>Ga0079224_100001641_pt1 | contig 26158 bp, 22 predicted proteins | sample Stecom2015_FD_80414 | JGI IMG/M metagenome (GOLD analysis project Ga0079224, IMG submission 80414) | Agricultural soil microbial communities from Utah to study Nitrogen management - Steer compost 2015 | ecosystem: Environmental > Terrestrial > Soil > Agricultural land | place: USA: Utah... | reverse complement strand
CGGAGGACCAACTGGCGGGATGGGCCCAAGAGCAGATCGAGCACCTGCGGCAGGAAGAAATCCGGCGGGGCTACACCCTTTGGGGTCCCCACCGGGATGACCTGGTCATCCGGCTGGACGGGCGGGACGCCCGCATGTACGCCTCCCAAGGCCAGCAACGCACCGTGGTCCTGGCCTTGAAGATGAGCGAGATCCGGCTGCTGACCGGGATGCACGGGGAGACGCCCCTGGTAATCCTGGATGACGTGCTGTCGGAATTGGATCAGCGGCGCACCGACGCTTTGCTGCACCATCTAGCCCAGGTGGAGCAAGTGTTCTTAACAGCCACCCGGCAGCCCGACGGGGTGGCCGCCGGTGCCGCCGTGCTGGCTGTGGCCGGCGGGCAGGTGCTGCAGGGTATCAACGGAACTGGGAGCAATCACTGACCATGGAACCCAAGCATTGTGCCGCCATCATCCATAACTGGTTCGCCCAGCGGGGGCTGCTGCCCAGGCTTTCCCGCCACAGCCTGCTGGGGGAATGGCCCCGGCTGGTGGGCAAGCCGGCCGCCGATCACACCCGGGCGGTGGGCTGGCGGGGGTCCGTCTTTGTTGTCCAAGTGCAGCATCCGGTGTGGGCCCAGGAACTGAGCCTGCGGCGCCAGCAGCTGGTGGATCGGTTAAATGAAGCGGCCGGACAGAAGGTGGTAACCGACCTGCTGTTCCGGGTGGGCCCGGTGAATGGTGAAGATTTGGATCCCGTCGGCTATGGCGGGGCAGGGAAGGCGCCGCCTTCCGACCCTGGACCTGCTGTGGCGCCGCCGTGGCTGGCGGAGGCCGATCCTGCCCAGCCGTGGGACGAGGCCCTGGTCAAATGGAGCCGACGGGCCCTGGCCCGGGTGAAGCCGGTGCCTTGCGCCGCCTGCGGCGCCCCCGTTGAAGGCGGAGATGATGAAGGGGAGCACCTGTGCCCCATCTGCAGGGTGGCGCGCCGCCCCGGTGGTATCATTTGGACGGCGGCCGTCACATTGGCCCGGGAGCCGTGGCTGACGGAGGGGGCCCTGGCCCGGCGTGTTCCCGGCTTGACGACAAGGATTTATAGTTACATAAAGGAAAGTCTAATTAAAGAGTGGAAAAGCAAATTGGATACGGCCCTTTCCCCTGCCCGCCCCCAAGGAACCGGCGAGGAGTCCCCAGCGGCAGCGGTTCTGCGGGACCTGGCCCTTCGCTACGTGATGCTGCGCACTGCCTGCAGGCCCCAGGAACTAAGCGAGGAGAAAGTGGCAAAGGTCTTAGGGCCGTACTTCCCGGTGCTTTTTTCAAAGATGGGAGGCGCAGTGGGTGAGCGATAAAACAGAACCCGGCACCAGCCAGAACGACATCGTCAGCCCGCCCGCGGTTTACGACGAGAGCCAGATTCAAGTACTGGAGGGGCTGGAAGCGGTACGGCGGCGGCCGGGCATGTATATCGGCTCCACCTCCCTGCGCGGCCTGCACCAGCTTATTTTCGAGATCGTCGACAACAGCGTGGATGAAGCGCTGGTGGGCGCCTGCACCAAGATCGATGTGGTGCTGGAGGCCGACGGCAGCGCAACCGTGACCGACAACGGCCGGGGCGTGCCCGTGGGGACCCATCCCCAACTGGGCCGGCCCACGGTGGAAGTGGTTTACACAGTTCTCCACGCCGGCGGCAAGTTTGACGGGGCCGGCTACAAGGTGAGCGGCGGCCTCCACGGCGTGGGCGCCGCCGTGGTCAACGCCTTGTCGGAGTGGATGACGGTGGAGGTGGAGCGGGAAGGGCGCAAGTACCGGCAGCAGTATGCCCGGGGCGTGCCCGTCACCCCCCTGGAAGACCTGGGCCCCGCCAAGGGCCGGGGCACCACTGTAAGCTTCAAGCCCGATCCGGAGATTTTCGAGGATACGGAATTCCGCTACGAAACGGTGGCCACCCGCCTGCGGGAACTGGCCTTCCTGCTCAAGGGCGTGGAACTGACCCTCCAAGACAAGCGGACGGGCGAGGGCCATTGGTTCAAGTTTACGGGGGGCATCGTCACCTTCGCTTCCCACTTGAGCCGGGCCAAGGTGTCCCTCCATCCGGACCCCATCTATTACCACGGTGTCCGCAACGACGTGGAAATCGAAGCAGCCCTCCAGTGGACCGACGGCTACAGCGAGATCCTGCTTTCCTTCGCCAACTTGATCCGCACCCACGAAGGGGGCACCCACGAAGCGGGCTTCAAGATGGCCTTGACCCGGGTCCTCAACGACTACGCCCGGCGCCACGGCCAGTTGAAGGAAAACCAGGAGAACCTGCTGGGCGAGGACATCCGGGAAGGCCTGACGGCCATCCTGAGCGTCAAGCTGCCGGAGCCCCAGTTCGAAGGGCAGACCAAGACGAAGCTGGGCAATACGGAAATCCGTGGCCTGGTGGACTCGGTGCTGGGCGAGGGCCTGTCCCTCTACCTGGAGGAGAACCCCGCCATCGCCCGGCGCCTGGTGGAAAAGGCCATCAACGCGGCCCGGGCCAGGGAAGCGGCCCGGCGGGCCCGGGATTTGACCCGGCGAAAGACGGCCCTGGACGTGGCAGCCCTGCCGGGCAAGTTGACGGACTGCACGGTGCGGGATCCGGCCATGGCGGAGCTGTTCATCGTGGAGGGCGACTCGGCGGGCGGTTCGGCCAAGCAGGCACGGGATCGCCGCTTCCAAGCCATCCTGCCCATCCGGGGCAAGATCATCAATGTGGAAAAGGCCCGGGTGGACCGGGTGCTGAGCCAGGAAGAGATCCGCACCATCGTAACGGCCATCGGCACCGGCATCGGCGAGGAGTTCGACCTGGACAAGGCCAGGTACCACAAGATCATCATCATGGCCGACGCCGACGTGGACGGCGCCCACATCCGCACCTTGCTGCTGACCTTCTTCTTCCGGTACATGCGGCCGTTGCTGGAGGCGGGCTACTTGTACATCGCCCAGCCGCCCCTGTACCGGGTGGTCCACGGCGGCAAAGATCACTATTTCTACAACGAAGACGACCTGGAGGCCTTCTACGAGAAGATCGGCAAGCGTCCCACCGCCCAGCGCTTCAAGGGCTTGGGCGAGATGAGCGCCGATCAGTTGTGGGAGACCACCATGGATCCGGAGCGGCGCACCCTATTGCGGGTCACCGTGGAGGATGCCCAGCAGGCGGACCAGATTTTCAGCATCCTCATGGGCGTCAAAGTGGAGCCCCGGCGGGAGTTCATCGAGCAGCACGCCGGCTCGGTGCGCTGGCTGGATACGGTGGTCTGACGGGCATATGGGGATAGGGATTTCCACAGCTGTGGATAAAGTTCCCCAAAACCTTGTGCCACAACGGTTTCCAGACCCTTGGGTTATGCACATCATGTGGATAAGTGTGGGCCCGGCGGGATTGCCCGGGAAGGGTGGTGCACTTGACTGAATACACGCACGGCAATGTCCTGACCATCGACATCACCGATGAAATGAAGCAGTCGTACATCGACTACGCCATGAGCGTCATCGCCAGCCGGGCCCTGCCCGACGTGCGGGACGGCCTCAAGCCGGTGCACCGGCGCATTCTCTACACCATGCGGGAAGAGGGCAAGACGCCCGACCGGCCCTTCCGCAAGTCGGCCGGCACCGTGGGTGACGTCTTGGGCCGCTATCACCCCCACAGCGATTCGGCGGTTTACGATGCCCTGGTGCGCCTGGCCCAGGACTTTTCCATGCGCTACCCCCTCATAGAGGGGCACGGCAACTTCGGCTCCATCGACGGCGACCCGCCGGCGGCCATGCGGTACACCGAGGCCCGCCTGGCGCCCATCGCCATGGAAATGATGCGGGACCTGGGCAAAGAGACGGTGGACTTCGTCGACAACTTTGACCAGGAACGCAAGGAGCCCACGGTGCTGCCGGCCCGGTTCCCCAACCTGCTGTGCAACGGGGCCTCGGGCATCGCCGTGGGCATGGCCACCAACATCCCGCCCCACAACCTGCGGGAAGTCATCGATGCCGTGGTGGCCCTCATCGACAATCCCGAAGCCACCAGCCAGGACTTGATGAAGATCGTCCAGGGCCCCGACTTCCCCACGGGCGGGCTCATCGTGGGCCGAGACGGCATCCGGTCGGCCTACGAAAAGGGCCGGGGCATCATCACCATCCGGTCCCGGGCCCGCATCGAGGAGCACTCGGGCAACCGGATGCGCATCGTGGTCACCGAGATTCCTTACCAGGCCTCCAAGGCCAAGATCATCGAGCGCATCGCCCAACTGGTGAAGGACCGCAAAATCGAGGGCATCACCAACCTGGTGGACGAGACGGACCGGCAGGGGCTGCGCATCGTCATCGAGCTGGCCCGGACGGCCAACCCCAACGTAGTTTTGAACCAGCTGTACAAGTTTGCCGGCCTGCAGCAAAACTTCAGCATCATCATGCTGGCCCTGGTCAACGGCGAACCCAAGATCCTCGGCCTGCGGGACGCCCTGTACCATTACCTGGAGCACCAGAAGGACGTCATCGTCCGCCGCACCCGCTACGAACTGAACAAGGCGGAGGCCCGGGCCCACATCCTGGAGGGCCTGCGCATCGCCCTGGATCACATCGATGCGGTGATCGCGCTGATCCGGGGCTCCCGCACCACGGCGGAAGCCCGCACCGGGCTGATGGAGCAGTTCTCCCTCACCGAGCGCCAGGCCCAGGCCATCCTGGAGATGCAGCTGCAGCGGCTCACGGGCCTGGAGCGGGACAAGATCGAAGAAGAGTACGCCGAACTGGTGAAGACCATCGCCTACCTGCGGGCCGTGCTGCAAAGCGAGAAGATGGTGCTGGACATCATCCGCAAGGAAATAACGGAAATTCGCGACCGCTTCGGCGACGACCGGCGCACCCAGATCATCGCCGGCGAGGGCGAGCTGGATGTGGAAGACTTGATCGCCGATGAGGACGTGGTGCTGACCCTGACCCACCAGGGCTACATCAAGCGCACGCCCTTGAGCACCTACCGCAGCCAGCGCCGGGGCGGCCGGGGCGTGACGGGCGTGGCCACCCGCAACGAGGACTTTGTCAGCCAGCTGTTCATCACCACCAACCATCACCACCTGCTCTTCTTCACCGACCGGGGACGGGTATACCGGTGCAAGGTCTACGAGGTGCCCGAGGCCTCCCGGGCGGCCCGGGGCACGGCCATGGTGAACCTCATCGAAATCGACCGGGACGAGAATGTGCGCTACGTGCTGCCGTTGCGGGAGTTCGACGGCGACGCCTGCGTCCTGACGGCCACCCGCCGGGGCATCGTGAAGAAGACGCCCTTGACGGAGTACGCCAACATCCGCCGGGGCGGGCTTATTGCCATGACCTTGGATCCCGGCGACGAACTTATCGGCGTGCACCTGACCACCGGCGATACAGAAGTTGCCTTGGCCACCCGCCGCGGCCTGTCCATCCGCTTCCACGAGAAGGATGTGCGCCCCATGGGCCGGACGGCCCGGGGCGTCATCGGCATCCGCCTGGACGAAGGGGACCAGGTGGTGGACATGCAGCCCATCGGTGACAACACCCACATCCTGACGGTGAGCGAGAAGGGCTACGGCAAGCGGACGCCCATCGACGAATACCGGGTGCAGGGCCGGGCCGGCCGGGGGATCAAGACCTTCAACGTCACCGACAAGACGGGCAAAGTGGTGGCCTTCAAGGGAGTCCAGGAAGGCGGCGACATCATGCTGGTCACCCACAAGGGAGTGCTCATCCGGATGGAGGTGTCGGGCATTCCCGCCCAGGGACGGGCCACCCAAGGGGTGCGGCTCATCAAGCTGGACGAGGGGGACAGCGTGGTGGCCGTGGCCCAGGCGGTCAGCGGCGAGGATCAGTGATCATGACCGGCAAGGCTGGGTACGAAGCAGGCGGGGCCGGCGAGCCGACGGCAGCGGGCTTCCGCTTGTTTGCCCATACGGCCGATGCGGGCATCGAAGCGTGGGGCCGGGACCCGGCCACGGCCTTCGCCGGGGCCGCCCAGGCCCTGTTCACCATGATCTGCCCGCCGGAAAGCGTGGAAGGGCGGCGGCAGTGGCCGGTGGAGGCCCGGGCGCCGGCGCCGGACCTGCTGCTGGTGGATTATTTGGAAGAAATCATCTACCTCCATGAAGTAGAAGGGGCTGTGTTCCGGGAGGCCCGGATCGACCAAATGGGCCGGGAGCCTGCCGGCCCCGGCGGCCGGGCGGCCTGGTTTCTCCGGGGCGTGCTGGTGGGCGAGCCGGTGGACAAGAACCGGCACGTCATCCACGGCCATGTCAAGGCCGTGACCCTGCACGATTTGCTGGTGGAGGAAAGGCCCGCCGGCTGGTACTTGCGGGTTATTGTCGACCTTTGAGAAAGAGGGGCTGAAAGTGGCGCAAGGGTGGAGCGGTCCTCTGGAGCGGGTGGACGAGTTTCGCTGGCGCATTCCCCGCAGCTACAAGCAGGGCATGAGGACCGACGGCTTGGTCTATGCCGATGACACATTGCTGGCGGGGATTCGTGCCGATCAGGCCTTGGAGCAGGTGGCCAACGTGGCCTTCCTGCCGGGCATTGTGGGCTCCTCCCTGGCCATGCCCGACATCCACTGGGGCTATGGCTTCCCCGTGGGCGGTGTAGCCGCCGTGGATGCCCGCACCGGGGTCATCTCCCCGGGGGGCATCGGCTTCGACTGCAATTGCGGCATCCGCCTCATTACTTCCCAATTGACCGAAGAGAAGGTGCGGGAACGGCTCCGCCCTCTGATGGACGCCATCGCCGCCCATGTGCCCACCGGTGTAGGCTCCGAGGGGCGGCTGAATCTGTCCGATAAGGATTTGGACGGGGTGCTGAAGGACGGCATGGCCTGGACGGTGGCCGCCGGCCTGGGCTGGGAGGAAGACCTGCAGCGGGCCGAAGAGGGGGGCCGCATGCCGGGAGCCGACCCCAAGGCCTTGAGCCGCAAGGCCCGGGAGCGGGGTCGCCGGCAATTGGGCACCTTGGGCTCGGGCAATCACTTTGTCGAAGTGGGCGTGGTGCGCCAGGTTTACGACCAGGAGGCCGCCGAGGCCTTCGGCCTGCGGGAAGGCCTGGTCACCGTGATGATCCACTCGGGCTCCCGGGGCCTGGGCCATCAGGTGGCCACCGATGCCATCAAGACCGCCGAACAAGTTTCCTACCGGGAAGGCTACGATTTGCCCGACCGGCAACTGGCCTGCACCCCCATCGAAAGCCCCGAGGGGCGGCAGTACCGGGCGGCCCTGGCGGCGGCGTCCAATTTCGCCTGGGCCAACCGCCAGGCCATGACCCACTGGGTGCGGCAAGCCTTCGGGCAGGTTTTCCGCAGCGACCCGCGGGACTTGGGCCTCCATTTGGTGTACGACCACGCCCACAACATCGCCAAGCTGGAGGAGCACCAGGTGGGGTCCGTGCGCCGGCGGGTGCTGGTCCACCGGAAGGGCGCCTGCCGCGCCTTTCCCGCCGGGCATCCCGATGTACCTGCCCCGTACCGGGCCTTCGGCCATCCGGTGCTGGTGCCCGGCGATATGGGGCGCACCTCCTTTGTACTGGTTGGCACGCAAAAGGCCATGCAAGAGACCTTCGGCTCCGTCTGCCACGGCGCCGGCCGGCAGATGAGCCGCACCGAGGCCCGCCGCCGGGTGGACCTGGTGGAGCTGCGCCACCGGCTGAAGGCCGAGGGCATCGACGTGCGGGGCGTGGACCGGGGCATGCTGGAGGAGGCGCCCGAAGCCTATAAAGACGTGAACCAAGTGGTGAATGTGGTTTGCAGCGCCGGGCTGGCCCGGCGGGTCGCCCGGCTGGAGCCCATGGGCGTGTTGAAAGGCTAGCAGCAAAGCCTTGAGGAGGTATGGGGTTGATTCAACCCTTGCGCTGGCACGGCCGCCGATTGGATATTTTGGACCAGCGGCTGCTTCCCGGGGAAGAAGTTTGGATCCCCTGCACCGATGAGGAGGCGGTGGCGGAGGCCATCCGGGGGATGGCCGTCCGGGGCGCCCCGGCCATCGGGGTGGCCGCCGCCTATGGTCTGGCCTTGGCCGCCGGGCTTGCCGCTGAGGAAGCCGGCGGCGACGCCGGCCGGCGGGCCGCCCGGGTGCTGGACCGTCTGGACCGGGCCGCCCGTCTCCTGGCCGGGACCCGCCCTACCGCTGTGAACTTGTTCTGGGCCTTGGACCGGGTCAAGGCCAAAGCCCAAGAGACGGCCGCCGCCCTGCAAGGGGAGGGCGGGGGTTCCGGCGGCGGGTCAACCGACGGCCAAGACCCGGCCCGGGCCATCGCCCAGGCGGTGGCGGCGGAAGCCGCAGCCATCGAAGCAGAGGATCGGGCGGCCAACCGGGAGATCGGCCGCTGGGGGAGCCGGCTCCTCCGGGGCGTGAAGGGAATTTACACCCATTGCAATACCGGCGCCCTGGCCACCGCCGGGTACGGCACCGCCCTGGGCGTCATCCGGGCCCTCCATGAGGAGAACCCCGACCTGCACGTTTATGCCGGGGAGACCAGGCCGTACCTGCAGGGCTCCCGTCTGACCGCCTGGGAGCTGAAGCAGGAGAACATCCCCTTTTCCTTGTGTGTGGATGCGGCCGCCGGGCACTTGATGGCCCAGGGAGCCGTGGAGGCCGTGGTGACGGGCGCCGACCGGATCACGGCCAACGGGGACGTGGTCAACAAAATCGGCACCTACGGCCTGGCCGTATTGGCCCGCCACCACCGCATCCCCTTTTACGTGGCGGCTCCCTTGTCCACGGTGGACATGTCCCTGGCCGACGGCCGGTCGGTTACCATTGAAGAGCGGCCCGCCGCCGAGGTCACCCATGTAGCCTCCGTGCCGGTGGCCCCCGAGGGGACAAATGTGGTTAACCCCGCTTTCGACATCACCCCGGCCTCCTTGGTGACGGCCTTCATCACCGAGGTGGGCATCGCCCGGCCGCCCTACGAGGATGCATTGCGCCGCCTAACCCAGTTAGAGGAAGAAGGTGCCCAGCGTGCTTGACCTCAAGCTGATCCGCCAGGACCCTGAGCGAGTACGGCAGGCCATCGCGGCCAAAGGTGAGCAGGATGTGGACTTGGACGGCCTGCTGGCCCTGGATGCCCAATGGCGGGCCAACCGCCACCGCATGGAGCAGATGCAGGCGGAGCGGAACAAAGTTTCCGACGAAATCGGGCAGCGGCGCCGGCAAGGCGAGAGCGCCGACGACCTCATCCAGGCCATGCAGCGGCTGGGCCAGGAACTGAAGGAACTGGAGAACGAGGTGCGCCGGCAGGAAGGCGAACTGCGCCGGCTGCAGCTTTTGGTGCCCAACCTGCCCCATCCCAGCGTGCCCTTGGGCGCTGATGAAGAAGAAAACGTGGAAGTGCGCCGCTGGGGCGAGCCCCGGGATTTCGACTTCGAGCCTCAGGCCCATTGGGATCTGGGCCCCCGGGCCAATGTACTGGACTTTGAGCGGGCGGCCCGCATCAGCGGGTCCCGCTTCACCGTCTTCAAGGGCGCCGGCGCCCAGATGGTGCGGGCCCTGGCGGCCTTCATGATCGATCTCCACGTGCAGGAGCACGGCTACGAAGAAGTGTACCCGCCCCTGCTGGTGCACCGGGACAGCATGACGGGCACAGGGCAATTGCCAAAGTTCGAGGAAGACGCCTTTCGCGTCGACAGCCACGATCTTTTCCTCATCCCCACGGCGGAGGTGCCCGTCACCAACTTGTTCCGGGGGGAGATCCTGGACGGCCGGCAACTGCCCATCGCCATGGTGGCCTACACTCCCTGCTTCCGGGCCGAGGCCGGCGCCGCCGGCCGCGATACCCGGGGGCTCATCCGGCAGCACCAGTTCGACAAGGTGGAGCTGGTGCGCTTCACCCGGCCCGACCAGTCGTACGATCAACTGGAACTGCTGGTGGGCCATGCGGAAAAGGTGCTGCAGCGGCTGGAACTGCCCTACCGGGTGACCTTGATGTGCACCGGCGATCTGGGCTTTGCCGCCAGCAAGAAGTATGATCTGGAAGTCTGGATGCCCAGCTACGGGCGGTACGTGGAAGTATCATCCTGCAGCAACTTCGAGGACTTTCAGGCCCGGCGGGCCGGCATCCGCTTCCGGCCGGAGCCCGGGAAGCCGGCGGAATACGTTCACACCTTGAACGGTTCGGGCCTGGCCATCGGCCGCACCATGGCGGCCATCATGGAAAACTACCAGCAGGCCGACGGCCGCATCGTGATCCCGCCCGCCCTGCGGCCTTACATGGGCGGCCGGGAGCACCTTTAGGCCGGCCGGCGGGTTCATGCTACAATCATGATGTGCATAGGAGGGGTGGCCGAGCGGCTTAAGGCGCTGGTCTTGAAAACCAGTGAGGCGCGGGAGCGCCCCGTGGGTTCGAATCCCACCCCCTCCGCAACCCCTTCCCGCCGCCGGCCTGGAGTCGCGGCAGCCCCGGCCACAGCCGGCCTCAGCTGCTGCGGGTGCCGGCCATGATCAAGGCTACACCCACCAATATGGTGAACAACTTCCACGGCGAGACCCGCCCGGCCAGGCCCACCACGCCCACGGCCGTCACCGCCAGCAGGATGAGGGGGCCCACCAGGCCCAGCAGGCCGTTGATGCGCAAAGCCGTGTCCAGGCGGTTGAACTTCAGCATGAGGAGGGCGGCCGTAATTTCGATGGCCGCCGACAGCATCCGGATCCCCGCCATTTGCTTGACGAACGTATCGGGTGACACCGTGGATCCGCTCCCCCGGGTGGGCCTGGCGTTGATTCCGTTCATTCCTACGCCGGGGCGGGGGCAATGAGACCGCCGGCGCGGCCTTTCCCCGGGGGCCCCCTGCCGCCTCGGTGCCGGACTTGTTTGTCCTTTCGGGCCTGTGCTATCATTAACGGTACCTGGTCGACGGCAGGTGGCCGGTCGACCCGTTGCTTTGGAGGGGTACCCAAGAGGCTGAAGGGGCGGGTTTGCTAAACCTGTAGGGGGGCGTAAGCCCCCGCGAGGGTTCGAATCCCTCCCCCTCCGCAGCGAGCGGGCCTCACCGGGTCATCGGGGGGCCGTCCCCGGCCTGAGAGGGCCGCTCACAGCCAGGGCGCCGTTAGCTCAATTGGATAGAGCGTCGGACTACGGATCCGAAGGTTGGGGGTTCGACTCCTCCACGGCGCACCAATTCCTAGGGAACCGCAAGAAAGCCCCGCCGCGACGGCGGGGCTTTTTCGTCTTCTGAGGCTCTTTGTCCCTTTCGCCCGGCGGGCCGTTACAGATCCGGCCAGTCCCCCTGGAATTCGTATTCGGCAAGGACGGTCCGGGGCAGGGACTTGATCACGTCGATGAACATGTCTTCACCGGGGGCCGGGTAGTCCACCTCGGCTATGACGCCGTGCAGATCCAAGCCGGCCTCGGCGAACAGCTTCTCCAGCGGAATAGCCGGTATGTCATCTTCGGCCCAGCCCAAGGCCAGGGCCGCGGCGACCCGCTCATTGCCGGCGACGACATAGCCGTCATGAACAACGGCGGGGGGTCCTTCCCAGCCGGAATTTTGCAAACCTTCCTTTATATTATCGAGCCTGGCCTGGTCCTGGGGTTCCCGCAGCAGCCGCACCCAATCACCTCCCAAGCCCGTATCCCGTTACATGCCCAGCAGCTGGCGCAACCGCTTGGCCCGCCGCCGGCTCACGGGAATGCGGGTCTTTTGGGGGTCATTCAACACCAATTCGAAGGCCCCTTTAAAATCAGGGATCAATTCCTTCACTTTCCGCAGGTTGACCAGGTAGCAGCGGTGGGTCCGGTAAAACACCTTGGGGTTCAGCCGGTCCTCCAGCTCCTTCAAGGTGTAGCGGGAAAGGAGCCGGTCAGTCTCCAGCTTGATGTACACGTAGCCGCCGTCGGACTTGGCGAAGTAGATGTCGTGCTCATCCACCAAAATGGTCTTGTCGGCCTTGTGCAGGGGGATCTTGCCCAGATAGTCGTCGCTGTTGTTGTTCAGGGGGCTGCCGGCGGCACCGGGCCCGGCGCCGGCAGCCACGGCCTGGGAGGAGTTGGTCTGCTTCGCCGCCAGCTTCTGGGCCGCCGCCTGTGTCCGCTTGTTCAAAAAGGAGATTTTGGCCAGCGCCCGGGACAGTTGGGTTTCATCCAGGGGCTTGAGCAAGTAATCCACCGCGTTGACGGTGAAGGCCTCCAGGGCGTGATCCTGGGTGGCCGAGGTGAACACGATCCACGGCGGCGCATCGAAAGTCTTTTGGATCTTGCGGGCCAGGTCCAGTCCCGAGGTGCCGGGAATGGAAACATCCAAGAAGAGCAAGGAGTAGGGCAGAGAATTGAGGAGTTGGAGAGCCTCGGAGGCATTGGTGGCCTCACCCACCACCTCCACCTCCGGGAAGTGGCGCAGCAAGGTGCGGAGGTGCTCTCGAGCCGGGTACTCGTGGTCGACGATCAGTGTCTTCAATCTTGGCTCCATCCTCATGACCTCCATGGAACAAGGCCTCTTGCTGAAGATTATTCTGGCCTCCGGCGGATAATCCTTTTTGGTAACCAGTGGGTTGATTGCCGCTTACGCTGGTATTTGGCCATATAAAGCATTGTGCCGACCATTCAGGCTTCGTATAGAAACGGTTGCGGCCGGAGCCCAGTGGACGCTGTGGGGCGTCTATCGACCGTTCGCCCATCTCACGCAGGGTATTGCCCGGGTTTTCGCTAAAGGATGGTTGCCGGCACGCCGCGGCGGCCCTTTTCGAAGGACTGGAAGGGGCCCTGCTGCAATTAATCGTCTCTCTTTGCCGCTTGGCCCACGTTTTTAACCGTTAAAGGGAAAGCGCTTTACGGAATCAGGCGCTCCCCATTACATTGTGAGTAAGAAAAGGGGCTTGTCTCCAATTTCAGTGCCTGAATCCGAAGGCAGCGGCCCCTCCCACACTGCGGGTTGACCGATGGCGAGCGGTTGACCACGTCAACACGTGTCGCCGGCATATTTCTGTGCCTAGAGCACGTTCAGCCGAGAAAAATTTTATAGCGGCCCGGCGAGGCCAGGGCCCATTTACGGGCGAAACTCACTCTTGCCATGGCTTGCGCCCAGCAGGCGCGCCGGCGAAGGCAAGGCCTCGGTCACCGGAGCCGGCCCGGCGCCAGCAGCACAGCCGCATAGCGCCCGACCCAGCCGACATATCGTTATGCCGGGCAATAAGGCCAGCAGGTGGAGCCGCTGACCGAAACAACAGAAAGGGGGTGCCTGCCGCAGCTTAAAGGGAAAAGATTTTCATAGTTGTGTTCCGTATCGTCGCGCGGGTTCCCCTGCGGGAATTTACTTGAGGAGAATGGGGGATTGAATCTATGGCAATGACCGAAAAAAACCTCGGTACACATCCGGTCCCGTGGCCTGCGGTCCCGATTCCCACTCGCGACGAGGTCTACGCCGGCCTCAGCGACGCGGCCAAAGAGTATCCTATCTGGCTTGAAGAGAATCTCCACCAGAAGTACAACTTCGATAAGCCCGAGAACCTGTCCCGAATTCGCGTGCTGGACCTGACCACCGGCATGATGATCGGTCACTGGGCTTCTTCCCAGCTGGCTGAGATGGGCGCCGACGTCATTCAGGTGGAGCCCGTCGGGGGCGATCCCGCGCGGAAGCTCACGCCCTTCGGCCGCGAAGAGTACATGTTCACCGACAGCGAGCGGGGCGAAAAGGTAGGCGGGCTCTTCCTCCACGAGATGCGCAACAAGCGGTCCATCACCCTCAACCTGGAAACCGAGCGGGGCCGCGAGATCCTGCGCAACCTTGCCCGTCACGTGGATGTCATCATTGAGAACGCGCCCCCCGGCGACTTCGATGCCAAGGGCATCGGCTATCGTCAGCTTTCCCAGATCAACCCGCGTCTCGTTTATGCCTGGGTCGGCCAGCGGGGCCAGTGGGGTCCCCTCAAGGATAAGCCCGGCATGCTCGAGCCTGTTGGGCAGGCTGCCTGCGGCTTCGTCCACGGCACCGGTCAGCCCAAGGAATTCGGCGGCCGGCCCGTACGCTCCGCCATGTGGATGGCCGACTACGTCGGCGGCACCGTGGCGGCCATCGGCGTTCTGACCGCCCTCTTCTACCGCGACAAGGTCTCCGGCCGTGGCCAGTTCATCGAAGCCACCGCCGCCGAGTCCATCATCCGGATTCTGGACTACACCTGGGTCTGGTACGGGATGGACGGCAGCATCCGGCCCCGCTACGGCAACTGGGACTTGGCCATCAACATCTACTCCGTAAACCCGGCCAAGGACGGCTACATGATGATCGGTGGCGGCCACGACCGTCTGTGGTACCGGATCTGGGGCACCGTCAGCAAGGAGCGCCCCGAGGTCGAGCAACTGGTCGTGGAAGACCCCAAGCTGAAGGAAGTTACCGACCGCTTGGACCACGCCGCCAACGTGAAGGCGTCCACGCTGCTCAGCGAGTGGCTTAAGGACAAGACCCGCGCCGAGGCGGAAGTAGAGCTTCTGAAGGAACAGGTGGCGTCGGGTGGTGTAACCACCATCGACGAGGTGGCCGAATACCCCCACTTCAAGTATCGCGGCTTCCTTGACCTGTTCAAGGACCGGCTCTACGGCGAGATCCTGTACGGCACCACGCCCTGCCTGGAGAGCTATGCTCCCAGCCGGCTCAAGTGGATCGGGCGTCCCGTCGGGTACGACAATGAGGAAGTCTACCTGTACCTCCTGGGTCTGAACGCCCAAGACCTGAAGCAACTGCAAGCAGAGGGGGTTATCTGATGGCGACTACCGAAAAGGACCTGATGTCCCTGTCCTTCGAGGAGTATTGCCGCGAGGTCTTCGATCCCGAAAAGGTCTTCGAGAAGCCCGAACCTCTCAAGGGTTACCGGGTCATCGACTGCACCCAGTACATCCTGGGTCCCAGCTGCGGCAGCTACCTGGCTGAGTTGGGCGCCGAGGTCATCAAGTTCGAGATGCCGCGCCGCGGCGAGCCCATGCGGCACACCACGCCGTGGAACGAGCGCTCCCTATACCCCCTGTCGCGCTGGATGCCCGACCGGGGCACGGGCTTCGGCTTCGTCGGCGCCAACTTCAACAAGTACCACGTCACCTTGGACTTCCATAAGGAAGAGGCCAAGGAGATCTTCCGCCGCTTCGCCACCAAGGCGGACATCATGATCGAGAACTACCGGCCCGGCACCTTCGACCGCTGGGGCATCGGTCCCCGCCAGATGATGTCCCACAACCCCAACCTGATCTATTGCTGGATGGGCGGCTTCGGCGGTTGGGGCCCCGGTCGTGTGCGGGCGTCCTACGACATTCTGGGTCAGGCCCAGGGCGGTGCCTTCGGCATCACCGGCCACCCCGAGTTCCTGGGCGGCACCCCCTCCAAGCACACCATCTGGCTCGCCGACTACTGGGGAGGCATGATGGGTGTAATGAACATCCTGGCTGCTCTGTATCGCCGGGAGACCGAGGGCGGCGGCGGCACCTTCATCGAAATCTCCCAGGTGCACGGCGTTGCCCGGATGCTGGAGTACTCCCTGCCCCTCTACAAGGCCTTCGGCGTCGTCCGCCAGCGCTGGGGCAACTGGGATACCCAGCTGTGCGTCCACGGCATCGTCCAGTGCGGTCTGTCCTCCTACCCCGATTCGGAGAACCCGCAGGAGAACGAGGAAGGCTACATCCTCATCTCCGCCCACACCGATGAGGATTGGGAGAAGCTCTGCGCTGTGATGAACCGTCCCGATCTGCGCGACAAGTACCCGACCCATGCCGACCGGGTCAAGGCCGAAAGCCAGATCGAGATCTATACCGAGATCGAGAAGTGGACCAAGGACAAGACCAAGGAAGACGTCCAGGCCATTCTCGACGAGGCCGGCATCGTCAACCAGCCCGTCTGGAACTCCAAGGAAGTGGCGGAGCATCCCCACTACCACATGCGGGGCACCATCCGCTGGATGCAGGATCCCGTCTTCGGCGAAATGCTGGTCCAGGGTCCGCCCCTGCTGATGTCCGAGACCCCGCCGCGGGTCAAGTGGCTGCTGAGGCCCGTCGGCATGGACAACGAGTCGGTCTACCAGAACTTGCTGGGCTACAGCCCTGACCAGATCGCTCAGTGGGAGGAGGAGGGGGTTATTTAATACCCCCTCCCATTTCCCACCTTGCCGGCCAGGATTGCATTTGCGACTAACCGGCCAGGTCCGGGTAAAGGGGGATTTTGAATAAATGCTCGAGTGCCCTAAGTGCAAGACGATCAACTACCTTGATCCGTATGCATTCTGGAACTTCGAGGGTAACACCAAGTGCGCCGGGTGCGATACCGTGTTCTACATCAAGAAGCGCAACGGCCAGTTGGTGGACGGTCCGACGGAAACTCAAGGTGAAGTAGACCTGTTGCCGGGCTTCGCTGAAACGCCCGACTTCCAGCCCATCGAGGGCCCTGGCAAGACTCGTCCCGGCCCCCGGGCTCGGAAGGACTTCTACGGCAAGCCCACTCCCATCACCCGCAACATTCGCGGCAACCTGATCAGCGGGCGGCCGCTGCGGCCTGATGAGCTGATCGGCAGCAAGCCCCGCTTCATCGTCACGGGTGAAGGGGAGTAGCCAGCAACTCACCACTCGGCATACCGATGGGTAGAGGGCCCAGGCGGCTCCGATGAGACCGCCGCGGCTAGGACTCGTCAGGGCCCAAGAGAGGGAGGTATTATCTGTGGTCACTCGCAACAGAGACAAGATGGAGCAACGCTTCGGCGGGCTTGGTGATGGAGCAGAAACCCTCGAAATCAAAGGGCAGACCTACACCCTCTGGGACCTGATGAACAGCCTGGGTCTCGTGACCGAAGACGTCCAACCCGTCGATGCGTTCCACCTGGCGGATGAAGGCGTATATGCCGTGCGCTACTTCGATGGCCAGGACCGGGCAGTGATCGCCTTCGAGTTCGACGAGGACTTCCGCTACCTGGGGGAAATCCGAGTGCACCTGGCCGAGTACATGGGCGAGGACGAGTACTTCGAGTTCCCCTGGAACGTCGGGTGTCCGTGGACGATCTGAATCTGCCCGGTACCTTTGAATAAGGAGGAATATTTGCATGGCAGCACAAGAAAATGTCCAGTGCCTGAGCTGTGCCCACTTCGCACCCGCCTTGGACCCGGTCGTGCAAAAGGCCTTCTTGGGCTATTGCAAGAAGCGCCAGTGGCCGTTCCATGAAATGGTCCCCTTGGGCGGCATGGTTTGGATGAAGGAGCATGAATGCCCGCTCTATGAGCAGGCCCAAGAAGAGACCGACTGATTTCCCTGGGGCAATCCCAGTAATCGAGGAAGAGGAGAGAGCAGGGTTTCCCGGCTGGGCCGGGGCCCTGCTTCTCCCTGCCCAAGGCAGTCTGAGACGCAGTTAAGGAGGCTGAAGGGATGGCAGGTCTACCTATTCCCGAAAGTTATCTGCCGCCTCGCGAGTTATGGCCCGACAAGCTCTACACCCTGCCTGAGTACCAAAACATCCCCGACAAGCTGAACGTCACGGCGGAGATATTGGACCGCAATCTAGAGCTGGGGCGGGGCGACAGGGTCGCCATCTACGTGGACGACAAGCGGATCACCTACAACGAACTGGTGGAGCAGGTGAACCGCATCGGCAGCGCCCTCCAGGGCATCGGGGTGGAGTCCCCCGACCGGGTCATGATCCGCTGCCCCAACATTCCCGAGGCAGTGATTGCCAACTTCGCCATCTTGAAGATCGGCGGCGTGAGCGTGCCCACGTCGCCCATGCTGGCGGAGAAGGAAGTCGCCTATGTGGCCAACAACTGCGAGGCCAAGGTCATTTTCGTCTTCGCTCCCTTGCTGGAGCCCGTGGCCAAGGCCCGGCCCAACTTCCAGACGGTAACCCATGTGGTGGTCATTGGCGGCAACCCCGATGAAATCCGGAGCCAGGGCTTCATTCCTTGGACCGACTTCCTCAATCAAGGCTCCGACAAGCTGGAGCCCGTCCTGCGGAACCGCCTGGATGTAGCCCTCCTGCTGTACACCTCCGGCACCACGGGCATGCCCAAGGGCACCGTCAAGTTCGTGGAAGATCCCATTCTGGTGGCCGACGGCTACGGCAAGTATTGCTGGCGCATCACCGAGGACGACGTGGTGGGCGGTCCCGCACCCCTGGCCTTCGCGGCCGGCTATGCCACCGCGGGCATCATCCCCTACCGCTACGGCGCCGGCGCCTCGCTGATCGCACGGTTCACGCCGGAGCAGATGTTTGAGAACATCCAGAACCACCGTATGACCATCACCTCCATCCTGCCCACGGCCTACCGCCAGATGCTGCGCATCCCCGATGCTGAGAAGAAGTACGACCTCAGCTCCCTGCGCATGTGCACCGGCGGCGGCGAGGCCCTCGGCGAGGAGACCTTCAAGGCCTGGAAGGACCGCTTCGGCCTGGAGATCTACGAGGGCCTGGGCACCACGGAGATGATGTACGTCTTCATCACCAACGCGGTGAACCTGAAGGCCAAGGGCGGCTCCATGGGCCAGGTGGTCCCCGGCTACGAAGCCCGGGTCGTGGACGACGAGGGCAACGAAGTGCCGCCCAACACCGAAGGGTATCTGCAGGCCCGTGGGCCGACCGGCACCCTGTACTGGCGTCCCTACGAGGACGACAACCGCCTGCTGGAAGAGCAGAAGCAAGCGGTGCGCAACGGCTGGTGCCAGACCGGCGACGTGGTCACCATGGACGAGGACGGCTACTTCTGGTTCGTCTCCCGGGCCAGCGAGATGATCAAGACCTCCGGCTACCGGGTCGGTCCGGAAGAAATCGAAGAAGCCCTCATGCAGCATCCTGCCGTCCTTGACTGCGGTGTCATCGGCGTGCCCGATGAACTGCGGGGCGAAGTTGTCAAGGCCTACGTCACGCTCAAGGAAGGGTTCACCTGGAGCGACGAACTGGCCGAGGAGATCCTGGAGTTCCTCAAGGGCCGCATCGCCATCTACAAGCTGCCCAGGGCCTTCGAGGTGATTGAGCAAATCCCGCGGACGCCCACGGGCAAGATCTTGCGGCGCATCCTGCGGGATCGGGAAAAGGCCAAGCAAGAGGCTTCGGACTGATGCCCTTGCGGCGAGCCTCGACTGCACCTAGGGAGCAGTTCGGGCAGCCTGTCCTGCTGGAATAAGGATGGGTTCTGGGGAGGCGGGTCCCGTGGCTGGGAACGCCTCCCCTTTCTATTGGCGGAACGGTTCCATCGGCAAACTAAGACGGGGAGGTATAGCCATGAGCCAGGAACAAGGGGCGGGAGCCACCGATCCCAGGCTGGAGGAAGCCATTCGCAAGGCCGACTCGGCCCTTATTTTGCTGGAAGGCTTGGTCAACTATCTGCGGGCCATCAACATCGTGGACGTGGATGACTTCAACGACTTCCTGCAGGAGCACGAGGTTACCAGCGGGCCCATGTTCCAAAACCGGCCCCGGCCCTCGGACATCATGGGGCCCCAGGGCGGCCAGTAAGAGAGGACGAAACCTTACGGGCAACGCAGCCGGCGGCCCGGCGGCACGAAAAGGGAAGGCCGGCCGCACCACTACCAACGACCATAAAAGAAGGACTCCGCCCCACCGGGCGGAGTCCTTCTTCTTGGGGTTATCGTGGTCCCACTTCGGTATCGATAAGGGTGGTAAGGGGGCTACGCGTCGGCTGCAGCCGCCGCTGGTGTTTCTACCGCTCTTGGTGCCTTGGTGATCAAGGCCAAGCCGGTGGCAACCAGCAGCAGAATGGCGGACACGATGTAGGCCCGCTCGTAGCCGCCGGTAGCGTCGATGATGCGGCCCGCCATCAGGGGACCGAAGAAACCGCCGACGCCCCAGGCGGTGAAGACGAGACCGTAGTTGACGCCGGCGCTCTTGAGACCGAACCAGTCCCAAGTGGTGGCCGGGAACAGAGCCAGCAACGCACCGTAGGCGGCACCGGTGATGATGGCGCCCAGGGTGAGGGTCGCAGCGCTCCGGTAGGAGGCGTAGGCGAACATGTTGATGGCCTGGATGACGAAGACCAGGATCATGGTGGCGGTACGACCGATCTTATCGGACAGGATACCGGTAATGATACGGCCGCCGGCGTTACCGATGGCCAGCAGAGCGGCAAAGAGGAAGCCGGTCTCCAGCCCGCCCTGAATCTGGGCGATCCTGGCCACGTGACCGATCATCATCAAGCCGGCCGACGCCGAGAAGGCGTACATGAGCCACAGGGACCAGAACTGCCAGGTCCCCAACATCTCGCCGGGGGTGAAATCCCGCTTGGCGGCGGGAGCAGGAGCAGGCTTGCCGGCAGTAGCCTTAGGCGCCGGCGGCTCGCCACCGACAGGCTCCCAGCCGGCGGGCGGCTCCTTCACGATGAAGGAAAGGACGACCAAGGTGATGGTGAAGAAGGCGCCCAGATAGTAGAAGGCATTGGCCACACCGAAGTTCCGAATGAGGTAGTTGGCCAAGGGCGAGACGTATACTGCGGCCAAGCCGTAACCCGACACGACCAGACCTGTGATCAAGCCCTTCATGTGGGGCTTGAACCACTTAACGGCCGAGGGGGTCGGCGCGGCGTAGCCGAAGCCCATGGCGGCACCGCCCAGCACACCGAAGCCGATGACCAGGGCGGGGACGCTCAAGGACATGCCTGCGATGATGAACCCAACACCGATGAGGATGCCGGAAACAAAGATGACGAGACGGGGCCCTGCACGGTCCAGCAGAATACCTGCGGGAACCATGAAGAGGGCGAAGAGGATAACCGCCACACTGTAGGGCAGAGACGTCTGGGTCGCGGTATAGCCCAAGTCGTTCTGCAGACCTTGGGCGAAAACGCTCCAGGCGTACAACACGCCCAAGCACAGGTTGACGGCCGTACCTGCCATGACGACCAGCCACGCCTGGCCGCTACCTTGCTGTTGAGCCAAAAAGCTTCACCTCCCAGAACTGGAACACTAGGTTTCCCCCAAAATACCGATAAGTGGGTCCGCGACCACCCCCAATAGAAAGAAAGAGATGAAAATGCCATCTCTAATTCTGATATTAAGGAGTTTTGCCGCCGGAGGGAATTCCTTTCCGGTAAACGGTAGAAAGAGGCCCTTTAGCGGTACAATTTTTATCTTCTCGGGGGCACCGGGCGCAGCAGCCAATGCAGACAGGGAATCCCAGAATCCAACGGCCGTGCCCGCCTGAAATCGTAGCCCAAGGCTGTCAGGCCCTCGAATCACCACGAGCGGCCTCGGGGGCCGCCGGAGATCCGTTTCCCGGCTTCGCTTCCCGGATCAACCGGTTGCCCCATTGGCCTGGCCGGCCGTGCAAGCACAGGAACTGTGCTAATTTCCCTGTTGCCGGGCCTTTCAACGGACCCCCAAGCCCAGATAGGAGGCTTATTTCAGTGGCATCGGCGCCGGATCGGGAGAAATTCCCCGGATTTAGCCCAGCCCGTGGCCTTAACCTGCTGTATTGCCGGTCAGTCGGTGGAAATAAGCCACTTTCCTGAGTTTAGCCTGCATGCCTGGCCGGCCCACACCCTTTCCACAGAGGCCGGAGAAGCCCGGAGCCATGCCCATACCGGGCCGAGGCTGCCGGCAAAGGAATGCAAAGGGTTTCGAGGCCCGAACTACTCTATTCTTGAAATATTAGATGGCGGAGGGAGCTGGGTGCAACCTTAATGGCAACCGCTAGAATCCTCCATTGAACCTAAAGAGGCCTGTTCATACCATTGAAGGGGAAACCTTTGCCGCTCACGAAATATGGCTTTACCCTCGGATGGGCCGGGCCATATAATGCCGGCCAGAAAATTGGATTTCTACTACTTATATAGGCGTCATGCCGGAAGCGGCCTCCGAGCCCGGCGGCCCACCGGCCGAACGGATCTTTGTTGGAGGTGTGGTGAGTTGCGACGGGTAGGCACGAAGCGTTCTCGGTTTTTATCGAGGTTTTGGCTGTTGGCCTTGGTCATGGCGGCGGCCATTGTCCTGGCTGCCTGCGGTGGCGGCGCAGGCCAGCAGCAAGGCGATGACGACGAAACCGGGGCTGCAGACGGAGAGCCCATCAAGATCGGCGTGTTGAGCCCCTTCAGCGGTCCTTTTGCCAGCGTGGGCAAGCTGAAGGTGGACATTTTCAACCTGCTGCTGGCGGATGTGAACGAGGCCGGCGGCATCAACGGCAGGCCGGTGACCTTCGTGGCCGGCGACAGCCAGGGGACGGCCAACGAAGCCCGGAACCAGGCCCTGCGCCTCATCGACCAGGAGCAGGTGGACCTGCTGGTGGGCGCCTATCTAAGCGAAGAAACGGTAGAGATCATGGAAGTGGCGGCCGACCGGGGCATACCCTTGATCATCCCCACTTCGGCCTCCAATGAAGTTAATGCCCGCATCGAGCAGGACCCGGAGCGGTACCGGCACGTCTTCCGGGTAGGCTACAACATCACCCAGTGGGCCCAGATGATGGGCGACTTCATCCTCAGCCGGGATGTGAGCAGCTACGGGTACGTGGGGGCCAACATCCGCTGGAATCAAGAGTTCGCCGAGGAGTTGGCCAGGTACCTGGCGGAGCACAACGTGCCCCAGGCCTTTGAGGATGGGTTCTATTCCCCCAGCCAGCCGGTCTTTGACCCCATCATCCAGCAGATCCAGGACACCCAGCCCGGCATCGTGGTTTTGGGCGACCCGGGCCAAAATGCCGTGGAACTGGCGAAGCGCATCCGGCAGGCCGGCTTGGAAGTGCCCATCTTCTCCGTGGGCGGCCAGATGGGTGATGAGCGGGCCGCAGCCACCATCCAGCCCCTGGAGGAAGTGTACTTCCAGGCGGCTTCCTGGATGGGCGACGACGGCCCGACGGACGAATACTTCCAGCGGTTCAAGGAGGAGTACGGGTACCCCTTGGTGGGTTACACCGACGTATTGACCCACGACAGCATCATGATTGCCGTGGAGGCCATGCGCCGGGTGGATGAGGTGACCCCCGATGCCCTGGCGGAGGCCTTGGCGGAGGGTGAATTCCAGGGGCTGGCCGGGACGTATACCTTCGGGCCCGATCACCAGCCGCCCTGGGAGGCCGGTTCGGACCTGAGCGGTGTGGTGGTCCAGTGGCTGGCTCCCGAAACTAGTCAAAGGGTTTGGCCCAGGTAATACGTAAATGCTGGTTTTTGTCCAAGCCCTGGTCAGCGGGCTGTCCCAAGGTGCCATCTACGCAGTGGTAGCGTCGGGCTTGGCCTTGATCCTTGGCAACCTGAAAGTGGTCAACCTGGCCCACGGCTCCTTCTTCACCCTGGGCGCCTACCTGACCTATACCTTGTACACGACTTGGGGCTGGTCACCGTTGTATTCGTGGCTGCCGGTAGGCGGGGTGGTGTTCTTCGTAGCCCTCCTCGCCTACCGGCTGGTCATCGGCCCGCTGCGCCACCGCCGGACGACGGTGGCCGTGGCCACCCTGGGCCTGGGTATGTTGATGGAAAGCATCTTCATTATTATTTGGAGCCCGCTCCACTACTACTTGCGGACCACGCTGCCCGTCATCAGGGTGGGGGGCGTCCGGATCAACCTGCAGGAGGCCTACGTGGGCTTGATAGCCCTGCTGCTCATGGGTCTCCTGTTTGTCTTTCTCAAGACCCGCAGCGGGCGCGCCCTCCGCTTTGCGGCCCACGACGCCGAAGTGGCCGAGACCGTCGGCATCGACGTGGGGCGGCTGCACATGCTGACCTTCGGCGGCGCCGGGGCCCTGGCCGCCGTGGCCGGCAGCCTGATGGCTCCCTTGCTGACCATCCACAGCACCATGGGCCGCATGCCCATGGTCATCGGCCTGGCGGTGGTCATCGTGGGCGGCATGGGCAACATCCACGGCGCCTTGGTGGCGGGCTTGGCGTTGGGGATCATCAGTTCCCTGGTAGGGTTCTACTTGAGCCCGGCCCTGGTTTACATCTTGTCCTTGGCCATCATCGTCATCGCCCTGGCCCTGCGGCCCACGGGCCTGTACGGCGCCCTGCTGCGGCGGGACCGTTGAGGCGCCGGGGCCGCCCCGAAAAGGGATCCGGCCCGTGAGGCCGCCGGTGTAGGGGAGGCCGGCATAATGGAGAGTACGACATACCCCTTGTTCAGAACGGGGAGGCGCATCGCCGGCACGGCGGCGGCAGTGCTGCTGGCCATCGGCATCTTCCTGGTGCCCCTGTTCGTGACCAACCAGTTTTGGCTCAACGCCCTGATCATGGCCAACCTGACGGCGGCCTTCGTAGCCACGTGGGATTTCCTGGCGGGGCCGGTGGGCCAGTTGTCGGGCGGTCAGGCCTTGTTCCTGGGCGGGGCGGGCTACGTGGCCGCCCTGGCGGGGCTGGCGGGCGTCAATCCCTGGCTGGGCATGCTCCTGGGGCTGGTGTTTGCCGCCATCGCCGGCTTGGTGGCGGGGCTCCTCAGCCTGCGGGTGTCGGGCCCCTTCCTGATCTTGGCCACCTTGGCCCTGGCGGAAATTGCCCACGAATCGGTCCTGGCCATAGGGTTCCTCAGCGAGCAGGGCTATGCCATCGGCGGCGAAGGGGGCATTCCCCTGCTGCAGATTTTGCCTCGCAGCGCCGAAGGGTTTTTCACCACGGCCTATTTCCTCTCGGCCCTGCTGCTGGTGGGCCTGGTGGCCGGCCTGTACCTGATGGCCAGGTCCCGGCTGGGATTGCAGTTGAGGGCGGCGGGCCGGGACATATTGTCGGCGGAAGCCGCAGGCATCAATACGACCCTGTACCGCTTGCTGGGCTTTGCCGTAGCGGCCGGCGCCGCCGGCCTGGTGGGCGTCTTTTGGGGCCAGTACGTAGGCAGGGTGACGCCGTCGCTGCTGGCGCTGCAGTTCAGCTTCAGCGCCATGGTGCTGGCCGTCATCGGCGGCCGGGGAAGCATCATCGGCCCGGCCATGGTAGCCTATTTGAGCACAGCCGTTTTCTCGTGGCTTTGGGTGGATCCCCATTACCAGCAGTTGGTCTACGCCCTGGCCCTGCTGGTGCTGATTCGCTTGCGGTCCCTGTAGGATCGCGGAAAGGCGGTTCCTGAACATGAGCGACCAACGGGAATACCTGTTGCGGGCGGAAAAGGTGTCGATTCACTTCGGCACCCATTTCGCCCTGGAGGACATCAGCTTCGGCGTGAAGCCCGGCGAGGTCCTGGGCATCACCGGGCCCAACGGCTCGGGGAAGACGACCTTGATCAACATCATCAGCGGGGTTCTCCATCCCGAAAGCGGCGAGGTCTATTTCAGGGGCCGGCGCATCACCAAAATGAAGCCCCACCAGCGGGTGAGGATGGGGATGGCCCGCACCTTCCAGCATGCCCGGAACATCCCGGAGATGAGCGCCTACGAAAACGTGCTCCTGGCGGCCCTTAACAGCCGGGCGGTCAAGGGCTCCCACCGGGACCTGGAGGGGAAGATCGCCGGGGTCCTGGAGAAGACCCGCCTGGTGAAGCAGCGGGACATCCCGGCAGGGCGCCTGTCGTCCGGGTGCCTGCGACGCCTGGAGATCGCCAGGGCTCTGGCCACCGACCCGGAGCTGCTCATCCTGGATGAGCCCTTCGCCGCCCTGAGCGCTCGGGAGGAGAAGGATCTGCTGGCTCTCCTGGAAGGCTTGAAGCAAGAAGGCCTTACCATGATCATCGTGTCCCACCGATTCGACATCTTGGCCGCCCTGGCGGACCGGGTGCTGTTCCTGAAGGACGGCCGGGAGGCCTTCAGCGGGCCGGCCCAGGACACCTTGGCCTTTGTCGAGGGACAGCGAACCTGACCATGGCAGAACCGCTGCTGGTTGTGGAAGACTTATCGGTCCATTTCCGGGCCGTCAAAGCCTTGTCCCACGTGAGCATCACCGTGGAGGCAGGGCAGTGCGCGGTGCTCATCGGCCCCAACGGCTCGGGCAAGAGCACGCTGATTAAGGCCGTAGCCGGCCTGGTGCGGATCAAGGCGGGGACCATCACCTTGGCCGGCCGGCGCATGGAGTTCCTGCCGCCCCACCAGCGGGCCCGGCTGGGGGTGGCCTGGGCACCCGACCGGGGCCGGGTGGCCACCGACATGACGGTGCGGGACAACCTGCTGGCGGGCGCCTACTTGTGCACCGACCGGGCGGAGGTAAGGCGCCGCCTGGAAAACACCTTCACCATGTTTCCCCGCCTGCAAGAACTGCAGCACCGGCTGGCCGGCGATCTCAGCGGCGGCCAGCGGCAGCTGCTGGTTATGGCCAGGGCCTTGATGGCCAAGCCCCGCCTGCTCCTG
>Ga0079224_100001640_pt1 | contig 26165 bp, 23 predicted proteins | sample Stecom2015_FD_80414 | JGI IMG/M metagenome (GOLD analysis project Ga0079224, IMG submission 80414) | Agricultural soil microbial communities from Utah to study Nitrogen management - Steer compost 2015 | ecosystem: Environmental > Terrestrial > Soil > Agricultural land | place: USA: Utah... | reverse complement strand
TTGACGAGGATCACGCGCAGGTCCTGGACCATCGCGAGGAGCATCTTGCGGAAGCTTTCCGCCTGCGCCTCCGCGGCGCTGTCGAACCGCAGCTGATCCAGCTTGCTGACGCCGTCGACGAGCAGCGCGACGTCGTCCCCGAAGGCCGCCTTGATCTCCGCCAGCGTCGCGGGCGTGTCCTCGAGCACGTCGTGCAGGAGCGCGGCCTTGATCGAGCCCGGGTCGAGATTGAGCCCGGCAAGGAGCTGCGCGACCGCGATCGGATGGGAGGTGTAAGGCTCGCCGCTGCGGCGGTTCTGGCCGGCGTGGGCCTTGGCGGCGAAATCGTGGGCTGCGACGATGCCCTCGAGCTCTTCTTCGGGCAAATAGGCGGCGAGCCGCGTCAGCAGCTCGCCGAAGCCGTGGTCGTCAGCGCGGCGGACGACCGGAAGCCGTCTCTCGCGAATCGCGCCTCCTATCATGGTCCGCCCTCATTGTCCGCTCCGATCACTCTCCGCCCGAGAGCGGCGGACGGGGCGACAACAGATCGTCCGGAATCAGGTTCGGGGGGCCCTTGTCGAGCTCGAGCAGGTCGTCGACGGGCTGATCCCGCTCCTCCAGGATCGAGGCATCGATGTACCCTTCCGCGATCTCGCGCAGCGCGACGACCGTCGGCTTGTCGTTCTCCCACTCGACGAACGGCTGTGCACCGTTTGCGAGCTGGCGCGCGCGCTTGGCGGCGACCAGCACGAGCTGGAACATGTTCGGCACATGCCGCGTGCAATCCTCGACCGTGATTCGGGCCATCTCTCACCTCCAGAGGGAAGAAACAGTGTACTCCAAGCGCCGGGGCGGTCACCAAGTACCTGCGGCGCAATAACGCCGCGCGGCTGACCCGCGCCGCGTCCATGACGGCAAGCCGCCAAGGAGGACGCTTTGCGGAAAGGGCGTCTGGGGGAGCGTGCGCGCCATGGACGGCGCGCCCGCAGCCTCCATGGAAGGACTAACGGCGGTCCTTGAGACGCCCTTCGCGCAAAGCGCCCGACCCTCGCGGACGTTGCACCGACTATCTCGCTTCCCCGGCCTTCGGCGCCTTTTTGCTGGACGCGCCGCAGGAGTCCCTGAACACGCGCGCGACGCGCTCGGCCATGCCCGGAGCGTCGGTCCGATGCCGGTCGCCGCCGCCGGTGACGATCTCGGCGAGCTCATCCGCCGCCCTGCTCAGATCATCATTGACCACCACATAGCCGAATTCGTTCCAGTGCATCATGTCGTCGACCGCGTCCCGAAGCCGCCGGGCAATGACCTCCGGCGGGTCGCTGCCCCGGTTCTTCAGGCGCGACTCGAGCGCGCCGACGCACGGCGGCAGGATGAATACCGTAACCGCGTCCGGAGCGCGCTCGCGCACCTGGCGCGCGCCCTGCCAGTCGATCTCGAGCAGCACGGACGCGCCCGTGCGCAGCAGCTCCTCGACGTGCTCGCGGGACGTGCCGTACCAGTGGTCGAACACCTGCGCGTACTCGAGGAACTCGCCGCGCCGGACCATGGCCTCGAACCGATCCCGATCCACGAAGAAATAGTCGCTGCCGTCGCGCTCGCCGGGGCGCGGCGGCCGGGTCGTGTACGAGACCGAGAAGCGCAGGTTCGGCACGCGCTCGAGCAGCGCGCGCACGAGCGTCGTCTTGCCGGCGCCTGACGGCGCGGCCAGCACGAGCAGACGTCCCCGCGCGCCGCGATCCTCGCTCATCACCTACTCCAGGTTCTGGACCTGCTCGCGCATCTGCTCGATCAGGACCTTCAGCTCGACGGCCGTGCGCGTCAGCTCCTCGTCCTGCGCCTTCGAGCCGAGCGTGTTCGCCTCGCGGTTCATCTCCTGAATCAGGAAATCGAGCCGCCGGCCGATCGGCTCCCGCCGCTTCAGGACCGCGCGCGCCTCGGCGACGTGACCGCCGAGCCGATCCACCTCCTCGCTGATGTCGAAGCGCTGCGCGACGAGCACCAGCTCCTGCTCGAGGCGCTCGGGCTGGGCCTGCACGTCGAGCCGCGCGAGCCGCTCCTCGAGCTTCTGCCGATACCGCTCCTCCGCGCCCGCGACGAGCGGGCGCACCGCGCCGAGCCGCGCGACGATCGCGTCGAGCCGCTCCTCGAGCAGCGCCGCCAGGCGCTCGCCTTCCCGGGCGCGGTTCTGCTCGAGCGCGGCAGCCGCCTCGTGCAGCGCCTGCTTGACCGGCTCCTCGAGCGCGGCGAAATCGAGCTGCCGCTCGCGCAGCACGCCGGGCCAGCGCAGCACGTCGAGAACGGACAGCGGCCGGGCCTGCCCGAACACCTGCCTCACCCGGCTTTCGAGGTCGGCGAGAGCGGCCATCGCGTCGGCATCCAGCTCGGCGCCGCCGGCCGCGCCGTCCTCGGGCGTGACCTTCAGCGTGCACTCGACCTTCCCGCGGCGGACGTGCTCGGCGAGGATCTCGCGGCACGCGGCCTCGAGCGGGCGAAGCTCGTCCGGCAGCCGGATCGAGATATCGAGGAAGCGATGGTTCACGCTGCGAAGCTCCCACGCCAGCCGGAACGGCGGGCACAGCGCATCGGCACCCGCGAAGCCTGTCATGCTGTGCGGCAAGATCGAATCCCGTCGTGGCAACCCTCGGTTAGTCTAGCAGTCCGCCGGCACGGCAGGACGGCGGGGAGCCGCGCGGGACGCCGCCGGAGCCCTGGCCGGCATCGCGCACGTGCTCGGCTGCGTCGCGATTTCGCGTAGTATTCGACGGAATCGAGCGCCGCGTTTCCGTCACAATCCCGCCCCGCGTCCCCCCAGACGAACGAACACACGACCCAACAACGAAGAGCGAACCTCGCCGTGCGCATGGAGTTTGCGAAGCTCAGCCTTCCGGGGAACAGACAGGACAATCAGGATCGCGTCGATGTGCTGGCGCGCAAGGACTCGGCGCTTCTCGTCGTCGTCGACGGCATGGGGGGGCACGCCGAGGGGGCCAAAGCGGCCGAAGTGACCGTCGCGACGCTGAAGCAGTGCTTCGCGGACGAGCGCGACGTGGTCTTCGATCCGCAGGGGTTCCTGACGATCTCGCTGGCGCTCGCGCACGCGCGGGTCGTCGAGCTCGGCAACGGCGTCGCGATCGACCACAAGCCGCGCGCGACATGCGCGGTCTGCCTCGTGCAGGACGGCGGCGCCTACTGGGCCCACGTCGGCGACAGCCGCGTCTACCAGCTCCGGGAAGGCGGCGTTCGCGAGCGGACGCGTGATCACAGCCACGTCGAGCTGCTCCGGCGCGAGGGCGTGATCGGCGAGCGCGAGATGCGCTCCCACCCGATGAGGAATTTCGTCGAGTGCTGCCTCGGCGGAGACTGGCCGCTGCCGAACATGAGCATCACGGCCCGCAAGGGGCTGGCTCCAGGCGACGTGCTGCTCGCCTGCTCGGACGGTCTTTGGGCCGGGCTCGAAGACGCCGAGATTGCGGCGCTCGCAGGCCCGTCGCAGCCGCTCGGCCCGGCGGTGCGCGCGCTCGCCGAGCGCGCCGTCGCCCGCAACCACCCGCACAGCGACAACACGAGCGTCGCGGCGCTGCGCTGGCTCGGCAGCTAGCCGGCACCATTCATGAACGTTTGGGGGTGGCGGTGGTCGGGCGCTGCGCACTATGCGCGTCTTCGGGACCGCCGTGAAACCATCCATGGCGGCTGCGTGCGCGCCGTCCCTGGCGCGCACGCTCCCCAAGACGCGCATAGTGCACAGCGCCCTCCTTGGCGGCGTGCCGTTCATGAATGATCCCGGCCGGGCAGCCGCTCGAGCGGGGTTGCCCGCCCGGGCCGCGACGGGCAGGATCGTCAGACCCGGGGGCGGCGCCCGCCCCGCCACAACATCCAGAGGAACTTCGCCCGATGCGTCCGAGCAATCGCAGGCCCGACGAGATGCGGCCCGTGCGCTTCGTCGCCGACTACACCCGCCACGCCGAGGGCTCGGTGCTCGTGGAATTCGGCGATACGCGGGTCCTGTGCACGGCGTCGGTCGAGGCAAAGGTGCCGCCGTTCCTCAAGGGACGGCAGGAAGGCTGGGTGACCGCCGAGTACGGCATGCTGCCTGCGGCGACGCACACGCGCACGCCTCGGGAAGCCACGCGCGGCAAGCAGAGCGGCCGCACGCTCGAGATCCAGCGCCTGATCGGGCGCAGTCTCCGCGCCGTCGTCGACCGCAGCGCCCTCGGCGAGCGCACGATCACGGTCGACTGCGACGTGATCCAGGCGGACGGCGGAACGCGCACGGCCGCGATCTCGGGCGGCTACGTCGCCCTCGCGCTCGCCGCGGAGCGCCTGCATGCGCGCGGCGAGCTGGAACGCAACCCGATCCACGGGCAGATCGCCGCCGTCTCGGTCGGCATCTACCGCGGCGTGCCGGTCCTCGATCTCGATTACGCCGAGGATGCGGAAGCGGAGACGGACATGAACGTCGTGATGAACGAGGCGGGCGGGTTCGTCGAGATCCAGGGGACCGCCGAGGGCCATGCCTTCCATCGCGCCGAGCTCGATCGCCTGCTCGCGCTCGCCGAGCAGGGCGTGCGCGGGCTTCTCGAGGCGCAGGCGACCGTGCTCGGGCGATGAGCCGGCGCTGGGTCGTCGCGACCGCGAATCCCGGCAAGCTGGCCGAGATCCGCGCCCTGCTCGCCGGGCTGCCGATCGAGCTGGTCACGCAGGCCGAGCTCGGCGTCGACGCCGCAGACGAGTCCGCAATCACGTTCGTCGAGAACGCGCTGATCAAGGCGCGCCACGCGGCGGCCCGCACCGGGCTGCCCGCGATTGCCGACGACTCCGGCCTCACCGTCGACGCCCTCGGCGGCCTGCCCGGGGTACGCTCCGCCCGCTTCGCGGGACCGGAGGCGGACGACCGGGCGAACGTCGAGCGGCTGCTCGAGGCGCTCGACGGCGTGCCGCCCGAGCGGCGCACCGCCCGGTTCCATTGCGTCGTCGTCGCGCTCGAGAGCGCCGAGGATCCCGCTCCGATCATCGCCACCGGCGCATGGCCGGGCCGAATCGCGCTCGAGCCCGCGGGCACCGGAGGGTTCGGGTACGATCCGGTCTTCTTCGTCGAGGACCGCGGCTGCACCGCGGCCGAGCTGCCCGCCGACGTGAAAAACGTTATCAGCCATCGCGCGATCGCCTTTCGCCGCCTGGTCGAGGCGCTCGCCGAGCGCATGCGGTGACGCGCAGCAGAGCCGGACGGCCGATTCCCCGGTGAGCCGCCACCGCGCGGGGCCCCAGACCGCTCCCGCCTCGGAGCGGCGCCGCACCCTTTATGCACAGCCGGGCCGCCGCAATGCCAAATCAATCGCGTTGCACGCGAAAGCTGCTATGCGAAATCTATAGAGGCGATTAACAACTTGAAATCCAAGGAGATATGGCGAATGATCGTTTTTTGACCAAACTAACAGAAATCGCGCGGGTCCAAGCTCCCGAGCCCTTTTTGTCCGGCTGGTTTCCACAAAGTTATGCACAGAATTTGTGGATAACCCGTCCGGCCTCGGCGCGCCGACGGGCACCCGCTTGTGTCCGCGCCGGCGGAACAGTATTCTCACGCGCCCCGCTAAGGACCTTTTGTCCCATGAAGCCAGACATTCATCCGGAGTACCGCGAGATCACGATCACGTGCGGTTGCGGCAACGTGATCAAGACGCGTTCGACGCATACCGAAGACATGCATGTCGAGGTTTGCTCGGCCTGTCATCCTTTCTACACCGGCAAGCAAAAGATCGTCGATACCGGCGGGCGGGTCGACAAGTTCCGCCGTCGCTACGGTCTGTCGGCGGGAAAATAGCGGCCTAGATTCGCAACTTGGAGGGTGAGTCGGCACTGATATAATGTGCCGGCTGTACACGGCCGGGGAGCTCCGGCGTGTGATCCGATGTGTCCGCCCTGGCTAGGGGCTGGAATAATTCGATTTGCCACTGCCAGGTGCGATTGGATGACAGGTAAGTATTTGAGCCTCACCGACCCGGATTCGGGCGATTCGCTCGAGCTTCCGGTCCGCGAGCCCACGCTCGGCCCGAGGGTCATCGACGTCTCGCAGCTCTACACGGAGCGCGGGATGTTCACGTTCGACCCGGGCTACGCGTCGACGGCGAGCTGCGAGAGCAGCATCACGTACATCGACGGCGAAGCCGGCATTCTGCTGTACCGCGGCTACCCGATCGAGCAGCTCGCCCGGCAGTCGAGCTTCATCGAGGTGGCGTACCTGCTGCTTCACGGCGAGCTGCCGACCAAGGCGCAGCTCGAGGAGTTCGACCATTCGATCCGCACGCATACGATGATCAACGAGTCGTTGCTGCGGTTCTTCAACGGCTTCCATCACAACGCGCATCCGATGGCGATGGTCGCGGGCGTCGTGGCGTCGATGGCGGCCTTCTATCACGACAGCACGGACATCCATAACCCGCGCGATCGTGACATCTTCGCCTACCGCATCCTCGCCAAGATCCCGACGATCGCAGCGGCCGCGTACAAGCACTCGCGCGGTCAGCCGTTCGTCTATCCGCAGAACCGGCTCGACTACTGCAGCAACCTGCTGCACATGTTCTTCGCCGTCCCGTCCGACGATTACCAGGTGGATCCGATCGCCGCCGAGGCGCTCGACCTGTTGTTCATCCTGCACGCGGACCACGAGCAGAACTGCAGCACGTCGACGGTACGCCTGGCCGGCAGCTCCGGCACGAATCCTTATGCGGCGATCGCGGCCGGCATGTCGGCCCTGTGGGGCCCGGCGCACGGGGGTGCGAACGAGGCCGTGATCAACATGCTCGAGGAGATCGGCACGGTCGACCGGATCGGCGAGTACGTCGCCCGCGCGAAGGACAAGAACGACCCGTTCCGGCTCATGGGCTTCGGGCACCGGGTCTACAAGAGCTACGACCCGCGCGCGGCGATCATCCGCGAGACCTGCCACCGCGTCCTCGAGAAGCTCGGCCAGGGCGACACGCCGTTGTTCGAGCTCGCGCTGCGCCTCGAGGAAATCGCGCTGAAGGACGAGTACTTCATCGAGAAGAACCTGTATCCGAACGTCGACTTCTACTCCGGGATCATCTACCGGGCGCTCGGCATTCCGAAGTCGATGTTCACCGTGATGTTCGCGATCGCCCGATGCGTCGGCTGGGTCACCCACTGGCGGGAGATGGTCACGGATCCGGGGACGCGGATCGGGCGCCCGCGCCAGCTCTACGTCGGGCCGACGCGCAGGGACTACCGGCCCATCGACGAGCGCTGACCGCTCGCACCGACGAGCGCGGCGAACGCCGCGCGCGAGCCGCGCCTACGGCGCCGGCTCGCGCCCGTCGGCGAGCTCCGCCACCTCGCTCCGCGACGCGCGGCGCATCGGCCGCTGGTCGACCGGCGAGAGCGGCGCCTCGCGCAGCCCGTTCTCCGGGAACGTGACGACCACGACGTCCGCCCCGTCCTGCACGAAGCGGTAACCGGGCACGAGCGATACGCGGTTCGCGGCGTAACGGTAGCGCCGCTGGCAGTCGCGCACCATGAGACCGTGGTCGACGAGCTGCGCGGCCACGCTTTCCGGGGAGTCGGCGAAAGCGTGCAGCTCGATCGGCGACGACTCGGTCGCGGTGCCGGCGAGCACCGGGCCGACGAGGCGCGGCTGGAACGGCTCGAGCAAGTCCATCACGGACAGCGCGATCCGGCGCAGACTCTCGACGCGGCGCTGCTGCACGTGCGGCTCGAAAATCCGCTGCCGCTCGGCGACGCTCGCGGCGATCTGCGCGTTGCTCGGCAGCGCGCCGATGTCCTTGACGCCGAGCTTCTCCGCCGCCTTGCGCTTCGCGAGCCCGTAATCCTCGATGCCGCCTTCGATCATCAGCCGCGCGGCCGTCTGTGCCAGACGCTCGCGCAGGGCCGCGTAGGCCGGGCTCGAATTCCTCCTACCCATCGGAACGCTCAGAAGATCTTGTTGATGTTGTCCGTCGGCGGGACGACGGGCGCGTCGGGCGTGCCCGGCCGATCCATCACACACTCGGGCTCGGGATCCGGCACGTGGCCGATGCGGAAGATCTCGACGATCGAGTTCCGGCTGCACCCGTTGGCCCGCAAGCCATTTTCCGGATTGATGCGCACCGTCGCGATGCCCGGCGGCGCCTCCGGCCAGCGCTGCGGAACGCCGTCGAGCGCCTCTTGCATGAACTCCACCCAAATCGGAATGGCCGTCGTGCCGCCGACCTCGTTGCTGCCGAGCGGCCGGTTCGCGTTGAAGCCGACCCACGCCACGGCGACGACGCTCGGGTGGAAGCCCGCGAACCACGTGTCGCGGTTGTCGTCGGTCGTGCCCGTCTTGCCGGCGATGTCGTTGCGTCCGAGCGCGCGCCCTGCCCGGGTGCCGGTGGCGCCGGGCACGGTGACGACGTCACGGAGCATGTCGGCGACAAGATACGCGTTTTGCGGCGTCACCGCTCGCTGCGCCTTGCGGATGCGGGGGTAAAGATCCGTCACGTCGCGAATGGCGGCGAGCTTCTCCTCGTCCGTCAGATCCGAGTGCTCCTCGTCGTCGCAGTCCGAGCACGCGATCGCCGGGCGCGAGTCGTAGAGCACGTCGCCGGCCGAGTCCTCGATACGGTCGATGAAATAAGGCTCGATCCTGAAGCCGCCGTTCGCGAACACCGCGTAGCCCGCGGCCAGATCGAGCGGCGAAACGCTGCCCGTGCCGAGCGCGAGTGTCGCGTTCGGCGGCAGCGCGAGATCGTCGAACCCGAAGCGCCGCAGGTGCCTGACGGTGTTCAGCACGCCGACGTCGCGAATCACGCGCAGCGTCGCGAGATTCAGCGAGCGCTGCAGCGCGAACCGCAGGCTCACGGGGCCGTACGTGCGGCCCGTGTAGTTCGCCGGCTTCCAGACGTACTCGAGCTCCACGTCCTCGATCGCGAGCGGCGCGTCGTTGACGATGGAGGCGACCGTATAGCCGTGCTCGAGAGCCGCCGAATAGATGAACGGCTTCATCGACGAGCCCGGCTGGCGCTTCGCCTGCACGGCGCGGTTGTACTTGTCGAGGTAGTAGTCGAAGCCGCCCGCGAGCGCGACGATCGCCCCGTCTCGCGGATCGATCGCGACCAGCGCCCCCTGCACCTCGGGCAGCTGGGCGAGGCGCAGCGTGCCGTCCTCGAGGCGCTTGAAGCGCACGATGTCCCCGGCGGTGAGCACGTCCGCGACCGCCTTCGGGGCCGGCCCCGTCCGATCGTCGTTGATGTACGGCGCCGCCCATTCGACGGCCGCGAGACCGATCGTCTCGAAGCCGGTCGACGGCAGAAAGACCTCCGCCTCGGTCTCGCCGACCCTTCGGACGACGCCCGTCTCGAGGCCGACGATCGGCGAGTAGTCCGCGAGCGCCTCGCGCAGCGCCTCCTCGTCGAGCGCCGCGACGGCCTCGTCGCGGTCGACGCCGTCCGGCAGCTCCAGCCGGGCGACCGGGCCGCGATAGCCGTGCCGCTCGTCGTACGCGATGATGCCGTTGCGCACGGCCTCCTGCGCCGCCGCCTGCAAACGGCTGTCGAGCGTGGTCGTCACCTTGAGCCCCGCCGTGAGCGCGCCGGTCTGCCCGAAGCGGCGGATCATCTCCAGGCGGACCATCTCGGCGACGTACGGCGCGTTAAGCTGCATCTCGAGACCGTGCCGCTCCCGCGTGATCGGCGTCTCCGATGCCTCGCGATGGGCCTCGTCGTCGATCATGCCGAGCTCCCGCATCCGGCGCAGCACGTACGCGCGCCGGTTCGCGGCGTTCTCGGGGCTGTAGATCGGGTTGTGGATGGACGGCCCCTGCGGGATCCCGGCGAGGATGGCCGCGTCCGACAGCGTCAGCTCATCGAGCGACTTGCCGAAGTACGTCTGCGCCGCAGCGGCGACCCCGTACGAGTTCTGACCGAAGAAGAACGTGTTGAAGAAGAGCTCGAGAATTTCCTCCTTCGTGAACTCCCGCTCGATGCGCAGCGCCAGGATCTGCTCGCGGAACTTGCGGATCGGGGAGTAGTCGCGGCTCAGGAAGTACTCCCGGGCGACCTGCTGCGTGATCGTGCTGCCCCCCGGCACCCTCTGGTTGCCGGCCACCATGACGTAGTTGAAGACGGCCTTGAGGATCGCCGGCAGATCGATGCCCGGATGCTCGAAGAACCGGTCGTCCTCGGCGGCGATCAGCGCATTGATGAGGACCTGCGGGATCTGATCGTAGGAGACCGGCGTGCGCGGCGAGCCGAACTGCTGCATCAGACGCCCGTCGCGCGAATACACGCGCAGCGGGATCTGAAACTTCACGTCCCGCAACTCTTCGGTATCCGGCAAGCTCGGCTCGACGTAGTAATACGCGCCGATGAAAAGGGCTGCGACGGCGGCCGTGAACCCGGCTCCGCCGATGAAAAAAGCGAGCAGCCACCGGAGGATAGATTTCATTGCAGAATGTGCATTGTGCGCCCTTGCCATGCCCATATCCTTTGTGCATAGTCGCGGCCGATGGGCAAACCTGCCGAGAGGTGGGGACGCAAAGCCACCGGTCCAAGGGCGGATTCTCGACCGCGAAGCCTAGGATAGCGGGGCTGCCGAAGCAGGTGAACAGCCGCTGTTCCGATCTCGCTGCCGCTTCGCCAGTCGTGCATAACGAACTCGCCTCGTCGACCCGTGAGCGATGCGCCGGCCAGCGACCGCGGCGCTTCGCCGAGCTTCGAGCAGCGCCCTTCAGGGAGGGAGCATACGCCAATCGCGGTATTCGTGATGCGTATCACGCGCTATCGAGGCGGTGTGGGATACAGTCAAATCGGCGAACTCCGGGCGCTTGATGGAATTCTAACCCAACCTGTTGCGTTGGAAAGGAAAATTTGTGTTCTCGAGGCGCAAGACCAAGACGTTGCTGGGACTTGACATAACGACGTCCTCGGTGAAGCTCATCGAGCTCGTCGAGAACGGCCGGGGATTCCGCGTCGAATCCTATGCGGCGGAGCCGACACCCCCCAACTCGATCAACGAGAAGGCGATCGTCGACGCGGAAGCGGTCGGCGAGGCCGTGCGGCGCGCGGTCAAGCGCTCCGGGACGAAGTCGCGCGAAGCGGCCGTCGCGATCAGCGGCGATGCGGCCATCACCAAGATCATCCAGATGCCGAAGAATTTGAGCGACGCGGAGCTGGAAGGTCAGGTGGAGCTGCAGGCCGACCAGTACATCCCCTTCCCGATGGAGGAGGTCAGCTTCGACTTCGAGATCGTCGGCGAGAGCGAGCGGGACCCGGACATGCTCGACGTGCTGCTCGTCGCGACGCGCACGGAGAACGTCGAGCAGCGGCAGGCGGCGGTCGAGGCCGCGGGTCTCGTCGCGCGTGTGGTCGACGTCGAGGCGTTCGCCGTCGAGAACGCCTGCCAGCTCCTGACGCATCAGATGCCGGACGGCGGCGCGGACAAGTTCATCGCGATCGTCGACTTCGGCGCGAGCACGACGACGTTCAGCGTTCTGAAGGATCTCAGGGTCATCTACACCCGGGACTTCGCCTTCGGCGGGCAGCTGCTGACCGAGGAGATCATGCGGACGTACGGCCTCAGCATGGAGGACGCCGGCCGCGCGAAGAAGGAGGGCGGGCTGCCGAGCAACTACCAGCCGGAGGTGCTCGACGCGTTCATCGACGACATGTCGCAGCAGGTCAGCCGCTCACTCCAGTTCTTTCTTGCGTCGGGCAGCGGACGCGAGCAGCCGGACCAGATCCTCGTCTGCGGCGGGTGCGCGAACATCCCCGGCGTCGCCGACGTGATCGGCAGCCGGGTCGGCATCCCGACCGAGATCGGCGATCCGCTCGGGCAGATGAAGCTGTCCTCCCGCGCCCGCTCCCAGGGCGTCGAGAAGGACGCGACGGCGCTGCTCACCGCCTGCGGTCTTGCCTTACGGAGCTTCGACTGACATGCCGAGAATCAATCTCCTCCCCTGGCGCGAGGAACTGCGCCAGAAGCGCAAGAAGGAATTCATGACGGCGATGGTCGGCGCCTTGGTGATCGGCGTCGGCGTCGTGTACCTGTCCAAGCTCACCGTCCAGGGCTGGATCGGCAACCAGCAGGAGCGCAACGAGATCCTGCGCAGGGAGATCGCCGAGCTCGACAAGCAGATCGCCGAGATCTCCGGCCTCGAGACGCAGAAGAACCGGCTGCTCGCGCGCATGGAGATCATCGATCAGCTCCAGCGCTCCCGGCCGGAGGTCGTCCACCTGTTCGACGAGCTCGTCGAGACGCTGCCCGACGGCGTGCACCTCACCGAGATCAGGCAGAGCGGCACACGCATCGAGATCAAGGGTGAGGCGCAGTCGAGCACGCGCGTGTCGGCGTTCATGCGCAACATCGACGGCTCCCCCTGGCTGCGGGATCCGGCGCTCGACGTGGTCGAGACGCGCACGAGCGGCCCCGGCCGCAACTCCCGCTTCACGCTGCACGCGCAGCAAGTCCCGATGGCCGAGCATCTCGAGGAGACGCCATGAACTTCTTCGAGCAACTTCGATCCCTCGACACCAACGACCCCGGACGCTGGCCCCTGCCGTTCCGGATCGGCGCCGTCGTGATCACGTTCATCGTCGTCGTGGCGCTCGGCGTCTGGCAGTTCGTCGTCAAGGCCGAGATGCCCACCCTCGAGCGGGCCAAGCTGCAGGAGCAGGAGCTGCGCGCGACCTTCGACCAGAAGCAGCGCAAGGCCGCGAACTTCGACGCGTACCGAGAGCAGCTCGCGGAGATCGAGCGCTCCTTCGGCACCATGCTCCGGCAGCTTCCGGGCAAGACGGAGGTGCCGAGCCTGCTGGTCGACATCTCGCAGACCGGCCTCGGCGCCGGTCTCGAGGAGAAGCTGTTCCAGCCGCTGGGCGAGGTCCAGAGGGACTTCTACGCCGAGCTGCCGATCAAGATCCGGCTCACGGGAAGCTACCATGAGCTCGGAAATTTTGTCTCCGGCATCGCGGCATTGCCCAGAATCGTGACATTGCACGACATCACGATCACGCCGGCGTCGCAAAATGCCTATGACGAGCTGACGCTCGATGTCACGGCGAAGACGTATCGCTATCTGGAAGAGGATTCGGCGGGATGATGTCGATGCAACGCGGCGCCTTCAACAGAATGCTGGTCTGCGCGGCCGCGATCGCCGGCCTGGCAGGCTGCACGGGCGGCAACGACGATCTGCATGCCTGGATCGATCAGATGAAAGCACGGCCCGGCGGACGCATCGAGCCGCTGCCGCAGGTCCGGCCGGCGCCCACCTTCACGTACGCGCCCGGCGACCGGCGCAGCCCCTTCATGCCTGATCAGCCCACCCAAAGGCTCAGCAACAACCCGAACGCCGTTCAGGGCCCGGACCCGAACCGGCCGCGCGAGTTCCTCGAGCGGTACTCGCTCGACACCCTGCGCATGGTCGGCACGCTGGAGCAGGGCGGCACGAGGTTCGGCCTCGTGCAGGACAGCGACGGGCTGATCCACCGCGTAACGGTGGGCAACCACATGGGACAGAATTACGGGCGAATCCTGTCGATCACGGAAAACCAGATCGCCCTCGTAGAAATCATTCCGGATGGGCTCGGGGGATATCTGGAGCGTCCGGCGGCCGTCTCGCTCAGAGACTGATCGCCGCAAGGTTTTTTGGGAGTGAACCATATGTGTATGCCAGCACGTGTTCGACAGGGATGGGGGGACTTCGGTGCGCTGCGGCGAGGCCTCGCCCGGCTCGGATGGGCCGCCGCGCTGATCGTCGCCGGGACGGCGGCGGCACAGGACGGTGCGCGGTCGCTGCGTGCGATCGACATCCAGCCGCTGACCGGCCAGCGCCTCGAGCTCAGGCTCGAGACGGACGGTCCGGCGCCGCAGCCGACCAGCTTCACGATCGACGATCCCGCCCGCATCGCGGTCGACCTGCCGGACACGGCGCTGGCGACGGCCCGCCGCCGGGACGTGAACCTCGGCCCGCTGCGCAACATCCAGACGGCCGAGTCGAACGGCCGGACACGCGTCGTGCTGAACCTGAACGCGATGGTGCCGTATGACACGCGCGTCGAAGGCAACGCGGTCTACGTCGTGCTCGGCCAGAGCGCGTCGCCTTCACAGGCGTCGACGTTCGCGGGGCAGCCGGCGAGCGAGGCGATGGGGGTCCTGCCGAGAAGCACGGCCGCGGCCGGCCCGCGCTCCATCGACAACATCGACTTTCGCCGCGGCCCCGACGGCGCGGGTCAGGTCGTCGTCCAGCTCACGGATCCGCGCACGTCGGTCGACGTGCGGCAGGAAGGCGGCCGCATCATCGTCGAGTTCCGCGACACGGCGCTGCCGGCCGACCTGATGCGGCGCCTCGACGTCACCGACTTCGCGACCCCGGTCGCGTCGGTCGACGCGGTCCGCAACGACCGGCACGCCCGCCTGGTCGTATCGGCGTCGTCGCCGTACGAGCAGGTGGCCTACCAGTCCGACAACGTCTTCACGCTCGAGCTGAAGCCGCCCGTCGAGGAGGAGTCGCTGCCGGGCATCTTCGACAGCGATAAGGAGTACGTCGGCGAGCGGCTGACCCTGAACTTCCAGGACATCGAGACCCGCGCGGTGCTGCAGCTTCTCGCCGAGACGAGCGGTCTCAACATCGTCGTCAGCGACACGGTCCAGGGCAACGTCACCCTGCGGCTGCAGAACGTGCCTTGGGACCAGGCCCTCGACATTCTGATGACGACGAAGGGCCTCGACATGCGGCGCAACGGCAACGTCATGATCGTCGCGCCCGCGCAGGAGATCGCCGCCCGCGAGCAGGCCGCGCTCCAGGCCCGGCGGGCGATCCAGGAGCTCGAGCCGCTGCGCTCGGAGTTCATCCAAGTCAACTACGCGAAGGCTTCCGAGCTCGCGAACCTGATCCGCGGCGGCGGCGGGACGAACGCGCTGATCTCGCCCCGCGGCAGCGTCGCAGTCGACGATCGGACCAACACGCTCCTCGTGCAGGACACGGTCGATCGACTCGGCGACATCCGCCGGCTCGTCACGACCCTCGACATCCCGGTCCGCCAGGTGCTGATCGAGTCGCGCATCGTGATCGTCAACGACGACTACAGGCGCAACCTCGGCGTACGCTTCGGCACGACGATCGTCGACGATCGCGGCAACGACGGCCTGGTCTCGCTGACCGGCACGGCCGCGGGCTCGAACACCATCGTGAGCTCCGCGCTCAACAACATCCAGGCCACGGGCAATCCGTTCCCCGTCACGATCGGCGCGGCCGATCAGCGCTACAACGTGAATTTGCCCGTCGTGAATCCGGCGGGATCCTTCGCGCTCGCGATTCTCGACGCGGACTACCTCGTCGATCTCGAGCTGTCCGCGTTGCAGGCCGAAGGCAAGGGCGAGATCGTCTCGACACCCCGCGTCATCACGGCGAACCAGCGGGAAGCCCGCATCGAGCAAGGCGTCGAGATCCCGTACCAGGAGTCGGCGTCGAGCGGCGCGACCACGACGCAGTTCAAGGAGGCCGTGCTGAGCCTGACCGTCACCCCGCTGATCACGCCGGACGACCGCATCATCATGGATCTGGTCGTGACCAAGGACTCGGTCGGCGACGTCGTGCCGAGCGCGACCGGCGGCTTCGTGCCGAGCATCGACACTCGCTCGATCGTGACCACGACGATCGTCAACGACGGCGAGACGGTGGTCCTCGGCGGCATCTACGAGACGGAGAACCGCAACACCGTGAACAAGGTGCCGGTCCTCGGCGACATCCCCGGCCTCGGCTACCTGTTCCGGAATCGGGAGACGATCAACGACAACGCAGAGCTCCTGATCTTCGTGACGCCGCGGATCCTCAGGGAGGGCACGCGGGTCAATTGAAGCGCGCCTCGTCGGCCCGCGCCCGCGCGGGCCGGAGCCGAGGAGGGCCGGCCATTGCGCCGGCCCTCGCGTTTTGACAGTCTGTGCGCCCGTCGTCGGAGACGCGCGCACCCTTGGATACCAGCGACAACCTCTACCTGATCGGGCCGATGGGCTCCGGCAAGACCGCCGTCGGCCGCGAGCTCGCGAAGGCCCTCGGACGCCGCTTCTACGACAGCGACGCGGAGATCGAGCGGCGCACCGGGGTCGACATCCCGTTCATCTTCGAGAAGGAAGGCGAGGCCCGCTTCCGCGAGCGCGAGCGCGAGTGCCTCGCCGAGCTGACGGCCCACCGAGGCGTCGTCGTCGCGACCGGCGGGGGCGCGGTGCTCGATCCGGCCACCCGCCGGCGCCTCGCGAGCACCGGCACGGTCATCTACCTGAAGACCTCGATCGACGATCAGCTGCGGCGCACGCGTGTGAGCCGCAACAGGCCGCTGCTCGAAACGGCCGATCCGCGCGCCGTGCTCGAGCGCCTGCCGCGGAGCGGGGGCCGCTTTACGAGGAAATCGCGGACATCACGATAGACACGAGCGGAAGGCAGGTGAAAAGCATCGTCAGCGCGCTGAAGCAGCGGCTCGCGACGGAGCGCCGGATTGCAAAAGGAGGCTCGCGCTGCGACCCTGCAACGGTGGACACGCTCGAAGTCTCGCTCGGGGAGCGCAGCTACCCGATCTACATCGGCGCGGGCCTCCTGGACGACGGCGATCTGCTGCGCCGAACGGTGCCGGCCCGGCAGGTCGCGATCGTGACGAACGACGTCGTCGCGCCGCTCTACCTCGAGCGCGTGCGGCGCGCGCTCGCCGACCGGGAGACGCGCACGGTCGTGCTGCCCGACGGCGAGCAGCACAAGACCCTCGCGACGTTCGCAAGGATCCTGGACGAGCTCGTCGAGGCCGAGTTTCACCGTGACGCGTGCCTCATCGCGCTCGGCGGCGGCGTCGTCGGGGACGTCGCGGGCTTCGCGGCTGCCTGCTATCAGCGCGGCATCGACTTCGTGCAGGTGCCGACGACGCTGCTCGCGCAGGTCGACTCCTCGGTCGGCGGCAAGACGGCCGTCAACCATCCGCGTGCCAAGAACATGATCGGCGCGTTCTATCAGCCGATCGCCGTGCTGGCCGACACCGGCACGCTCAAGACGCTGCCCGCTCGCGAGCTCTCCGCGGGGCTCGCCGAGGTCGTCAAGTACGGGCTGATCCTCGACGCCGAGCTGTTCGCCTGGCTCGAGGCCAACATGGAGGCATTGCGGGCGCTCGACCCCGACGCGTTGCGCTTCGCGATCCGGCGAAGCTGCGAGCTCAAGGCGCAGATCGTCGCAGAGGACGAGCGCGAGCGCGGCCGGCGGGCGTTGCTCAATCTCGGGCATACGTTCGGGCATGCGCTCGAGGCGATCGGGAACTACGAGCGGTGGCTGCATGGGGAGGCCGTCGCGATCGGTACCGTGCTCGCGGCCCACCTGTCCCGAGCCTTGGGCTGGCTGCGTGACGACGACGTTGCGCGCATCGAGAGAGCCCTTCGACTCGCGGGCCTGCCGGTGTCCGCGCCGGGCGTCGATGCCGGCGAGCTGCTCGCACACATGACGCGCGACAAGAAAGCGGACTGGCACGGCCTCAAGCTCGTGCTGCTCGAAGAGATCGGCCGCGGCGTGGTGCGCCGGGCGCCCGACCGCAGCACGCTGCTCGACGTCCTCGATACCGCCCTCGCTGCAGACCGGCGTCCGCCCGGCGCTTAGCCCGGCAACGATGCGATTCGTTTCGCCGTTCGAGGCTCGTTTGACTTAAGCGGGCCGGTCCGACCGTTGGTCGGCGACGGCAGTCCGCACATCGGCTTTCCTGCGCTCGCCTGCCTCGTTCCTCGATCATCGCTGACCAAACGCGGCTTCAGGCCCCGCATCGTTCGAGCCGAGGCCGCGATGGTCCATGTGAACGGTATCAACGTAAGGGCAGGGAGGCGCTCCTAGAATCATGCACGGGGCTCGCCGGCGAAATTCCCACGGAATCGCGTGTGAGGTCGAAGGTTCCTTCGACCGCGTGTTCACGCGGGGAAGCCGCTTCGGAGCGACGCCCGCCTCCGCACGACGAGGGAGCACCGCAGGGATGACCCATCGACAGACGCGCTTCCGATCACGCGCCATGCAGCCGATGCCTGCGCGCGGCTTCACGCTGCTCGAGCTGCTCACGACCTTGACCGTGGTTGCCGTGCTGCTGACCGTGGGCGTGCCGGGCTTTTTCGACATCGTGCGCAACAATCGGGCCGCGGCGAACGCGAACGAGATGGTCTCCGCGCTCAGCATCGCGCGCAGCGAGGCGATCCGGCGCGGCGCCCGTGTCGCCGTCTGTCCAAGCAGCAACGGGACCAGCTGCACGGGGACCTGGTCCGACGGCTGGATCGTCTTTGCGGACGCCGCAACGAGCGATACGGCCGCGCCGGTCGTAGGAACCGTTGTGCGCGTCTGGCCGGCACCGAGCGGCGCCCCCGCTGTGACTGCCAAGGGTGCGGGCGGCGGAGCGGCAACGTGGATCCGCTTCCTTCCTCGCGGCGACGTGCGCACCGACGAAGTGCTGCCGGTCGATATCAGCATTCGGCCGGACAACTGTCGAGGCGAGCAAGCCAGGAGCATCGAGCTCAATGCGGCGGGACGGACGATAGTCGAGAGAGTGACATGTTGAGCAGCGAGGCAGCACAGAAGACCCGGCGAGCAAGTTCTCGTTCGCGAGTCCCGCTTCCGTCGGCTCTGCGCCGTTGCGCCGGCTTTACGTTGCTCGAGGTTCTGATCGCAGTGCTCGTCATGGCGATCGGCTTGCTCGGGCTCGCGGCGCTGCAGGCGTCAACGCTCCAGTTCAACAGGGGCGCTTACCTCCGCTCGCAGGCGACGAGCTTCGGATACGACATGGCTGACCGTATGCGAGCGAATCGGGAGGCCGCGCTTGCAGGAGCCTACAACGCCGACTTCGCCGATCCGCCGCCGGTCTGCACCGCGGCCGTTGCCGGCGACTCGGTGGCGGAAAGAGACGTTTCCGCCTGGCTCCGGGCAATCGCCTGTGCGCTGCCGCAAGGCAACGGAAGCATCGAGGTCGAGGACGGGGTCGTCACGATAAGCGTGAGCTGGAACGAGCGCGGCGAGGGCGAGGACGAATCGTTCGAGATGACGACGGGACTATGAGCGAACAGCAAGCAAAGCCGAGACTGTCGTCTCGCACTCACACCGCCGCCGGACAACGCGGCGTCACCCTCGTCGAGCTGATGGTTGCGCTCGCTCTGGCGCTCGTTCTGACCGCAGGGTTCATCCAGGTCTTCCTGGCCAATCGGATCAGCTACGCCTTCAACGAAGGTATGTCCAGGATACAGGAGAACGGACGCTTCGCGCTCGACACCCTGAACTTCCGGATTCGAATGGCCGGCCACGTGGGCTGCCTGTCCGAGATCCCGCTCTACAACAACCTGAACGACGCTACGGACCTTGCGTTCGATTTCGGCGTAGCGATTACCGGTTTCGAGGCCAACGGCACCGGACCGGGCGCGACGCTGACCGCGACGAGCAGCAACCCCTCGAACTCGACGACACCCGGGAACTGGGTGCCCAGCCTTCCGGATGAGCTCAACGGGCGCGTTATCCCGGGGAGCGACGTGGTCGTCGTGCGCAATTTCAGCGGGTCCTCTCATGCGCTTCGCAGCCCGTTCTCCGACGGCGACCTTGTCTATGTGGAGGCCGACTCGGGCGCTTACGCCGTCGGCGACATCGCCGTCGCGTCCGATTGCCAGAAGGCTTCGATCTTTCAAGTCACCGGCGTGTCCTCGAGCGGGTCGGGCCTCGTTCTCGCGCATTCGGCCGCCGGCGCATCGCCCGGCAACGCGACGGCGAGCTGGAACACTGATCAGTCGTACACGGCCGGCGCCGAGCTCGTCCGGGGTGAAACGTGGGTGTACTTCGTCGGTGCCCCCGCCGACGGGGGTCCGCCGGCACTCTTCCAAGGCCGTTTGCATACCGACACGACGACATCCACCGCGACACTCGTGTTCGAGGAGATTGCGGATTCCGTCGAGACGATGCAGGTGCTCTACGGCCTCGACGTCGACGACGACGACCGAGTCGACGAGTACCGCACGGCTGCGGCCATATCCGCAGCGGAATGGGCCGACGTCGTAACGGTCCGGATCGGCCTGCTGATGCGATCCCCGGACGAATACGGCGCGGAAACCGACACGGCCAGCTACGCGGTGAACGAGACGACTTTCAATCCGATAGCAGACCGACGGGTCCGACAGGTGTTCACGACGACCGTCGCTCTGCGGAATCGCTTGCCATGAGAAGACACGCTGCAATCAGCGGGGCGAAAGCAGCCTCGCACCGAGAACGAGGCGCCGCGCTCGTCGTCGCACTCGTGTTCCTGTTGATCATGACCGTGCTCGGCGTGACATCCATGAGCTCGACGACGCTGCAGGAGCGCATGGCCGGCAACCTTCGCGACAACAACCTGGCCTTCCAGGCCGCCGAGGCGGCGCTGCGCAACGGCGAAGACCTTCTTCGACAGGCGACGCTGCCCGTATTCAACGGCTCCGACGGCCTCCTGCAGATGCAGGACCAGGGCGGTCAGGCGCACTTCTGGAGCACGTATGACTGGAACGAAAACAGCCAAGCGGGCGACGCCGTGGCAGGCGTTCCCAATGCACCTCGTTTCGTCGTCGAGGAGCTCCCGCCGCTTCCCGCCGAGGGCGGCAGCCTGCGCTTCGGCGCCCTGCCGGAAGTCGGATTTTACCGGGTGACGGCGTACGGCACGGGCGGCACGGAAGATGCCGTGGTCATCCTGCAAACGACGTACAGGCGCTGATCTTCGAGATCATCGTCTAGAGGGACGAGCCATGAGACATGGACGAAAACAAGGACGCCGCCTGGTTTCCACCGCAGCCGGGTTAGCGGTGATATGGATCGTCTCGACGGCGACGACCAGCGCGAACGTGGACATCGCCGACCGGCCGCTTTTCCTTCCGGGCGCGGTCCCGCCGCTCAACATGCTGGTGATGAGCCGCGACCACACGTTGTATTACGAGGCCTACAACGACGCCTCCGACCTGAACGGCGACGGCGTCGTGGACGTCGGTTATAAGCCCGAGATCAACTATTTCGGCTACTTCGATTCGTTCAAGTGCTACGACTACTCATCGGGCCGCTTCGTGCCGAAATCCACGACTCCCGACAAGCGCTGCAATGGACTATGGAGCGGCGACTTCCTCAACTACCTGACGACGTCGCGAATGGACGCCATGCGGAAAGTGCTGTATGGCGGAAAGCGCTGGCAGGACACGGCGACCGAGACCGTGCTCGAGCGCTCTTTCATCCCTCAGGACGCACACTCCTGGGGCAAGGAATATCACGGCCCGTCGCACGACGGCTATGACATCAGCGACTACACGCCGCTGAGTATCCCGTCCTCCGGCCGCCGTCACCTGTTCGTGAACACGACGCCCCTCGGCGAAAACCGGCCGCTGCTGCGCATCCTGACGAACGAGACCGTGCGCATCTGGAACTGGGTCAGCATCGAGCGTCCAGTTGCCGGAAACCAGGTAGTCGTCGGGATCAACTCGAACGGCCGAGAGATTCGAGATACGCGCTCACCTACGGACTACACTGTCAGAGTGAGCGTTTGCGTAGCCGGACTCGAGGAGCCGAACTGCAAGGTCTACCCGAACGGCAATTCCAAGCCGATCGGCCTTCTCCAGGAGTTCGGGGAGGACGACAAGATGCTGTTCGGGCTGCTCAGCGGCTCGTACGCCAATAACCTTCGGGGCGGCGTCCTGCGCAAGAACATCGGCTCCATGAAGGACGAGATCGACCCCGACACCGGGCAATTCATCGAGACGACGCCCGTGGGGATCATCGGCACGCTCGACCGCTTCCGGATTGCACAGTTCACCGGCGGGTCTCACACCTATTTTCCCGGCCCGCCGGCCGATTGGAGCAGGAATCTCAACAGCGCGTGGATCACGACGCGGCCGATCGATAACGGCGAGATGCAGGACTGGGGGAACCCGGTCGCCGAGATGATGTACGAGGCGCTGCGCTATTACGCGGGCCTCGGCGCTCCAACGAATGCCTTCTCGATCTCCGCGAGCGGCAATACGGACGCCAGCCTCGGGTTGCCCGTAGCCTCGTGGCAAGAGCCCTTCGAGGCGTTTCCGGTCTGCTCCGCTGCGGTAAAGACCGTCGTGAGCGGCATCTATCCGTCGTACGACACGGAGTTCGTTCCGGGCAGCGCGTTCTCGAGCTTCACCGGAGACAGCCTCGGCGGCCTGAACGCGTCGGCGCTCGGCGACCTGATCTGGGCGCAAGAGTTCGGCGGTCCCGGGCAGCACTTCATCGGGGAATCGGGTGCCGACCGAGACGGCGCGCCGACGGTCAAGACCGTGACCAGCTTCGGCAACATCCGCGGCCTCGCGCCCGAGGAGCCGACGAAGCTCGGCGGCTACTACTCCGCGAGCGTCGCCTACCACGGCAAGACGACGGACCTCGTGCCCGCCGCGAGCGGCAATCAGAGTGTCAGCACCTACGTCGTCGCGCTCGCGTCGCCGCTGCCCCGCATCGAGATTCCGGTCAGAGGCAGCAAGGTCACGCTGGTCCCGTTCGGCAAGTCGGTCCGGGATCTCGGCATCGACTCCAAGCGCGGCAGCTTCCAGCCGACGAATACTATCGTCGACTTCTACGTCGAGCAGATCGTGAACACGGGTGACGGCAACCGGGACCCGAGCGTGAACGAGGGCCGTCCCTTCGGACGGTTCCGCATCAACTTCGAGGACGTCGAGCAGGGCGCCGATCACGACATGGACGCGATCGTGCTCTACGAGGTCAGCGTCAACGAGAAGGACCAGGTCGTCGTCAGGCTCACGTCAGAGTACGCCGCCGGCGGCGTCGAGCAGCACATCGGCTACGTGATTTCCGGCACGACGGCCGACGGCACGTATCTCGAGGTGCGGGATCGCGACACCAGCGAGAGCGATGCGATCAACTACTTCCTCGACACGCCGCGCGAGGTCCTGCCCGGGCAGTGCGGCAGCGCGTCTCCGCCCGCGGAGTGCAGCACGAAGCTCGGCTTCACGGCCGAGCGAACGTTCACGCCCAGCGGCGCTTCCGCCGGTACGCTCCTCGAGAGCCCGCTGTGGTATGCCGCGAAGTGGGGCGGTTTCCTGGACGCCAACGGCAACGGCATTCCCGACCTGCAGGAAGAATGGGACGCCGACGGCGACGGCGTTCCGGACAACTATTTCCTGGTGACGAACGCGCTGACGTTGGGCGATCAGCTCAGAAACGCGTTCGACCTGATTCTGTCGCTGACGTCGTCCGCTTCGGCCGTCGCCACGAACTCGACTCGTCTCGACACGGAGACGCTGATCTATCAGGCCCGCTTTCGCAGCGACGACTGGACGGGTCAGCTCCTCGCGTACCGGTTGATGCCGGACGGCTCGTTGGGCGCCGTTCAATGGGACGCGGGGACGCTGATCCCCAACCACGCGCTCCGCAACATCTACACGCGCAAGGGCAGCGCGCCCGGATCGGGCGGCGGAATCCCGTTCGAATGGGCCGAGCTCGATCCGAGCCAGCAGAGCGCGCTGAACAAGCGACCGGACGGCACGGCCGATACGCTCGGCGAGGATCGTCTGAACTGGATACGGGGCGACCGGTCGCTCGAGCTGCAGTCCGGCGGGCCGTTCCGGGATCGCTCCTCCGTCCTGGGCGACATCGTCAATTCCGATCCCGTGTTCGTCGGGGCCCAGAACTTCGGCTACGACGCTCTGCCCGCGGGCACGCCCGGACGGGATACCTACGGGACGTTCAGGCAATCGAAGATCGACACCAACGGCGCGGCGCGGAAACCGATGATCTACGTCGGCGCGAACGACGGAATGTTGCATGGCTTCGACGCCGCGACCGGAGTCGAGCGTCTGGCATACGTGCCGAGCACGCTGATCCCCGACCTGAACGAGCTTCCCGCGTTGAACTACACGCAGCGGCACCGTTATTTCGTCGACGGGCAAATATTCGTCGGCGACGCTTACATCACGCGGGGCGGGTCGCCGCAGTGGACGAGCGTTCTCGTCGGAACGACGGGTGCGGGCGGACGCACCGTGTTCGCGCTGGACGTCACGGATCCCCACAGCTTCGGCGCGGACGACGTGCTCTGGGAGTTCACGGACGAGGATCTCGGCTACACCATCGGCCAACCCGCGGTAGCCCGGATGGCGGACGGCACGTGGGCGGCCGTGTTCGGCAACGGCTACGGGAGCGACAACCACAAGGCGGTGCTCTACGTCGTCCGGCTCGAGGACGGCGCGCTGCTTCGGAAGATCGATACCGGCTTCGGAAGCGCGGCCAACCCGAACGGCCTCGCCACGCCGGCGCTGCTGCCGGACGGCTCGCGCACGATCAACGCCATATACGCGGGCGACCTCCAGGGCAACCTGTGGAAGTTCGACGTTTCCGGCGAGTCGCATCTGGACTGGGGCGTGGCCTACGCCGGCGACCCGCTTTTCGTCGCGACGGACGCCACCGGGCAGCGTCAGCCGATCACAGCTCCGCTCGAGATCGGCCGGAATCCCGAGGGCGGCTACATGATCTACTTCGGCACGGGCAAGTTCTTCTCGTCGGGCGATAACGAGGTTCCGGCGAATCCGATGGTGCAGACCTTCTACGGGATCTGGGACAGGACGGCGAGCCCGGTCGGACCGATCGTAGGCGGCCGCTCCGCGCTTCAGGGGCAGCAGATCGTGTTCGAAGGCAAGCCCGCGAACAGCGCGTTCAACGTTCGGGTGACGACCGACCACGAAGTCGACTGGAACAGCCAACGAGGCTGGTACCTCGATCTCGTCAGTCCGGTCCACGGCGCCCAGGGCGAGCGGGTGATCGCGTCACCGATCCTGCGCGGAGGAAGGGTCATCTTCCCGACGCTGATCCCCTCTCCGAATCCCTGCGAATTCGGCGGGACGAGCTGGCTGATGGAAATGGACGCCGTGAGCGGCGCACGGCTGCTCCGCTCGCCTCTGGACATCACGGAGGACGGCGAGATCAACGACGGCGATCTGGTCACGATCCAGCTCGAGGACGGCACGACGATCGAAGTACCGGTCAGCGGCGTGCAGTCGCGAGAGGGCATCATCCGCACCCCGGCCGTGGTGACGGCGGGCGACGTCGAGTTCAAGCTCGCGAGCGGCACCTCCGGTAACGTCGAGATGCTGCGTGAGCGCGGCATGTTCCAGCGTGCTCGCGGCTCCTGGCGGCAGTTGAGATAGAGGGAAGCGGTCTTGAACGCAAGGAACTGTAGCGTGGAAGCCGTCCGCCGCGTGCGCGGCATGACGTTGATCGAGCTGATGATCGTAGTCGTGATCGTCGGGATCCTGGCGTCGATCGCCTACCCGAGCTATCAGCGCCAGGTGCAGCAGACGCGACGTGCCGACGGCAAGGCAGCGCTCCTGCAGGCGGCTCAGGAGCTCGAACGGTGCTTCACGCGGTTCAACTCGTACACCGACGCGAACTGCGCGACACATGTCGATATCAACGACGGCGGTCGCCTGTCGCCCGATGAGTGGTACCTGATCGAGTACTCGGGCTCACCCACGGCGTCCGCGTTCGTGCTCACGGCCACCCCGCAAGACGCGCAAGCCGACGATTCGCGTTGCGGGACGCTGGGCCTGACCCACACGGGCGTGAGGAGCGCGACGGGCAGCGCACCGGACCAATGCTGGTGACGGGCCGCCTCCCCGGCGCGCCGCTGCGGCCATCATCGCGGAGGCACTTCGCGACGGCCACCTGCTAGTATCGCGTCCGAGAGCCGCAGCCGCCGGATCGAGTGGCCGGCGCGCTGCGCTCGGAGCGAAGCAGGAGGCCAGCATGCCATCGTCGTCCACGCGCCCTGGGCAGCGCACGCTCGCCCCGTACGCCGCCCACGACGCCGAATCGCGCGGCCGGCGATATCCCGAGCCGCCCTCCGCCTATCGCAACGAGTTCCAGCGCGACCGCGACCGCATCATCCACTCCACGGCCTTCCGCCGCCTCGTCTACAAGACCCAGGTCTTCGTCAACCACGAAGGCGACCACTACCGCACGCGCCTCACGCATTCGCTCGAGGTGGCTCAGATCGCCCGCACGGTCGCCCGGGCGATGCGCCTCAACGAGGATCTCGTCGAGGCCGTGAGCCTCGCGCACGATCTCGGCCACACGCCGTTCGGGCATGCCGGGCAGGACGAGCTGAACGCGTGCATGCACGAGTTCGGCGGCTTCGAGCACAACCTGCAATCGCTGCGCGTCGTCGACGAGC
>Ga0079224_100001639_pt1 | contig 26170 bp, 20 predicted proteins | sample Stecom2015_FD_80414 | JGI IMG/M metagenome (GOLD analysis project Ga0079224, IMG submission 80414) | Agricultural soil microbial communities from Utah to study Nitrogen management - Steer compost 2015 | ecosystem: Environmental > Terrestrial > Soil > Agricultural land | place: USA: Utah... | reverse complement strand
TTTACGGGAACTGTTCACCTCCAGAAAAGAGGGACGTTCGACTACGACGCTAACATAGGAGGGCACATAGGATCAGCGCACATAGAGATACATCGGGATTAAAGCACCGGACCTCGACTTGCCGCCCTGGCCTTATCTAATTCTATCGCCTTTGGAAACAGGATGTTGTTCTCTAGGTGTACGTGAATATGAAGATCATCTTCAAAATCTTTCAGCATTTGGAACAACATCGCATAGGATACACATGAATCTGGCGGCAAGGTATAATTTTTAGACAGCGAACGGATTTCTTCCATGATCCCGCCTGCCTCATCGTGCTCATCCTCCATCATCGCAATTGGCGTCTCGATCGTGCTGAATTGCAAAGGGGCGTCGCCCTGCACCAAGCTCCGGATATAAGGAAACAGCACCTTTTCCTCTTTCGCGAGGTGGCTAAGCAGTTCATCGTCAAGGCGCAAAACCAGTTGACCTATCTGCGACAGTTCCGGATGCTGACTTCCATGCGCATTCACCACTTTCGCCGCAAGTTCTGTCAGCTGCGGCAGGGTCTTCCGGACATAGGCGTGGTGTGTGTTCACAATGTAATCTGCCAGGAATGCCGGCGACCACTCCTGAAAAGCAAGCGGTGCGGGGCCGGTCGTTGCGTTGAGTTCTCGTTCAATTTCCGATGGATTAAGCCCTTTCGATTCGCACGCTTCTTTCAGCGTCTTTTTGCCGCCGCAGCAAAAATCAATGCCGTACTTCTTAAACACCTGCGCCTTGCGAAGGTCGCTCGCAGCGATTTCGCCCACTGTCTTTCCACCTTCGGTTGACTCACTGAGTCGGGTAATTCTTACTTTCCACCAATCGGGCCCTTGTTCCAGGTATTCCCATCCGACGATGTTGCCAAGTTCGCCGATCATCTGGTAATACAATGGCTTTGGATCATGGTCGTTGCGTAAAATGAACGACTGTCCCGGAAGGAGGCGTTCGAAGAACTCGAAAATCACGGGGTGCTTTAGTCGCGGTTCGAGTAGGGTCGCGTCCAGCGTCTGAGTTTCGGTTTTCATTTGATTAGTATTAGTCCCACATTCAATCCGAAACCAAAGCTAGAACGATGCGGGCGCACATACTTATGACCCGAATCATACGATGCGGGTTCAGAACTTGATTTTGTGACCTTCGAGAACGAGCTTACCTTCTTTTTCCATTTTCTTGACGGTGCGTATGACCGTTTCAACCCTGAGGCCGGTCATATCGGCGAGTTGTTGTCGCGTGAACGGGACGATGACTTTTTCGCGCGAAGGATGCTTGGCAATTTTCGATTTGAAGTATTTTATGATCGTAAGGAGGCGATGCTCCGGGTCGTATGAAGAGACCTCGGTTAGAATCATTGACTTGTACTGAAGCCGGCGACAGAGCACCTGGTCAAGTTTCATGTGAATGTCGAAGTTCTCCTTCAACAATCTCATAAAATCGGATTTGGCCATTCGCCAAATCTTCCCCGCTTCTAACGTGATGGCACTGCTTGGGTAGGGAAAATCGCCCAGCAGGGGAGGTTCCCCAAAACTTTCGCCGGGCGAAAATATACCTTGAGTGAATTCCTGTCCGTCCGGATTGAGAACGTACATCTTCACCTTGCCCTCTTCCACCTGGAAGTAATCAACAGCCTGACGTCCTTCTTCGAAAAGAATCTGATCCTTTTCAACTTTTACAAGTCGCGCATTGTATGCGTTAAGGACTGACGCCGGTATCACCCGTTTTCTTTTTTCCGGAAAGATAGGAAAATATTGAATTACGGGTGAGGAACGCATGGCCGTAGATGTAGATCATACGATCGTACAGCTTCCACCGGCACATGCTGCCTCAGCAGTATGTTCGGTTTCGTCGTCCGACTCGTAAACGTTGGTGAGGTCGATGGCCCTGAGACTTTTCTCAAGCTCCTCGAATTGCTCTCTGGTAATGTCTTCGAACGGCGGCTGGGTATAATTGCCATAGTCGAACGGAAGGACGCTAAGTCCGTTGTAAGAAGCCTTGTTTTCCCACATCCATTCGCCTACTCGCTTCCATTCGCCCTTCCGAATTGACACAGTCGCTGAAACGTTGTTGGCGTTGCTTCCCCTGCGGAATCCCGTCCGCACCCAGTTTTCATTGAAATATTTGATGCGTTCGAGCAGGTCCATTACGTCTTCGTTCCGCAATATGCTGCCTTCCGGAGCTTTTTGTGGAATGCGAATGATGGCTTGCTTGCTGTTCAGCAAATCGTCTTCCAACAGTTCAGGATGATTGATGCTGAGGTAAGTATACAAGGCTTCGTTCTTGCCGATGCGTATTCTTCTCAGGTAGTAGTCGTTATGCCAGGCATGGATACCGGAGGATGTTCCGAGCACCAGCGATGTTGTTCCGGACGGTTTGATCGTTGTGCAGCGGGCAGCGAACTGAATGCCGATCTGGGCTGACGCGCGGAGGTTCATTTGTTTAACTACATCCGCGGCTTCTCTCAGGTCATATGCCATTATTTTTCCACTGGCTATTCCTGTCATGCCGACGCCGATCAGTGCATCGTGTTCCGTAGTTGTTTTCCAGGCTTCTCTCAGGTAATGGAAGTTTGTGAATCCTGCCTGCAGCGTTCCGAAAAATGAAGCCGCCCGACAGCGCTCGTTGAGGTCTTCCTGTGATGCGATGTCAGACACATTCACTTCGCAGAGATTGCAGAACTGGAAAGGCCGCAGTGCGATTTCGCAGCAGGGGTTAGTTCCCCAGTCGAAATCGTTCGTGAAATAGAATCCCGGTTCTCCGGAGCCTGACGCTTCAATCTTTTTCCACAGCCTGTCAAATTCTTCCTTGGTTGTGGTATCCCGATGAAGTACAACTGAATTGTTGGCACGGCCCCGCTGTTCATTGAGTTCCCACCATGAGCCAAACTTGCAGGTGAGCATTTCCTCATCTTCCGCGGAGAAAAGCGCAATCATTGCAGAACGTCTGATACCGCCGGCAAGCACCGCATTGGCGAGGTGACACATGATGTCGTGACATTCCAGCGGTGTGAGGCGTTCGCCGTTCTTTTTGCGGTCGAGAATTGCCTGAATATGTGCGATACAGATTTTCAGAGGTTCAGGTCCCGGAGCTTTTCCCCCGGCCGTGACCAGGCGTGCTCCTTTGGGACGAATATCTGAGAAGTCGAAATCAGGCATGTAGTTGCTCTTTCCAAAGTAGGCCTTCATGAGGACCTTGATGGCGTCCGCCCACCCTTCGAGGCTATCGCCCACGAGGAAGCGACGACGTTTCTCAGCCTTTTGTATCGGAGGAAGTTCTTCAACGTGATGGTATTGTACAGAATACCCTACGCCTGTGCCGCCAAGCAGCAGGAACAGAGTTTCAGGGAAGGCGCGAATGTCGTCGACAGGAAGGTACGCACAGTTGTAAATGCGGCTGTTGTTGCGTGCTATGGCCGGTCCGGCAAACTGCATGGCCCGCATTGAGGGAAGCACCTTGCGGTCGCGCACAAACTGCATCCAATGATCGATTTCTTTTTCCAGCGCCGGATACTTTTCCGTCATCATGTCCTGGTAACGCTGGCAGATTTCGCCCCATGTCTCCCGCCTTTGCAGGTCGGGGAGGTACCGGGCGTACTTCATGTGTACAATGATGTCGCTGAGAATTTGTTGATTCAGTTCCACGATACTTTCCGGGTTTAATTCACAATAAGTCTCTGATACGCTGAAACAGTATGTTGTTCTCGATGTGTATGTGCTGTACGAGTTCATGATCGAACTCTCCGAGCAGCTTGTATCCGAGGCGAAACGTCGGACAGGCGTAGTCCGGCGGTGTGTAGTGGTCTGTCATAATGCGCAAGGATCGCACCAGTTCTCCTGCAGCACGATGCTCGCGCACAAGCGACTCCATCATGCCCAGGATCGCCTCGGCTTCCTGCCGGTTACGGTTCCTGCTCTCTGCAAAACTTCGTACCGCCGGAAAAAATTCCTCCTCTTCGCGACGAATATGATCGGTAAGATCATCCACAAGATCTTCGAAGTCGTCGCGGATGGCTAGCACTGTGATATTGCCTTCTCCATGTACAGAGCAGATCGTGTCCAGAAGGCCCTGGATTTGGGGAATGTTTTTTCGTATGTATGAATGGTGGTGCTGACGAATAAAGTCTATGAGTTGCAGCAGCGACCATGACGAGAAATCTATCATTTGTCGCGGAGCATCCGGCCAGTTCACAATTTCATCCCACACATTTTCAGCGATAACGTTGCGTTGCGCGCAAGCCTCAGTGAAGGGCATGCTTCCGTTGCAGCAATAATCGAGGTTGTACCGGTCAAGTACCTCTACGGCATTGGGATATTGCAGCGCGACGTCAGCTACGGACGCCTCTGTCAGGGTCAGTGGCCGATGTGGGGTTTTCATAGCGATGGTGTTTGCCTGATCAAATCTAAAAGCCGTGTTCGTAACGTCTTATGACTTGAGTCATAGAAGCGCCATTACGACATGGTTGTCTTGTTAAACGTCAGAAGTGGTACACTTCCGTGAAAGGCCAGGCGGCGTGTTACGCTGCGGCCCAACAGTTTTTCGTAGAAGTCGAGGTGATGTGTGAACATGGCTAGTATGTCGGCACCGTTTTGCGTTACGTATTGGTCGACACCCGTTGCCACGTCATCATGATGAGTTACCTCAAATGATATCTTGTTGTATTCTGTGAGTTTCTTGAGGTCAGCTTCTATCGCTTTCGTGTCGCGATCGTCCTTGCGATGCAGCGGGAGGACGTGCAGAAGGTGCACATGAGCGTCGAACAGTCGCGCAAACGCAACGACTGTGCGCGTCTCATCGCGATAGCTGAAAAGATCCGTAGCATATACGATATGCTCCGGCTTCTTGTATGTAACTCCTTCAGGGATGATCATGACCGGAACCGAGCTGTTGTTCATGACGGTAACTGCGTTGCTTCCGATCAACAACCGCCTCAGCCCGGAGGCGCCTCTGCTTCCCATGACAATGAGGTCAGCGTTGACCCGTTTTACCAGGAGTTCGACCTGTTCATCGAGCGGAAAGCCGGTCGCGGTTTCAAAGGAAACGTCGATGGGCTCGGCGGCCTTTTCGCGAATTTCTGCAAGCAGGGTATCCGCTTCCTGTTGCACGGAAGCAAGCAACTCCTGCTCGAGACGTTTCGAGCGCAGAAGCGTTTCCGTGCTCGGGTTCACGTTCACTACCGCGGCAATGACGAGGTTAGCGTTGAGGGGACGAGCGAGTTCTGCTGCATAGAATACCGCTATCCTGGACAGCGGCGAGAAGTCGGTAGGAACAAGTATAGTCATGGGATGGATTTATGCGTAGTTAAGAACCTGGGAACCGGGGCCTCGGCCTGAAACCACTGGAGGATCGTCCTGTGCCGGACCGAAGTAATACTGAGGAAGGCTCACTTCGTCGTCTTCCACAAGGTATATCAATTCATCCGCAAGTTCGCGCAGGGGAAAGATCGCCTGAGGAGATACTACGGCCGTTGCAATGACAATCCGTGCGGGCCCTTCTTCGCGGATATGACCGAGACATGCCAAAACACGGTCGGCCGTTTTAAGCCATTCACTCACAACCAGGAGCGTCTTGCCCCGATAACCTCCGCGCACGAGATCCTTTCCGCCGCTCGCCATGTCGCGACGCAACTTGGCGCGTAGTCGTGCTATGGCGTACTGAATGTACTCCTGCGGAATATCGCGCCCTTCATCGTGCAAGACTACGTTGTTGAGGCATACCGATCCGATGCTCTGGTTCCGGTGAGCCGGGTGGCGTATTTCCAGACAGGGCATGGGTTGGGAGCGAAGTCCCAGGTACTCGGCGACAAGATTGCCGATCTTCACATCCGGTGGTACGGTTAGCACCAATGCGTCCGAGTTGCGATATGCTTCAAGTTCACGAGCAAGCAACATAGCAGCTTCTTCGCGATTGGCGAATGGCGCAATTCTGTCCGGTTGTGGTATTGGTCTCATTATACCCAAATGTACTTTTAAATACGCGCAATCGGGCTGATGATATTCACGGGTGAGACTGATTATTGTCAGCTTCAGCCGATGGGAAAGGGCAAAAAAAAGTGCCCCGATGAACCACCCAGATCATACGGGGCACAACTGCGCGTCCTACTAACCCCCTCTTGCAGTCTTGGACAACGCAGCAAGATCACTGCCGGCTGCTACAGGTGGAAGTCACCTGCCGCTTCTGGCTGATATAGGAGTTTTTCAATGCGGAATTTTCCGATTCCACCAGGGACCTTCCATGATACGATGTCGCCTACCTGCCTACCCAAGAGGGCCCGGCCGATTGGCGTGAAGACGGAGATCTTCCGATTGATGTTGTCGGCATCCTGAGGATACGTAATTGTAATATCAACGCTCTTTCCGCTCGACAGGTCTCTGAGCAGAACTTTTGAGTTCATAGTGACAATATCCCGGGAGATATTCTCCTGGGAGAGCATTCTCGCTACCTTTAAGTCGTGAAGCAGTTGGTTCACCGTTTCCGGCGTCTTGTTTCTCAATGACGCAAATTCAATCAACCCCAGTATACGCTGGTAGTCGTTAAATGTGATGAACATCTGCTTTTGTGTGGTTTCCATAGTCGCCCGTTTATGTACAGTATCCGTGCCAAATAAAACGCCTCAGGAGCCGCGTGTGACGGTAGTCCAAAGGCTATCTATGAGTAAAAACACCCCAGTGGGTAAAAAATTCCCACTTTCCATGAACTTTTCCTGCGCAGCGGGTTCATAATGTCCGTGGGCTTGTTTACATTTGGAATTGCTACGCCCCCCCTTTTTATGTCGTCAACGGCACACGCTTTGCGAGAACGCATCAAGGAACTGAAGTGCATTTACGAGCTTTCCCGGATAGGGGCTTCCGCGCCTGACCTGGCAACGGTCTTGAAAAAAACGCTGAAAATACTGCCGGCATCCATGCAGTTTCCCCGTAGGGCTGTAGCGCGCATAAAGGCTGGCGATGAGGAATATGGGTCAGCGGATTTCAATCGAACGGACGCGCGCATTTCATCACCGATTGTGATCGGAAAGAAAAAGTACGGCAGCGTGTCCGTTGGTTACGTGAAGCAAGGCAAAGCGCCGACACCGGCGTTCCTTACCGAAGAACGTAAACTTCTCCAGGTTGTCTCCCGCGAACTGTCGTTCATCATCCAGCGACACCAGGCCGAAGAGGAGAAGCAGCGGTTGAAACTGCAGCTACAGCACGTTGAACGCCTGGCATTCGTCGGCGAACTTACCGCGGGTATAGCGCACGAACTTAACGAGCCACTGGGCCGAATCCTGGGGTTTGCCCAGCTGATCAGAAAGGGTGGACCGCTTAACGCGCAGCAGGAGGCCGACATGGAACGTATTCTCAAGGCGTCATTGTATACGAGAGAAATCATCAAGAAGCTGATGATCTTCTCGCGACAAATGCCCCCTCAGATATCGGCGGTTAACCTGAACGAAACCGTATCCAACATCCTCTACTTTATGGACGCGCCTTACTTCAGTGGCAATATCCGGATCACCAAGAAGCTCGATCCCGATCTTCCGGTAATTCGGGCGGACGCGGTGCAGATCAGTCAGGTGCTCGTCAACTTGCTAACGAACGCCATCCACGCTATGCCCGATGGCGGCGATGTGCTTATCTCGACGTCACATCGAAATGGGTTCGTGACACTCACCGTGAAGGACAACGGTGTTGGCATGACACCTGAAGTGAAGGAAAAGATTTTTGAACCCTTTTTCACGACAAAGCCTGTGGGTCAGGGAACGGGGTTAGGGCTGTCAGTGGTTGACGGTATCGTATCGGCGCATGGCGGACGCATTAATGTGACCAGTGCCCCGGGCAAGGGTTCGCGTTTTGAGGTGATGATTCCCGTACGCACGTACAACAGAAAATCGAAGACATCATGAGCAGAAAGCCTGAAGAATACAGCGTATTGGTTGTCGACGACTCCGAGGAAACCGTGGAATTGATCAAACGCAACCTTGAAGGCGCGGGATATCAGGTATATGCTGCCCATAACGTACCCGATGGCCTGGCCATACTGGAGTCGGTTGATGTCGACCTGGTCATCACGGATCTCAAGATGCCGGGACAAAGCGGCATTCACCTGATCCGACATGTCTCTGACAATTATCACGGAGTAGGTGTTCTGGTGATCACAGGTTTCCCGTCCATACAGGGCGCGGTAGAGTCGATAAAAATTGGTGCGGAAGAATACCTTGTAAAGCCGTTCACCGATGAGGAACTGTTTAAGGCCGTCGATCGCGTCGTCGCGCGATCCCGGGTACACAAAAGAAAAGACGGAGGAAGACTGCGACCTCAGAATTTTGGAATCATCGGCGAGTCGGAGGGAATGCTTAAGGTATTCCGCACGATTGAAAAAATAAGGTCGACAAACGCGACGGTATTGATCTCAGGTGAAAGCGGCACGGGCAAGGAGCTGGTTGCACGGGCCGTTCACTACGGAGGAAAGGGATCAAAAGCTCCGTTCGTTCCCGTGAACTGCGGCGGTATACCGGACACCCTGCTGGAAAGTGAGTTGTTTGGACATGTGAAAGGCGCCTTTACCGGTGCAACGGAAACGCGCACGGGTTTTTTCCAGACTGCGGAGGGAGGTACCATTTTTCTGGACGAAATCAGCAACACGAGTCTGGCAATGCAGGCAAAGCTGCTGCGCGTCCTGCAGGAAAAGGAGTACTATATGGTCGGGTCAAAGAAGCCCCTCAAGGCCAACGTGCGTGTTATCGCGGCTACCAACGTCGACCTGATGCAATTAGTAAAGAAAGGACTCTTCCGGGAAGACCTTTATTATCGCTTATACATCTTATATATAGAGCTGCCACCACTGCGTGAAAGGGGCAATGACATTGATCTGCTTATCGACTTCTTCAAGACAAAATATTCCGGCGAACTCAATCGCGGGAACATCACGTTCACGCCCAGGGCATTAAATGCGCTCCGAAATTATTCCTGGCCCGGGAACGTGCGTGAATTGCAAAACCTCGTACATCGCCTTGTGATCCTGGCTGAAGACGATGTCATCGACGTACCGGATCTTCCTGAATCCTTCCGGTACTCTGCGGCGCGGTCGAAAGGGCTCGATCGTACGCTCGAAGAAGTGGAACAGGAATACATACAGGCTGTGCTTGCCGCCAATCAGAACAACATATCGCGTACCGCCGCTATCCTCGGCATTGACAGGAAGACACTTCGTGAAAAGATCAAACGCTATCAGCCTCAGCGGTAGCGTATTTTCGATCTCGCGGCACAATTGAGGCATGATTTGTGTTTTTACGGTAACGCCCGGCTACGAAAATTTGGCGGTTGGGCGCGGTACGATGATTGAAGAAACTTTCCTTAAATTCACCCCTCAAAAAGAAAGGATGGCGTCGGATATATTGGAAGAAGCGACCGCCGAACTTGAACGGAAGGGGTTTCTCGACATCCCCGTCGAACAGGACGTCGATCTCGTCGCTGAGATCAATCGAATGCGGAAGGAAAAGAATGCGGTAATACTCGCACACTACTATCAGGAACCCGCCATTCAGGATACTGCTGATTATGTAGGCGACAGCCTGGGACTTTCGCAGCAAGCCGAAAAAACCACCGCCGACATGATCGTGTTCGCCGGTGTGCATTTCATGGGCGAAACCGCCAAGATCCTCAATCCTGACAAAAAAGTGGTCTTGCCCGATCTGAAGGCAGGTTGTTCGCTGGCAGACTCCGCCGAACCCGGGGCCTTCCGAAAGTTTCGTGAGGCCCATCCCGATCACGTCGTAGTAACGTACATCAACTGCTCCGCGGCGATCAAAGCGCTAAGCGATATTATCTGTACTTCGGCCAATGCCGAAAAGATCATTCGCTCCATTCCACCTGATAAACCGATCATCTTTGCTCCCGATAAGAACCTCGGCCGGTACCTGATCCGCAAGACAGGCCGCGATATGCTGTTGTGGGAAGGTGCCTGCATTGTCCATGAAGCGTTCGCTATCGACAAGTTGCTGGCTCTGCAACGGGAACATCCTGACGCGAAGATCATTGCCCACCCGGAGTCGGAAACACATATCCTTGACGTGGCACATTACATCGGTTCCACTACCGGGATGATTAACTTCGTCAAGAACGACAAAAACCAAAGTTATATAATCGCCACAGAGGCAGGCATCCTCCACAAGATGGCGCAGGAAGTTCCGGAAAAGACACTCATTCCCGCGCCAAGTCACGAAGACAACACCTGCGCATGCAGCGAATGCCCTTTTATGCGACTCAACACTATGGAGAAACTTTACCTTTGCCTCAAGTATGAAAAGCCTGAGATTACTGTGCCCGAGGACATCAGGCAAAAGGCATTGATTCCCATTCAACGGATGCTCGAGATTTCCAAAAGCTGATCCATGCCCCAGACGGACGTGCTCATTATTGGGTCCGGAATTGCCGGACTGTCTTTCGCTATAAAAGTTGCCCGACGCTTCCCTGATCGCACGGTTACAGTCATCACCAAGTCAGACGACAGCGAATCAAACACCAAATATGCACAAGGTGGTATCGCCGTTGTGCTGGACGAGATTACCGACTCCTTTGAAAAGCATATAGCCGATACGTTGCGCGCCGGCGACGGAGCCTGCGATCCCGATATCGTTGAACTTGTGGTGCGCGAAGGGCCCGAACGTCTGGAAGAAATCATCAACTGGGGAATCGAGTTTGATCAGGATGCCTCCGGCAGACTGGCGCTGAGCAAGGAGGGAGGGCATACGGCGCGTCGAATTATCCACTACAAGGACGTTACCGGACTGCAAATCGAAAAAGGATTGCTCAGGCAGATTGAATTGCTGCCCAATATCACGCTGCTCTCACATCATTTTTCAATCGATCTGATCACGGAACACCATTTTCAACGCAAAATCTCTCGGCCTGAACCTGGCATAACGTGTTATGGCGCTTATGTGATGGACCAGCGCACATGCCGAATTGAAAAATATGTAGCGCGCGTGACGTTGCTTGCCACAGGCGGATCGGGCCAGGTCTATCGAACTACCACAAACCCCCTGATCGCTACCGGAGATGGCGTGGCGATGGCGTATCGCGCCATGGCGCGCGTCCGCGACATGGCTTATATTCAGTTTCATCCCACGGCATTCTACTCGCAGGACGATAATCCGGCGTTCCTCATCACCGAGGCGATTCGGGGTCACGGTGCCTACCTTCGCACCCGCGATGGCGAGCGCTTCATGCTGCGATATGATGACCGGGGCGAACTTGCATCGCGCGATATCGTCGCACAGGCAATAGACAACGAGTTAATTACAAGAGGTGACGAGTGTGTGTATCTCGACTGCACGCATTTCGACAAGGACGTCCTTCTTGAGCACTTTCCGAATATCTACAGCAAGTGTCTCAGTAAGGGCATTGATATTACGCGCGAATGGATTCCCGTTGTTCCCGCAGCGCACTACCAATGCGGGGGAATCGAGGTGAATGCCTATGGAGCAACGTCTATAAACAACCTGTACGCTTGTGGTGAATGTTCGCGAACGGGATTACACGGCGCTAACCGCCTTGCCTCTAACTCACTGCTCGAAGCCATTGTCTTTGCGCATCGTTGCTTTCTCGATATAGAGGGAAGGTTGGAAGACATTCGCGTGCCTGACAACATTCCCGATTGGAATGCGGAAGGCACTATTGTACCAAAGGAACAAATATTCATTACGCACAATCGCAAGGAGCTTCGCGACCTGATGAGCGACTACGTTGCTATTGTGCGTTCTAATGAACGACTCAGGAGTGCGTTGAAGCGAACGCGGATTCTTTTTGAAGAGACTGAAAGAATGTATCAAAGTGCTGTTCTTTCCCCGCAGCTTTGTGAACTCCGTAACCTCATCACCGTTGCCTACCTCATCACAACAGATTCTTTAGAGAAAAAAGAGAACAGGGGGACATTTTACAACACGGATTTGGTGGCGAAACGCGTCTGAGCTTACCTCTTCTTTGCGTGTCAATTCCGGAATTTTTTTCCGATTCGGGAATGCAAGGGTGCTGAAAGCCTGTGAATTGCACTATATTGGCCGACAAATGCGCTGGTATGTGATTTGAGCATTACCGGAAAAGTCCCTCCGCATTACATCAGTAAGCTTAACCTACATGAAACGCCATCTCTCGATGAGGGGTGTGCTTGCGATCGGTCTCGTGGTGTTGGGGCATATCCCAGTCTTTGCTCAAACCGGGCCAGGGGGTGTCGGCAATTCCCTAAACAATGTGCTCTGGCTCAGTGCCGACTATGGAGTTTATACTGATGCGGGATTGACGCCGGCTTCGGACGGTAACGATGTTCGCCAGTGGAATGACAGGTCTGGAAACAACAAGCATGCGGTTGAGGTCAATGCCGGCAATCGGCCTAATTACGAGACCAACGCGCTGAATGGCTTTCCTGTTCTCCGCTTCAACGCAGGTAATGATGAACGACTTTTATCGAGCGGAGTCACGACCGGTAACAACGCTTCGGTGTGGGTCGTGGCACGTTACACTTCTCTGCCTTCTCCTAACCCTGGATTAATCTGCGCATCGAATACCGCCTTTCCATCGACTGCCACTGACAAGAATGTTGGTATGTGGGTAAACTCGGGGTCGCTATGTCCCTGGGGACGTGGTGTGCAAACTAACGGCACGCAGCGCGATATCCCCCAGGTAATCAATACGAATGCAAATACCATATACGCGATTTGCAGCATCTATGGTAACTCGTCTATCACACAATATGTCAACGGTCAGACGGGCGGTAGCGCGACATTTGATGGAACTCTGAAAAACTGGTCAGAGGTAGGGATCGGGCGTCAGGCAGCAGAACCCTGGAATGGCGATATCGCTGAAGTGATAATATTTAACACTGCTGTCAACCACGCACAACGCATTATCATTGACAATTACCTCGCCGCCAAATACGGATTTACGCTGGCTGCAAACGACCTCTATACCCAGGACGACATAGGCTTCGACTACGAGGTAGCGGGTATTGGCCAATACGACGGATCAAATATTCACAACGACGCGCAAGGTGGAATCGTGAGAATCAACACTCCTTCGGGAATGGAAAATGGCGAATACTATATCTGGGGTCATGATAATGGTCCACTCACGCCTACTACGTCGAATATTCCAGCCGGAGTTGTTGAACGTCTTGAGCGGATTTGGCGGGGTACGATGGTCGGCAGCATGAGTTTCAATGTGCACGTCGATCTCGCCGGCATTGGCAACCCGGATGTGGCAAATATGAGATTGATCGTGGACACGAACGACAATGGCTCCTTTGCAGACGAGACTACCGGTGCCGGTGGCGTAATTGCGGCTGCATCTGTCAACGGTACGGTGTACACTTTTACAGGCGTCAATTTGGCTGGACGACGCTTCACATTCGGTACTGTGGTGACTCCGCTCCCTGTCGAACTGGTCGATTTTAAAGCCCGCGAAGACAACGGACAGGTGCTCCTCACTTGGTCTACTGCATCCGAGAACAACAACAGTTACTTCACGCTTGAACGATCACAAGACGGAAAGAACTTTCAATTCTTAGCCACCGTAGAGGGTAAGGGCACGATCGATTCGCGAACGGATTATTCGTTCGTTGACGTTTCGCCGTTAATTGGGCGTTCATACTACCGCCTGTCGCAAATCGACGTCGATGGGAAGCGGGACTACTTTTCAATGGTGAAGGTGGATGTCACCGAGGCACCAACATTGCGCGTTTATCCGAATCCCTCCAATGGATCATTTAGTGTCACTCTGGACCATTCGCGCGACTGGGAGCCTGTCACGGTCACGATACACGACTCGCGGGGTCACCAGGTGTTCTCCGGCGAGTTGCCCATCAACAACCAACAGACTTCAAGGACCCTCGCCATCGTCCTGCCGGACACGTTGCAGCCAGGCATTTATTTGGTGAGTGTAATTCACGCCGGCGTGCGACACACCGAAAGAGTGATGGTACGACGCGAGTGAGCCACTGTTTCGCTGTGTCTCTGTGGTGAATCAGTAGTATCTTCCCATGAGCGGGTGTTCCACTATCGCCCGGCGCAGCTCCAGCTGATCGACAACACCCTGGTAAGCGAAGACCTTCTTTCCACCGGGTTCAACCAGAAGCGTATAGGGAAGCGCGCCGTTCCAGTCCGGATCGATCGCCTCGATCAACTCATAGCTGTTTCCATCGAACAGGTAATTCTTAATTGGTGACGGAGTTTCCTTGAGAAAAGCGAGCGCTTTGTCTTCGTGTTCAGGCTTGTCTGCTGAAACCGACACAAACTCGAAATTCCGCGCGCCGTACCAGCGTTGCAGCTGAACAAGGTCAGGGTATTCGGCCACACACGGTGCGCACCATGTGGCCCACACATTAATGAGACGGAGTTTGTCGGTGGGATTCTTAACAAGTTCGCGTATGCCTGCCGCGTCAACTTTGGTAATGGTTACGGGCTTCGCTTTCCAGTCGGCCTCCACCTTCTTTCCCCATTCATCTTTCCATCCCCATTTCACCGAGCATCCGAAAGCTTTGGTGACGGGCTCGGCGATGGGTGTTCCGGCAAGTACGGCATCGACAGCATTGCGCAGATCTTCCGCGTTACCCGTTCCGGGTTTTTCATTGGCATCGAGGCGACCTACATACCGAAGGCGACGCTCGCGGTCGAATACATACGCGTGAGGCGTAGTTGACGGACCATACTTGATCGATACGGCCTGGTTGTCGCCGTCATACAGGTACGGGAAGTTGTATTTCTTGTCGCGGGCGCGGATTTGCATTTCCTCGTACGAATCGTTGAGATCAGTGTAGCCACATTCTTCAGGTAATAGCGCCAACGTACTGTTGGGCATAATCCCCACAACGGCCACGCCTTTGTCGCGATACTCTTCTGTAAACTGAATCATCCGGTCTTCGTAAGCCTGTGCGGTAGGGCAGTGGTTGCAGGTAAAAATGATGACCAATACGGATGCGTCGGCAAAGTCGGCAAGGCTGTAAAACCTACCGCTTACATCGGGCAGGTTGAAGTCGGGAGCCTGGTCGCCGGGTTCCAGGGTCCGAACCTCATGCTCCGGTACTTTCTGCGGATTGGGCTTGAAGCCGGCTTCTTCAGCCACAGACTCTGATTGTTCGGTCGAGCGCTGCTGGCAAGAATAAAGTATGGTTGCCAGACCAAGCGCGAAAAGGTATAGTGTGCGTGTGTGTTTCATGGATACGTTCAGGATCAGATTTCGGCATTCCGGGGGAAATGCCTTGTGCCAAAAATAAACGTCAAATCCGTTATATTTTGAAAAATTATACCTATGGCAAGCACCGAATTCAATATCAGCCAGATCCGGATCGAACGAACTGCCGCGTGGCTGTTCATCATTGCGCTGGTCGTGGTGTGCCTTATCTATTTCGCGACGTTCTTTCAGCCTTTGGTACTTGCCGGGATGGTCTGGTATTTCATCTACGCGTTCCGGGACTACGGACGAAGGGTGCGGTTCGGGAACCGCCGCCTGCCGGAATGGTTGTTGACAACCCTGGCGTTTGTTGTCATCATCTTCATTATTTACGTAGTGATCGAGATCGTGACACGGAATCTCGAGCTGATCATCGTTCGCTTTCCTGAATACCTTGCAAATTATACCGCATTGCTGGATAGCATCCGGACCTCCAGGCACTTTGTCGAAATTCAGGAGCGGTTCATTGAACGATTGGAGGAATTTGATTTCCGACCACTACTTACAGGGCTCCTGAATGGATTGTCGACCCTGGCCGGCAACATTGTGATGATCATTATTTACGCCGGTTTTCTCATTGCCGAACAACGTACGTTCCGAAAGAAGTTAACGATTGTCGCTCAGGGATCGGATCGCGCCGCCACCTTCTTCAATATTCTATCGAAGGTGAACGATGCTGTGCGTACATATGTCATCATCAAGTCGCAGATGTCGTTCCTCACAGGCCTGTTGTCGTATTTCATTTTGCTTGCGTTTGGCGTGGACTTCCCGATACTGTGGGCCTTTCTGATTTTCCTGCTCAACTACATTCCCTATGTCGGCTCGGTTGCCGGCACCTTGTTGCCCGCTGTGTTTTCCGTGCTGCAGTTTCAGTCGTTCGTGACTTCGTTTTGGATACTTATCTGCATTGCGGCGGTTCAAATAGTGGTTGGCAACATTGTAGAGCCGCGGGTGATGGGCCGGACGTTGAACCTTAGTCCCCTCGGAACGCTGCTTGCCCTCGCGTTCTGGGGCCTCATCTGGGGAATCCTGGGGATGATTATTTCTGTTCCTGTTACGTCAATTCTTGTAATCATTGCCTCGCATATTCCTACGATGAGGTTTCTCGCGATATGGCTTTCCGAGACTGGTAATTTGGATGCAATCGGTGAAATGGGGACTAAGGGAGACAGCGTGAGTGTGAGTGTGAGTGTGAAGAGTGAAGAAGAGTCATAGGTACTATATTGATCACGAACAAATTTCATCTCTATGAACCGCACTATACTAATACTACTGTCGCTCGCGCCGATGGTGAGCGTGGCACAGGCGACAATCCCTGATGAAGAAATTCTAAAATTGTACGACGGCCTTCGGGTTGCCGACGTATCAGATGGAATGGATATGGTGGGCTTGCGTGATGTGGGGCTGATGGACACACGAATCGAGGCACTATGGAAAAACACCGACGACATGAGTCACGTGTTCTGCGGTATTGCTGTGACAGCGCGTTACGTGCCTACCAACAGAATCCTCAAGAACCCCATGCCGAAGGAAGAATTTCAGAAGTGGGAAGGAGAATGGTATTCTAAGATTTCCACCGAGCCGTTTGTCGATTTCCTCAAGCCTGGCTCGGTAGTGGTACTCGACGTTCAGGGTGACGGAGATACAGGATCCGTCGGATCGTTCAACGGCTTGTTTTGGGTCAGCAAGGGTGCGCGTGGCATTGTGTCCAACGGTGGCATACGCGACACGGATGAGATCATCAAACAAAAGATTCCTGTATATCTCGACTACATGAACCGCGGAAGAGGCATCCGGCCGGGACGCAACGAAATCGAGTCGGTTAACAAGCCCGTCACCATTGGAGGTGTGCTGGTTCGCCCAGGTGATGTGATCGTAGCTGACGGCGACGGGGTTGTCGTAGTGCCTCGCGAGCATGCAAAAGCCGTCGCCGAATTCGCCCGCGAAATTCTTAACAAGGACAAGGCCGGACGGCGTGGTCTTTATCAGCAACTTGGAATGCCGCTCGACAAGACCGTCGAAACCGACAGGTAGTAGTTGCAGATGCAGTTGCAGGTGCAAACGCAGATGCAGAAGAAAAACGGTCGATTGTCGACGTAATCTTTTCTTATATTTCGCCCTACCAATCCAAGACTATGACAAGTCCCGCCGTGTCCAGCAACGGGGCAGGAAACCGCACACGGGTGTTCCTGATTCCCTTCATCATTGTGACCATGCTCTTTTTCCTATGGGCATTCGTTCACAACCTTGAACCCATCCTCATCCCGCACCTGAAGAAAGCGTGCCGCCTCACTGACCTCGAGTCGGCACTGATCGATTCGGCGGTGTATATCGGCTATTTTCTCATGGCCATTCCCGCCGGGTTGTTCATGAAAAGGTATGGGTACAAGAAGGGGATACTGCTCGGACTGGCACTCTACGCTTCCGGAGCGTTGATCTTTCTGCCCGCGGCGGACTTCCGTGTATACGGCTTTTTCCTCGGCGCCTTGTTTATACTGGCCTCGGGCTGTGCGTTCCTTGAGACGGCTGCAAATCCTTATGTTACTATTCTCGGCCCTCCGGAGGGAGCAACCACGCGGCTAAACTTCGCTCAGTCTTTTAACGGGCTCGGTGCATTTCTTGCCCCGGTACTCGGTCGCGAGTTTATCCTCAGCGGGATCGAGCACTCTGAGAGTGAATTGCAGGCAATGTCTCCCGACCAGCTGGAAGCTTACCTGCAAATGGAAGCTGACGCCGTCAAGATGCCGTACCTCGTTATCGCGCTCGCAGTGATTGCCGTTGGCGTGTTGGTTTTGTTTACCTGGATGCCGGAAGTACCGCAGGAAACTAAAGCACAGAAGTCGTCCATAGCAAAGGCACTCCGGCGTAAGCACCTGGCATGGGGCGTCGTAGCGCAGTTTTTTTACGTTGGCGCGCAAGTTTGCGTGACGAGCTTTGTTATCCGCTTTGCCCGCTTCACCAGCGACATCCCTGAGAAGGAAGCAGCACTGTGGCTCAGCGGCGCCCTGTTCGGCTTCATGATCGGTCGCTTTGCCGGAACATACTTCACGCGTTTTATTCCCGCGAATCGCTTGCTGGCGATCTACGCGCTCATCTGCATTGGTCTGCTCGCGATTGCGATCACGGCAAAATCGGAGTTGGCCATGTGGGCAATAGCTGCTGTACCGTTCTTCGAGTCGATCATGTTTCCGACGATCTTTGCGTTAGCCATAAAAGATCTAAAGGAAGACACTGAAATCGGTTCGTCGCTTATCGTGATGGCAATAGCCGGAGGCGCGGTGTTCCCGCTATTTATGGGTCTGATATCGGATAACATCAACATCCAGGTTGCCTACATCGTACCACTCATTTGCTTCGTGGTCATCTGGTACTTTGGATGGAGAGGCTACCGTGTTGATCCTGCAACCCACCGGAATTGATTACGATAAATGCTGAATCCACCTGGAGTCTGGCGAATGAAGCCGATGAAAAGCACCTGATACGTGGATCAAAGTGAAGGCGCATATGATGTAATCATCGTAGGAGCGGGACCTGCCGGAGCATCGTGTGCCCTGGCTTTGTCGCGCTCCGATCTGAAGGTATGTGTAATCGATAAGGCGGTATTCCCTCGCGACAAAATTTGCGGTGATGCTTTGAGTGCGGACGTGATCAAGCAGCTTCCCCTGCTTTCGGAAAAGTTGGCTACCCACTTCGATACCTATGAATCGCGAACGCCTTCATATGGCGTCAGACTATTTGCGCCAGATCGTTCATCCGTAGACCTTTCCTTCACGGCAAAGGCTGGCTCTAAAGGGTATGTGTGGCCGAGGCAGGATTTTGACAACTTGCTTGTAAGCCATGTGAAGGCAGACGGCAACTGCGACTTTCTGGAAAAGGTATTCGTCACCGATGTCTCGGTGAATCCCCATGAAGTTCACGTTCACACCAACCAGGGATTGTTGCGTGCGCGTATGGTGGTGGGCGCGGATGGAGCAAATTCGGTTGTTGCGCGATTGAGCGGCAATAAGGCAATTGACCGGAGATACCACAGTGCCGGGTTGAGGGTGTATTATGAAGGTGTTGAAGGCTTCGATGACCGGAACCACATCGAATTGCACTTTTTCCAAAGCATTCTTCCCGGTTACCTCTGGATATTTCCCATGCACGGAGGTCGCGCCAATGTAGGGATAGGTATGCTCTCATCGGTAGTTGCGAAAAAGCGTATCAACCTCCGTCGCACGCTTGAAGAGTTACTGCAGACTGATCCGCTTCTTCGCAAGCGATTCATCAATGCCCGCCCTCTCGAAACAGTGAAGGGCCATGGATTGCCCCTTGGATCAGTAAAGAGAAGGCTTTCCGGTGATCGCTTTCTTCTCGTCGGAGATGCCGCATCCCTGATCGATCCTTTTACGGGAGAAGGCGTCGGCAATGCGATACGCAGCGGACGCGTAGCGGCCGAACATGTTGTTCGGTGTTTCCAGGAAGGCAACTGTTCCGCACAATTCAACCTTGCATATGACCGTGAAATCTATCGCAGGATGGGAAAGGAATTCAGAATCAGTCATGCGCTGCAGCGCCTGTGCCGCATCCCCTGGCTATTCAACCTCGTCGTCAGAAAAGCCAACAACAATCCCTATTGGCACGAGTTTCTTTGCAATGCGTTGGCTGATGTCAATGTGAAGATGCGATTTACGCGTCCGTCGTTTTATTATCGGTTGCTTTTTAGTTGAATGGGCTCAATGTTCAATGGGAGGCGCAGAACGAAGTAGGAGTCTTATTTTTGTTTCCCAATGTCCCCCGCCTCCGGTAACTGATTGTGGTCATTCCGGTGACTGACGGAAGTCGAAGTCGCCGAAAGATTGATACGCTAACAATAGTATGTGTCAACATTCGGAGGCTGAGCGAAGTCGAAGCCGGGTTCAAGAGTTTTCTCAGGACAACACTGATTTTTGATTTGTGATTTTGTTGGGGCAAGAGAAGCGCGGGATAGAACAGGATACCCCGGGAGGATTCGGTTGTTAGTTTCAATCGAAACGTCACACCCCAATGAAACGAATTGCCTTTCGGATGAAGTTAAAGCCCGGCGCTGCGGCGGAGTACGCGAGACGCCATGAGGCGATATGGCCTGAGCTAAAGGCATTGCTTAAAGAAGCCGGAATTTCAGATTACTCAATATTTCTTGATGAAGAGACGGGGACGCTGTTTGCTGTTCAGAAGAATGCAGGTGAGGTTGGCTCTCAGGATCTGGGTCGTAATGAGGTGGTCCAGCGCTGGTGGGCCTATATGAAAGACCTTATGGAAACCAATCCCGACAACTCACCGCAGTCTGTACCATTAAAAGAAGTATTTCACCTGGATTAACGATGATTGCACATTGTCTTCTCCGCTTTAGCGCTCGAATTGCTTTGTGTCTGCTATTGGTGAGCGCGCTATTTTCATGTAAGAGAACGACGGGACCTGAATGGCCTGAGCTGTCCAACGAATCCAGACCGTGGACGCGATGGTGGTGGCATGGAAGCGCAGTAACAAGAGAAGGAATAACAGCGGAGTTGGAAGCTTTGAAAAAGGCCGGCATTGGTGGTGTTGAGATCACGCCGATCTATGGTGTGTACGGCGAGGAGGAAGAGTTCGTCGAGTACCTGTCGCCGGAATGGGTGGAGTTACTCAAACATACGCTTGACGAAGCTGCGCGGCTTGGATTGGGTGTCGACATGGCCACTGGCACAGGGTGGCCATTTGGTGGTCCATGGGTCAGCGAAGTGGACGCATGCAAGAACATGAACTACACCGTGTATCGCCTTAACGGAGGTGAGCGCCTTAGGCGGCCTGTTCTCTATCACCAGGAACCGTACGTGCGATCCATTGGAACGCAGATTTACGAGATGCACGGCATCTATCGGGTTCCGGGTCAATCACTCCAGGGTACCATTTCCGAACCTGCCGTACGCACAAATGCGAAGCCCATCACCATCGACCAGCTTGTCGAGCCCGTTGAGAAAAATCCCAATCTACAGGCTCTTGCGCTCGATCAGGTGAAGTTCGACAAAATGCTGAAACCGGTAGTGGTGATGGCATACAGCGAAACCGGAGAGGTATTAAATGTAACGGACCAGCTGGATGCTGATAGTCGCCTTAATTGGTCTGCACCTCCCGGGTCATGGCAGATTTATGCAGTGTTTCCGGGTTCGCACGGTAAAATGGTAGAGCGCGCCGCTCCGGGAGGTGAGGGGAATGTCATCGATCATTTTTCAGCTACTGCGCTTCGCCGTTACCTCAGCCGATTCGACAGCGCATTGAAAGATACAGATCTTAGCAAGTTGCGCGCATTCTTCAACGACTCTTACGAAGTTGATGATGCCCGAGGTGCGGCCGACTGGACGCCGGAGTTATTCGATGAGTTCATCAAGCGGCGTGGCTATGATCTTCGCGAGCACCTGCCTGCGCTCTTTGGACACGCTTCGCAGGATGAAAACGAACGGGTCCTGAGCGATTACAGGGAGACAATCTCCGAATTGATACACGACAATTTCACTACGGTATGGCGTGAGTGGGCAGCGTCGAAGGGCAGAATTGTGAGAAATCAGGCGCATGGATCTCCGGCGAACATACTCGATCTGTATGCTGCTGTCGACATCCCCGAAATGGAGGGCACCGATGCCTTGCGGATCAAGATGGCTTCATCTGCAGGTCATGTGAGCGGAAAGCGTTTGATCTCCTCTGAGTCCGCCACATGGCTCGATGAGCATTTTCTATCGAACCTCTGGGAGATCAAAGCTTCCGTGGACTTGTTCATGACCAGCGGTGTAAACCACGTGTTTTATCATGGCACGTGCTATTCACCGCAGGATGATCCCTGGCCGGGACGCTTGTTCTACGCCGCTGTGCACCTCAACCCTCGCAATCCGCTTTGGGACGATTTCGGAAAACTCAACCACTATGTGGCGCGATGTCAGTCGTTTCTTCAGAATACGTCGCCGGCCAATGATATCCTGCTGTACTTCCCGATCTACGACCGATTCTCCGCACGTGGACCTGAAATGGTTGAGCATTTTGACGGCGTAGGCGCCGCCTATGACAGCACGGCATTCAAGGAAGCAGCAATACAGATGTTGCAACGCGGATACACGTACGACTACGTTTCAGATCGGCAGATAAGAGACCTTCGTGTGGACAGGGGCAATCTGGTGAGCGCCGGGGGCGCGTCTTACAAAGCCATCGTGGTGCCACATTGCAAGTACATGCCTGCCAACACTCTGGCAGCGCTTGCGGAGCTAGCCCGCGACGGGGGTAAGGTGGTATTATATAAAGGAGTACCCGAGTCTTACGCCGGGCTACCGGACCGTGCGGCGGAATTCGAAACAGCAAAAGCACGACTTACAGAATCATCCTCTGCGTTTGAGGGTGATAACCTGGATGAACTGTTAAACGCGGCGGGTATCGAGAGAGAACTCATGAGCGACGCGGGGCTGACGTTCGTCCGCAAGCGCGATGATGAAGGCTTCCTTTATTTCATTACCAACTGGACCGGAAGGGACTTTGATGGCACCGTTAAGCTTTCCGCGCCCGGTAAGACCGCCATACTATACGATCCTATGAGGGGTACAGCTGGTGCGGCTGAAATGGTGGAAGGGGGGAATGCCCTGAGGTTTCGGCTGCAGATTAGAAATGGCGAGGGGATTATCGTTCGTACCTCAGAACGTGCAAGACGTTATGTGCCATATCCTTATATCCGCATTACGAGAGATCGAATGATGCTCGAAGGACCCTGGCAGCTGTCGTTCATCAAAGGCGGGCCAACGTTGCCAGATCCGCAGAGCGTATCGACACTGCGGTCGTGGACAACTATGGAAATAAGCGGTGGCGATAGCTTTTCGGGTACCGCACGATACGCGACCGTTATCGAATTGCCTGTGACCTGGGATGGGGATGTTTTGGTTGAGTTGGGCACAGTAAAGGAAAGTGCTCGGGTATTTCTTAACGGTGTGCCTGTGGATACGCTTATCGGACCGAATTACACGACAGTGATAGATCGCGTATTGTTTAAGGGCGCGGATACGCTTCAGGTAGAAGTATCAAACCTGATGGCCAATCGGATAGCGGATCTGGATCGAAGAGGGGTATTCTGGAAGCGATTTTACAACGTTAACTTTCCGGCGCGCCTGGCGGAGAACCGGCGCGACGGACTCTTTAATGCCGCGGCCTGGGCGCCACTTGAATCCGGTCTGCTTGGTCCTGTAAGCATCACGCCGGTAAAACGCGTGTCGGAATAACCCTCCAGCGATGGTCATAGCGTCAATTGTCTTCTCAAAAAGGGTGGACGGCGCTTAGAAATTCGGCAAGAATGAATATTTTGTACGGTTTTACGGGAGATGAGAATAACAGCGGCCATCTTATCAGCAATTGCAGGATCTCTGCTGTTCCCTCGGTATGTATCGGGTCAGCAGCATGCATCAGACAGCCTGTTCGTTGCGCAGGCTGTGGCATCGGCCGTTGCTGCTTATGACCGTTCACAGCGAGGACAGGTGGCGCTTTATAACGGCGCCGAGTATGTTCCCATTCCCGAACCTTATGAGGGCTTTCCATTTTTCGCCTCTGAATATTTGGAAGAGGGGTCGGTGATGTATTCGGGTGAACTGTTTCACAATGTCCCTATGGAATACGACCTCGTCCAGGATCAACTGGTGATCGAACATTATGACCAACGGGGTTACGTGACGGAGGTGAGGCTACATGACGACCTGATCGACTATTTCGATTTGCTCGGGCATCGTTTCATCCATGTTCGCGGAGAACCCGACTGGGGTGATTTACGGCCTGGATTCTATGACCTGCTTCATGATGGCAAAATCAAGCTTCTCTGCAGGCGTAAAAAAAATAAACAAGACAGGATAGAAGACCGCAGGGTGAACGTCAGCTTCATTGAACGAAACACCTATTACCTGGTGCGCGACGGACAGGCTATTACACTCAGAAACAAGGCAGCAGTGTTGAAGGCGTTGGCGGATAAGAAGAAAGCCCTGAGGCAGTTTGTCCGCGCTAATAGGCTTAAAGAAGTCGACAAAGAAGAAATGATGATATCGTTGGTTCAACACTATGATTCGTTGAATTAACGTACCTAGCCTGTACTGAATGAGAAAAATTTACCGGACCCTCTTCATCGCAGCCTTGCTACTTCCCGGCCTGAGCACCATGGCTCAGGAATTGCACCGCATTCGCGGTGAGTTCAGGGAAACACCATTTTCTGAATTTGTACGACAGGTTGAGACGCAGACACCACACCGCATCTATTACGACGGGAGAGAGTTTGATTCTCTCACCGTTACCGGCATATTCAACGATGTAGAGTTGGGCGTCGTTTTCGATTCACTCTTTCAATTTACCGATTACCACTACTTCGCGGATCCTTCAGGAAAAGTATTCCTCACGCGCGGACGTGAAATACGCGCTGAACTTCCGATAGGGTTCTTTGATGTCCGTCCGGTTCAGGGTGAATTCGACGTCGCGTTGCTCGATTACCTCCACGACGCGGAGGAAAGGAAGCGGCTGACGGAAGAAACACGAATCATCGAAATAGGCAAGCGAACACGCAGAGTTCGGGGAGGCACAGCCATACTCTCTGGGCACATTCGCAATGAAGCCAACGGAGAGCCCGTTGTCGGGGCGGTCGTATTGAACGAAAGAACGGGGGGAGGGGCGGCGACCGATCCCTTTGGTTTTTATTCGCTCGAACTCCCGACAGGTCGTAATACCATTCGCATCTCATGTGTCGGTATGAGGGAAACGGTTCGGCAGCTTATGGTGTACGACAACGGCAGATTGGATATCGATCTCGTTGAATCCATCACACCGCTTAAAGAGGTGATCATCGAATCGGAACGGGGTGCGAACGTATCAGGAACCCGCATGGGTCTGGAACGACTCGATATCAAGATGATGAAGCAGGTGCCGGTAGCCTTTGGCGAGACGGATGTGATGAAGGTGGTCCTCACATTGCCCGGGGTTCAGTCCGTTGGTGAAAGTTCTACCGGTCTCAACGTCAGGGGAGGATCGGCCGATCAAAATCTGACGCTGCTTGACGACGCAACGATCTTCAATCCGTCACACCTTTTTGGATTCTTTTCCGCTTTCAATCCGGATGTGGTGAAGGATGTTGAACTGTTCAAAAGTGGAACACCAGCTGAACACGGAGGCCGGATTTCTTCCGTAATGGAAGTCACCTCGCGCGAAGGAAACAAGAAGAAGTTTGTCGCTTCAGGGGGAATCGGTCCGATCACCGGAAGGCTTACCCTGGAAGGACCCCTCAGGAAGGAAAAGTCATCGATACTTATCGGCGGTCGCTCGACGTACTCAGACTGGATTCTGGACCGCATCCCGGACAGGAGCCTGAAGAACAGCACGGGTTCGTTTTACGATCTCAACTTCCATTTCAATCATGAAGCCGACAGTCGAAATACCGTAGATGTCACCGCGTACTACAGCGATGACCGTTTCAGGCTGAACAGCGACACCTTGTATCACTACAACAACTTCAACACGTCGGCACGTTGGAAACATGCCATCGGCACGCGGCTTTATAGCGTGCTCACGGGTACATTCAATAAGTACGATTTCAGCGTTTCAAGCGACAGGAATCCTTCGACCGCGGTCCGCATGAACTATCAAATACAGCAGATTGCAGGTAAAGCAGATTTCTCCTATCAACTGAACGATCAGAGTCTTCTTTCTTTCGGCGCGTCCGTCATGCGCTACGACCTGGCGCCCGGAACACTCACCCCAAAAGGATCCGAATCCATTGTTGTCCCCGACAGACTAGAGGATGAACAGGCCCTAGAGGGCGCCGTTTACGTGGGTGACGAGTATGATCTCTCGCCTAGACTGACGCTATATGCTGGCTTGCGGTATTCGTTCTACAATTATCTCGGTCCGAAGAGCGTCATTCAATACTTACCCGGTCAGCCGCGATCGGAAGGTTC
>Ga0079224_100001638_pt1 | contig 26174 bp, 18 predicted proteins | sample Stecom2015_FD_80414 | JGI IMG/M metagenome (GOLD analysis project Ga0079224, IMG submission 80414) | Agricultural soil microbial communities from Utah to study Nitrogen management - Steer compost 2015 | ecosystem: Environmental > Terrestrial > Soil > Agricultural land | place: USA: Utah... | reverse complement strand
TGGGGGGCGAGCCTCTTCTCGGAGACGCCGCGTTGCTCCGTCTCGATCGTGTCGTCCATCGATCGCTCGTGTCGTCCCTCGATCGCTCGTGTCGTCCCTCGATCGCGACGCGCCCCGAGGTCGGTCGCGTCGCGTGCCTCGAGGCGGGGCGCTCGTAGGCGTCGGGCGAGGGTCTCCATCCGGGGAACGGCGGAGGCCTCTCCTCGTCGGGCGCACACCAGCCAGGCTCGATATTTCGGGACAAGGCATGGCCGTAGGGAAGACGTCGCGCGCGTTGCTGGGGCTCGGAGACCGAAAGGCGCTATGGTTGCGCGATGTTCGGACGATTTCGAAAGGGGGCGGGACCACGCGAGCCGACGGGGGGCGAGCGCCTCGAAGCAGCCGTCCGCGACGCGCTCCCCGAAGCCGACAGCGAGACGATCCACGTCGTGACGGCCATGGCCGGGCTGCTCGCGGCCGTAGCCTACGCCGACCGGACCTTCTCGGACGAGGAGGTCGCGCGGGTCCGGCACGAGCTCGGGCGCATTCACGGGATGACGAGCGCCGGGCTCGACGCGATCTCCGCCGTGCTCGAGCGTCACCTCGTCGAATTTTCCACCCTCGAGATCCCTCGCTGCTGCCGCACGCTCCTCGACCTCGCCGATCGAGAGCTCCGCGTGCAGATCCTCGAAGCGCTCGTCACGCTCGGGGCGGCCGACGGTTCCCTGTCGACTTCCGAAACGAACGTGCTCCGCCTCGTCACCAAGGGCCTCGGCCTCTCCCAGCACGACTACAACGAGGCGCAGCGCCACCACCGCGAGCGCATCGCCGCCATCAGCCCCAAGAACGGCTGACGCGCCCGCCGCGCCGACACGGCTGGTCGCAAGCGACGGCTCCGTGGGAACTTCGCCTGGCTCGCGTCTTCGGGGCGCCGTCACCGCGAACGAACCGCCTCGCCACGCAGTCGGCCTCGGCGCGCCAACACCTCACGATCGAGCCCGACACTCCCCGACGCCGTTCGCTCGGTCCGTTGCGCACCCGTTCGGTTGCGGCGTCCGGAACCGCCCCCGGGAAGCTCTCTGCTTTCGGACTACGGCGCCTCGAGTATCCTGCACCGCATGGTGTGTCCGAGGTCGGCTTGGTGGTGTTTGGTGCTCGTGCTTTCGCTCGGGTGTGGCAACGATGACGAAGGCGAGAAGCCGAATGGCGTGATGGTGGAGGGCGACACGGCGTGCGAGCGATGGGCGTCGCTCGCCGACGCGATGGGGTGCGCTCCACCGGTCCGCTGCGTGCTCCTCCCCGAGTGCGAAGCCGTGGGCCGAGCGTGGGTCGACTGCGCGGCAACGGACCGGGACCACTGCTACTGCGAACCGGACGACGGCGATCTGAACTGCGAGGGCTCGTGGAAACCGAACGAGGGCCCCGCGCGGTGCATCCCCGAAGAGCAAGCCCTGCGCGCTTGTCAGCCCGACTGAACGGTCCACCCAGAATCTCGCGCCTCCACCATGCCCGGCGAACTCGGGCTCGAGCGTTCCGAGCGTGGTCGATTCGTGGTCTCGCCGAGCGAGTGCGCCGCTTTCGCCAGCGCGGCTCAGCCAGTGCTGTAGCCCGTGACGAGGGCTTGGGAGAGGAGGCCCCAGCCGTCGACGGCGACGAACAAGAGGAGCTTGAACGGCAAGCTCACTTGAGTCGGGTTGAGCATTTGCATGCCGAGCGCGAGGAGGACGTTCGCGACGACGAGGTCGATGATCAGAAACGGGAGGTAGAGCGCGAAGCCGAGGGCGAAGGCTTCGAGCAGCTCGGTGACGACGAAGGCGGGGACGAGCACGACGAGGTCGTCGCGCGCGACGGCGTCGCGCATCTCGGCGGGACGCGTCGACCGCGCCATCTCGTAGAAACGGCCGCGCTCCCGCTGGGACGCATTGGCGTCGAGAAAGCGTCGCAGCGGATCGCGCGCGGCCTCCACGAGGCCGAGGACCCAGGCGCTCGTGCCGCGCTGGGCGCCCGGCGCGAACAACGGCTCTGCGCGCTCGGCGATGCGCCCGCCGACCGGCGCCATGGCGAGGACGGTGAGCGCGCCCGCGAGCGCCATCACCACGAGGTTCGACGGGACGTTCTGCGCGCCGATCGCGCCCCGCACGATTTGAAGAACGGTGGAGATCTTCACGAACGCAGTGAGCGTCATGAAGGCGAAGGGCAACAGCGCCACCGCGCCGAGCACGACCACGAGCGCGATCGGGCTCGCCAGGAGCTCCTCGGCGCGCGCAGCGGATGCTGGTTGCGCGGCAGCCGGAGCACCCATGAGCAGCATTGCGACGGCGACGCCGCTCCCGAGGACGCCTCGAGCGCCGCTACGACGCATCTCCGGATCCTCCGTCGCGATCCGCGCTTCCGCCGCGGCGCAGGCGCTCCAAAATGTCGCGGAATCCGGGCGTCGGTTCCTTCTCCAAAAGCTCGGGTCCGAGCGCGTCGAGCGTTCCGCGTGGAAGCTCACCCAGCTTGGAAAGGCCCGCTTCGCTCGCACCCACCACGTAGATCACGTCGGCCACGCGCACGAGGTAGATGGCTCGGCGCGCGTCGAGCGAGAGCCGCCCGGCGAGCGAGAGCGGTCCGCTCGGACGCCCGACGCCAGCGCGCCGAGCGAAATAGAGGACGACGACGGCAAGCCCCGCCACGGCGAGCAGCGTGAGCACGGTCTCCACCACGTACCGCCCGAGCGGCGTCATCGCGGGCCGAGCCTACAGCGGCGCGCGCGAGCGTGGCAAAACGAATCGCTGAAAGCGCGTTGACACCAGGAGCCGATATGCCTATCCACTCCGCCATGTTGGTGGGAACCAGGATTTCGCTCCTTCGCTCTCGTGTCCTTTCGACAGCGGCGGTTCTCGCTGCCTGCGCCAGCCAACCGCCGCCCGAGGCCGCGCCGCCGCCGGCAGCCGAGATCCCGCCGGCCCCCGTCGAGACCTCGACGGCGCCGCCGCCCGAAGCCGAGCAGCCCGAAGTGGCGCCCCAGCTCGCCACGCTCGCCCTTCGCTACGAAGGGCTCTCCACGCCGGAGAGCGTGATCCACGACGAGGCGCAGGATCGGTATCTGGTCTCGAACATCAACGGCTCGCCGCTCGAGAAGGACAACAACGGGTTCATCTCGGAGCTCACCCCGGACGGCTCGGTGAAGAACCTCCGCTTCATCGCGGGCGGGCAGAACAAGGTCACGCTGAACGCGCCGAAGGGCCTGTTGCTCGTCGATGGAGTGCTGTACGTCACCGACATCGACGTGGTCCGACGCTTCGACGCGCAGACGGGCGCCTCGAAGGGCGACATTTCGGTGCCCGGCGCGCACTTCTTGAACGATCTCGCGGCGGCCCCCGACGGCCGCGTGTTCGTGTCCGATAGCGGCTCCCAGATGAAGGGACCGGGCACGGTTTTCGTGATCGACAAGGCAGGCAAGGTGAAGCCGTTCGCGACCGGAGAGCTCGGCGCGCCGAACGGGCTCCGGTTCCGCGACAGCGGTTTGCTCGTGGTCACCATCGGGAGCAACGACCTGTACGAGCTCGATGCCTCGGGCAAGCGCACGGACCTCGCCAAGCTCCCGAAGGGTGGGCTCGACGGGCTCGTGCTCCTCGACGACGGCACGCTGCTCATCTCGAGCTGGGAAGGCAACGCCGTGTACCGCGGAACGCCGAGCGGTTCCTTCGAGGCCGTCGTCTCCGACGTGGACGGTCCCGCTGACATCGGCTTCGACGCCAAGCGCCGCCGCATCCTCGTCCCGCGCTTCCTGGGCAACGCGGTGGAGGCCTACGCGCTGCCCTGATCGGATCCGATCCGCACGCAGCGCACCCGCCGCCAGCGGCGCGGGCACCTCGGAAAAGAATTGACGGTTGTCAGTAGCGGCGAACCCGCGGACGGCTCCGCGAGTCGCATTCGATAGGTGCCCAAACGGCGCTGCTTCCAACCCGGGAACGGTTCCGTCCCGCGCTTCATCGCCCGGGCATCACCCTCGGGGTAAGCGCGGGCCCTGCAAAATTGGGGGTTCCAAACGCTGTCACGCGGGCCGACCCGCCCCGCGACGCTCTGCACCCAGCCACTCCCGACCACACTGGCCTACACGGGTCCAGAGGTTCCAGTGTTGTCGATTTCCGCCGTGTTGCGAGTTTGATTTTGCGCCTGCCTTGAGGAGATCGCAGGACTTTGTAACACTCAAGGAAATCTCTGTGAACACCGCCATCGAAGGGGCGTCCAGCCTAGCTCCCGGGCCCGTGGGTCCCGGGCACGTCCTCGGACGCTACGAGCTGCTCATTCCGATCGCCGCCGGCGGCATGGCGATGGTGTGGGCGGCGCGCCTGAAAGGCACGCGCGGGTTCCAGAAGATCGTCGCGGTGAAGACGATGCTGCCGCGGCTCAGCGAGGACGACCAGTTCGAGCAGATGTTCCTCGACGAGGCCTCGCTCGCGTCGCAAATCCGGCACCCGCACGTGGTCGAGATCCTCGACCTCGGCGAGCAGGACGGCGTCCTCTTCCTCGTCATGGAGTGGATCGACGGCGTGCCGTTGAACCAAATCATGAAGGCGGCCAAGCCCCTCGGGGGCGTGCCGCTGCCCATCGCCGTGCGCATCGTGATGCAGGCGTGCGCCGGGCTCCACGCGGCCCACGAGCTGCGCGATCCCAACGGGCAGCTCGTGGGTTTGGTCCACCGCGACGTTTCTCCGCAAAATTTGCTGGTTACTTACGACGGCGTCGCGAAAGTCGTCGATTTCGGTGTGGCGAAGGCGACCGCGAACGGCCGCGGCGCCACCGGCGCGGGACAGATCAAAGGCAAGGTGGGCTACATGGCCCCCGAGCAGATCGACGGCGAGAGCATCGATCGGCGGGTGGACGTGTTCGCGATCGGCATCGTGCTGTACGCACTCACCACGGGGAAGCATCCCTTCCGCAGGGAGTCCGACGCGGCGACCATGTACAACATCTGCTCGCCGCAGCCGGCGGTGGCTCCGAGCAAGCTCGTGCCGGACTACCCGCCGGCGCTCGAAGCCGTGCTCCTCAAGGCGCTCGCCAAGAATCCGGCGGATCGCTACCCGACGGCCAACGACCTGCTCAAGGACCTCGACCAGGTGCTGCCAGCGAGCGAGCGCGCGAACACCGACCAGGACGTGGCGGAGTTCGTGCGCAAGCTGGTGGGCGATCGGCTGGAAGAGCGGCGCAACACGCTCCGTGAAGCGCTCGAGCGCGCCGATCAGAGCGCCATCCAGCGCATCAGCGCGGCACCGCTGCGCTCGAGCGCGCTCTCGGAGACCGTGGTGGATGCCACGGCGCTCACGCGCGCTTCCGCACCCCAGGCGCTCGCACGCCGACGGACGGCGATGATCGTGGGCGCCCTCGCCGTGCTCGGCGCCGCGGGCGCGGCGCTCGGTGGTTTTTGGCAAGACGATGCGAAGCCCGCCAAACCGGCGCCGAGCGCGATCGCGGCGCCGCCGCCGACTCCGGCGCACGCACCGTCGCCCGTGACCGTCGCCGAGTCGAACGCTCCAGCGGCTTCGGAGGAAAAGGCCGACCCGCCTCCGGCGCCCGTCGAGGCGATCCCCCCGGAAGAGAGCGAGGCGCGCCCCGTGCAGCAACAGATCCGCCGCCCGCCTCCGCCTGCACCGGCGCCCCGCCCCCGTCCTCCGCAGAAGAAGGACTGGTGGAAGCACGACCCGGGCTTCTGATCCGGAGCTCGAAAGCCCGCGGTCACACCGCCACGCTGCGGGAGCCGATGGCGATGCTCGAGACGCGCCGCTCGGAGGCGACAGGCAAGCCGCGCGGCCGCTTCAGAACGTCAGCTGAACGTTGGCTCCGGCCGTGCCCACGCCGAGCGCGGGCGTGACGCTCACGCGCGCCGGCGGTCGCTCGACCGTGCGTTGATTCGCGAGCAGCAGGACGACCGAGGTGCCCACGGCGGCGATGCCGACACCGAGCGCCACCTGAGAGCCGTAGTGGAAGAAACGCATGCGGTCGTTCGTGTCGCGGAGGCTCTTGTCGTCCGGCGGACAGGTGCCGCGGGGGCACGCGGGCTCGAGCTCCTCGAGCGCGTTCTCGCGAAGTAGGAAGAAGACGCCGGACGTGACCAGGCTCGCGACGCCGACGCCGCCGATCACGTACGCGGCCACGGGCGGGCGGGATGGCTCCGCATACGGCGGCAGCACGAAAGCCGGCGGCGGCTCCGGCAGCGGCGTGAGCACGACGTCGACGGCTTGCGTTGCCCCTTCTTCGAGCGTCACCGTCGTCTCGAAGCGCTCGTAGCCCGGAGCTTCGGCCATCACCACGTGGGGACCGGGATCGAGCGGAACCTGCACGCCGATCGAGGTGCTCCCGAGCGTCACTCCGTCCAGACGAATGGTCGCGGCCTCGGCGCCGCTCCCCCGCTGAATGGAGATGTGAGGAATGCGCGCACGCAGCTTCTCGACGCGCTCCGTGACCTCGGCGCGAAAGTCCGGCCCGAGGCTGTCCGCGTCGGCGAGCGCGAGCTCGTAGCCGCCGAGGGCCGCGACCAGACGTCCGAGTCGCTCCTCACAGAGCGCGATGTGGAAGCGAACCTGCGGCGTCATGCGCACCTGTCCCACCTCGCGGAACGCGCGGAGCGCCTCTGCCCAGTTCCCGGCCTGCTCGAGCTCGATGGCGCGCTGAAAGTGCGCGCGGGCGCGGGCGAGCGTTTGCTCGTCCTGCGCCTGGGCGGCTTGGGCGCGGGCGGGCGTTGCCCAGGTTCCCACCGCGGCGATGGAGCAAGGAAGCGCCAGGAGCACGACGCGGGACCACTGCCCGAGGCGCCGCGGAACGAAGGGCATGGGGCATCCTAACACTTTCCTCCCTCGAACGGATCGCGTGTCCCCTCGCCGCCGCGGCGTCAGACTCCACGGATGGCGCTCCAGGAATTCGCCTTCAACGGCCTCGTTGGGCCGACACACCAGCACGGAGGGCTGAGCGAAGGCAACCTCGCCAGCGTGGCGCACGAAGGGCAGCCCGCGAACCCGCGCGGCGCCGCGCTCGAAGGACTCGCCAAGCTCCGGACCCTCGCGGCCCGGGGCGTGCCACAGGGCGTTCTGCCCCCGCACGAGCGGCCGCTCGTCCCGGCGCTGCGCCGGCTCGGGTTCTCCGGCACGGACGCGGACGTGCTCTTCGCGGCATTTCGAACGAATCCGCGCCTCCTCCGGGCGGTGAGCAGCGCGTCGGCGATGTGGGCGGCAAACGCCGCGACCGTCGCGCCGAGCCCCGACACGCCCGACGGCCGCGTCCATTTCACGCCGGCGAACCTCGTCGCCATGCTGCACCGGAGCTTCGAGCCACCGTTCACGCGCCGTATCCTTCGCCGGATCTTCGGCGCGCCCGAGCTCTTCGCCGTGCACGAGGCGCTGCCGGGCCACCCGGAGCTCGGCGACGAGGGCGCGGCCAATCACACTCGGTTCGTCGGGGACCGCGGCGGCGTGCACTTGTTCGCGTGGGGTCGCGCTCCCGATGCGGCGCTCCGCCCCGAGCGCTTTCCGGCGCGGCAAGCGCGCGCCGCGAGCGAAGCCGTGGCGCGCCTGCACGGGCTCTCACCGACGCAAGTGATCTTCTGGCAGCAGGATCCGGTCGGCATCGACGCGGGCGCGTTCCACACGGACGTGCTCGCCGTCGGCGCGCGCGATCGCTTCTTGGTGCACGAGCGCGCGTTCGTCGAGCTTCCGGCGCTCCTCGAGCGCTTGCGCGCGTCGGTGGGCGAGCGGTTCCGCGCCGTGGTCGCGAGCGAGGCCGAGCTGCCGCTCCGCGACGCGGTGGCCGCGTATCCGTTCAACTCGGAGCTCGTCCCGCTCCCCGACGATCGGCTGCTGTTGGTCGCGCCGCTCGAGAGCCGTGAGATCGCGAACGCGCGTCGCTTCCTCGAGCGCGCGGCCTCCGCGGTCCCGGAGATCGCCGAGGTGATCTACGTGGACGTCAACGGCTCGATGAAGAACGGCGGGGGCCCGGCGTGCTTGCGCCTGCGCGTCGCGCTCACGGACGACGAGCGCGCCGCGCTCGGCGCGCGCGTGCTGTGGTCCGCGGAGCTCGACCAGGAGCTCGTCGCGTGGATCGAGCGCAACTACCGCGACCGCGTCGTGCTCCACGATCTCGCGGACCCGATGTTGCTCGACGAGAGCCGCCGCGCGCTCGACGAGCTCACGACCCTGCTCGGCTTGGGCTCCGTCTACGACTTTCAGCGCGCGTGAGCGGGGCCGAGGCGCGCGGTGCTCGACGAGCCGCTACTCGAGCGGTTCGAGGCCCACGTAGAAGAACTCGCCGTGGCAGAAGTTGCAGTCCGAGAGACCCTTGCCGTACATCTCTCCGGACTTGCTGGTCGCGCAGCGCCCCTCGGGACCGTTGCAGTAGTAGAGCCACGTCATGCTGCCCTTGCCGTCCGCGGCCTTGAGCATCGCCGCGCGGCCGACCAGCATGTCGCCATCATCGTAGAGCTCCTTCACGGCCATGCTGCCGGCAGGATACGGATCCGGATCGCCGTCGATGCCTGCCTGCTTGGCCGCGACCAACCGCTCGCTCATGAACACGCGCACGCGACCGTGCGGCGAGGTCTGAAACTCGGTCTCGCGCGGCGCGTCCGTCTGCGAATACCAGCTCTTGTATTCGTCACTCTCGAGGAACGCCTTGAACCCTTCCTTCGAGGTGTCGGCAGGGATGTCCGTGGCTGCTCCAGCAGAACCGCCGCCCGAGCCGCCATCGGCGCCACCGCCGCCTACGGGGACGCCACCACCGCCCGACGCGCCGCCCGCGCCGCCGCCCGCCGAAGACCCGCCGGAGGGTGCGCCCGCGGTGCCGCCAGAGCTGGCTCCGCCGCCGGCCATGCCGCCGCTCGCCATGCCACCGCTCGCGATGCCGCCGCTACCCGTCATGCCAGCGGTCGTCTCACCACCGCTCGCGACGGGAGCTCCCGAAGAGCCGCCGCCCGATCCATCGCCCGGCGGATTCTCGCTCGAGCAGCCGGTGACTGCAGCGACGGAAAATAGCGCCCCCGATAGAATCAGCGATAGTGCGGAACGTGCTTGCATACCGATCCTCGATTCAGAGGTTCGGGTCGTAGCACGATTGGCCGCAGATTTCAGGAATTGACTTGGTCAACCTGAAACGCCGCGACCGGTGGCGACGACCCGATACGAACGCACACACTGGTCCATCGCGCCGAGCACCGCGCCGAGCATGCCAGCTTGATCGCCGAGCGTGCTCGTAACGATACGTACGTCACGCCCGCGCAGTGTGTGCTTGGCTGCCGACTCGCGCGTCGGGTCGAGCAGATAGTCACCCGCGGCCGTGACGCCGCCCGCCAGAACGACCATCTCCGGATCGAGCAGGTTCACGAGCGTCGACAGCCCCATGCCGAGGTAGTTGCCGACCTCGGCGAGGATGCGCTGCGCTTCGGCATCACCGCGGCGCGCCGCGTCCGCGACCGCCTCGGCGTCGAGCGGACCCGGGTATTCGCGAAGCAGCGTCGCCGCCGCGCTGCCGCGCGCGCGCTCCGCCGCCCTGCCGATCGCCCAACCGGAAGCGACGGCCTCGAGGCAGCCCCGCAGTCCGCAGGTGCATTCGGGACCGTCGAGCACGAGCGGGCAGTGCCCGATTTCACCGCTGAAGCCGTTGTGGCCGTGGAAGAGGCGCCCGTCGATCACGATGCCCGCGCCCGTGCCCGTGCCGACGTAGAGCCACACGTACGAGCGAACGCCCTTGGCCGCACCGACGCGTCCCTCGGCGAGCGCGCCGCTGTTCGTGATGTTCATCACGACCACGGGCAGGTTCAGCACGCGCTTCACGAGCTCCCGAACGGGCGCCGACGTCCATTCGAGGTTCGGCGAGAGCTCCGCAGTACCGGTCGACTGAGCCAAGAGACCCGGCAGCGTGACGCCGACGGCCTGCAGCCGCTCCCGCGGGAGACCCGCTTCGGCCAAGACCGTATCGACGAGCCCCAGGGCAAGCCCGACCGATCGCTCGGGATCGCCAATCACGCTGGGCACTTCCCGGACCGTGCGGAGCTCGCCGCGCGCGTCCGCGACACCCACGGACACCGCGCTGACCCCGAATCGAATGCCCAGGTAAGCGGCCGAGGCCTCGTTGAACTCGAGCAACCGTGCACGCCGCCCCCCAACGCCGACGGTGTGATCGTAGCCGACCTCGTGGACGATACCGTTGGCGATGAGATCTTCGACAATCGCCGAAACCGTCGGCTTCGTGAGCGTCGAACGGCGCGCCAGATCGGTTCGCGAGACGCGGCCACCCCGCCGGATGATATCGAGCACGATCGAGCGATTTACCTCCCGCATCGCCCGGCTATCGACCTTGCGCTGAATGTCCTTCATTCGAATCAGGGCTCGGGCGGGAGTGCGCCGCCGCGACGCGGCTCGAGCCTACCACAGGACTTTTGCGACCCCACTTCGGATTCTGCTAAATTTGCGACAAGCATCTTGCCAGATGCCCCTCACCCAGACGTCGAGGGTGTCGCGTATCCGGCTTCCGCCGTGGCCGAGAATTTTCGATACAGGGCGGCGTAGCGGCCCGAGCGACGGAGCAGCTCCGCGTGCGTCCCCCGCTCGACGATCCGCCCGGCCTCGAGGACGAGCACCAAGTCGGCCTTCTGAATGGTGCTCAAGCGGTGCGCCACCACGAAGCTCGTTCGACCGGCGAGCAGCCGCGTGAGCGCCCTTTGAATCCGAGCCTCCGTCACGCTGTCCACCGAGCTCGTCGCCTCGTCGAGCAGGACGATGCGCGGGTCGGCGAGCAGCGCCCGGAGGAAACAAACGATCTGACGTTGGCCGAGCGACAGCCCGCTCCCGCGCTCGCCCACTTCCGTCGAAAAACCGCGCGGCATGCTCTCGATCACGTCCATCACGTCGAGCGCGCGTGCAGCCGCACGCACCTCCTCGTCGGTCGCGGACGGGCGCCCCATGCGAACGTTGTCGAGCACGCTGCCGGTGAAGAGGAAATTCTCCTGGGCCACGCAGGCGATCCGCCCGTGCAGCGACTCGGAGCGAAGGGTGCGGATCTCGAAACCGTCGATCCGGACCTCACCGGCGCTCGGCAGCGCGAGCTTCGCGACGAGGTTCACGAGCGTGCTCTTGCCGCTCCCGGTCGGTCCGACGAGCGCCACCATGTGACCGGGCTCGGCGACGAAGCTCACGTTGGAGAGCGCGCGGCGCCCGGGCGAGTACTCGAAGCTCACGTCGACGAACTCGACGCGGCCGGTGAGGGTCGGAAGCGCGCGCGCCTCCGGCGCGTCCTCCCAGTCGGGCGGCGTGTCGAGCAGTCGGAACACGCGCTCCGCACCCGCCATCGCGGTGAGCGCCTGGTTGTACTGCACGCCGATCATCGGGATCGCCGCGAAGAACGCGGTGGAAAGGAAGAAGAACTGAATCAACGCCTCGAGATCGACGGCGCGCACCAGCGCCTGGTGCCCGCCCACGACCAGCAAGATCGCGAGGAAGAGCTGCCCGTTGAACTCGAGCAGCGGCTGGAAGACCGCCGATTTCTGCGCGGCGCCCATGTTGTACTTCGAGTGGTCGAAGATGAGCTGTCGGAACAGGCCTCCGTTCACGTCCTGGCGGACGAACCCTTGGATTTCGCGGATGCCCTGGACGGACTCGGCGAGCGTCGCGGTGACGCGGCTGAAGCTCTCCTGCTGCGCGCGGTACGCCTCGCTCAGCTTCCTCCTGAAGTAGCGGACGAGCGTCCAGAGGATCGGCGCCATCACCAACACCACGAGGAAGAGCTGCCAGTCGTAGTAGAGCATCAGCGCGGCCGAGACGACCATGTTGCCCGCCTGGACGGTGGTGACGAACGCGACGTCCTGCACCCCCGTCCGCACGGCGTCCACGTCCGAGGTCACGCGCGCGATCAGCTGCCCCACCTCCGTTCGTTTGAAGAAGGCGACGGGCATGCGCAAGAGGTGCGCGTAGATCGCGTCGCGCAGATCCTGGACGACGCGCTCGCCGAGCAAGAGCGCGCAGCGCATGCGGTACACGAAGCAGAGCTCCGTCACGGCGGCGAAGGCGAGGAAGCCCGCGACAGCCAGCACCGTGCCGACGAGGTCCGCGCTCGCGATGGGGCCGCTGATCACCCGCGCGATCCCCCAAGCCAGCGCCGGGAGCTGGAGCGCCCGGACGACCACCAGCGCGAACAGCACGTTGCGCAGGGCCGCGTGCCGGTTCGTGTACGAGAAGAGCCGTCGGATGATCGCGAAGCCGAGCGGCTGGGGCTCCCCGCGTGCGTCGTTCGCTCGAGAGGTCACGCCGGCACGCCCTCCCCGACCGCCGAGGCCTCGCGCTCTCCGAGCTGCAGCGCCGCGGTCCGGAAATAGAGGCCGCGTTGCTCCAGGAGCTCCGCGTGCGTCCCGCTCTCGACGACTCGGCCGCGCTCCAGGACCAGGATGCGATCGGCGCCCTTCACGGTGGAGACCCGGTTTCCGACGATCAACGTGGTGCGGCCCGCCATCGCGCGTTGCATCGCGGTGAGCACCTCGTGCTCGGTCTCGGAGTCGACGGCGCTCGTCGGATCGTCGAGCAAGAGGATCGACGGCTCGAGCAAGAGCGCCCTCGCGATGGCGATGCGCTGGCGCTGCCCGCCCGAAAGATTCACGGCGCCTTCGGCGAGGACCGTATCGTAGCCGTCGGGGAGCGCGCTGATGAACTCGTGCGCGCAGGCGAGGCGAGCGGCGCGCTCGATTGCCTCCCGGCTCGCGTCCGGGTACCCGAACGCGATGTTCTCGGCCACGCTGCAGTGGAAGAGCAGGCTCTCCTGGAACACGACGCCCACTCGGCGCCGGAGCTCGTCGAGGTCGAGCTCGCGCACGTCGTGTCCGTCCACGAGCACGCGCCCCTGGCTCACGTCGAAGAAGCGCGGAACGAGCGAGATCAGCGTGCTCTTGCCCGCGCCCGTCGCCCCGAAGATGGCGAGCGACGCCCCCGGCGGCACCTCGAAGTTTAGGTCGTCGAGCACGCGGCGCCCCGCCTCGTAGGCGAAGCTCACGTGCTCGAAGCGGACGCGCCCCGTCGCGCGTCCGAGCCGTCGCGGTGTCGCGGGCGCGGCGACCTCGATCGGCGCATCGAGCACCTCGAACACGCGCCGCGCGCCGGCGAGGCTCTGCTGCAACGTGTTCACGATCCCGGCCATGCTCGTGATCTGCCCGGAGAACTGCTGCATCAGGCCCGCGAACACGATCAGCTCCCCGAGCGTGAGCACCTGTCGGGACACGAGGGAGCCGCCGTAGAGGAGCAGGATGGCCGTGTCGAGGTGCGTGATGAAGCCGACGCCCGGCGTGAAGCGGCTGACGCGGCGAAAGATCGCCGTCTGCTGCTCGAGCACCGCGCGGTTCTTCCGGCGGAAGCGCTCGAGCTCCTCCGCCTCGCGCCCGAAGACCTTCGTCACCTGGATGCCGTGCACGCCCTCCGACATGGCGAGCACGAGGTCGTCCATGAGCGCGCGGTTCTTCTCGTACTCGGGTCGGGCGCGCGCCGAGAACCAGGCCGTGAGCCACCACAGCGCCGGCATGAACGCGAGGCACGCGAGGCTCAGGCCGACGTGCGTCTCGAGCATGTACACGAGGTACACACCGAGCGACAGCAGCATGATCGCGCCCTGGAGCAGCACGCCGTCGACGAACGCGCGCACGGACTGCACGTCGCCCGTGACGCGGTTGATGATCGACCCGCTCGCGTTCGCGTCGAAGAAGCGGAAGCTCAAGCGCTGGAGCTTGTCGAACACGCGCGCCCGGAGCTCGGGCACGAGCCGGAGGTGCATCAGCTTGCCGACCTGGACGGAGTACGCGTAGTTGAGGAGCGCGCGGGCCCCGGCCATCCCCAACACGAGCGCGCCGATCACGAACAGGAGAGCGCGCGGGGACCCGGCTGGCGGCTCGATGCCGAAGGGCCAGCGCGGCGCGGGCGCCCCGGGGTCGAGCTCGTGTCGGATGACGTCGATCGCGAGCCCGCCGAGACCGAGGCCAGAGAGCCCGAGCCCGAGCAGCACCACCTGCAAGGCGAACACCCCGACGCAGGCACCGCGGTACTGGAGCGCCAAACCGAGCAGGCGACGGAGCAAGCGGGCATTCTTCTCGTTCTCACGAGGTGGGCTGGGTGTCTGCATCAGGGCTACGGGACGCCGCGCGGAAAGGCCCGAGCAGCTCGGGCGCGCAGTGTTGCACACCGCACGCGGCGCGCGCAGATCGCCCCCCTGGCGCCCGCCTCAGATTGATCCACGATCGGTTCGTGGATACGGCGGAACGGATCTTGCGCGAGTACGACACCATCGCCGTCGTGGGCATGAGCAAGGACCCGAGCAAGGCGGCGCACGCGGTGCCGAAGGTCCTCGGTGCGGCGGGTTTTCGTGTCATCCCCGTGAACCCGAACGCGACCGAGATTCTGGGCGAGCGCGCCTATCCGCGGCTCGAGGACGTCCCGGTTCCCGTCGATCTGGTGCTCGTGTTCCGGCCGTCGACGGAGGCCGAGGCGGTCGCGCGGAGCGCGGTCGCGATCCGGGCCAAGGCGCTCTGGCTCCAGCTCGGTATCCGCTCGGAGGGCGCGCGCCGCGTCGCGGAAGAGGGCGGCTTGCGCTACGTCGAAGATCGCTGCGCCGCCGTGGAGCGCGCCGTCCACGACATCCGAAAGCCCTGAACGCGTCGTTTCGCAGGGGCTTGCGGCGTCCGCTCAGAACGCGGCTTCGACGCCGAGGCTCGGCAGCACGACGGGACCGGCGCTCCGCTCGCGGCAGAGCTCGCCGCAGTCGAGGCGCACCACCTCCCGCGTGGACGTCGCGTTGAGCACCTCGGCGATGATGCCCCAATATCCCGCCTCACCCAGACGGAAGCGCTTTTCGAACCGCAGATCGGCGCGGAAGTACGGCCTGCCTCGGCGAGAGTCCGTGAACGTCGGGGAGCCCTCGAGGCTCAGCGCGGGCACGCCCGAATAGAAGATCGCGCGCACGCCGCCGCGGAATCCGTTGCCGAAGTCGTACCCGAGCGCGCCCTGGAGGACGTGCGGGCGATCGAAGCCGGAGACCGCCTTGCGCCCGCGCACCGTCTGCTCGGACCGCGACAAGGTGTAGCCGAGGAAGCCGCCCAGGCGACGCGTGAGCGGCCGCGAGATGCGGAGCTCGAGCCCCGCGGCGGACACGGTCGCGCGCCGATCGAGCAGGGTGCGATCGATGGTGAAGTCGCGCCCGCCGCCGATCGGGTCGAGCGCGCGGAAGTACGCCGAGCGAAACACCGTCGCGCTCGCGGACAGATCGCCCGGCAACGGGAAGCGCACCCCGGAGCTGAAGAGCAACGCTTGCTGCAGCCCGCCCGCGAGATCCGCGACCTGCGCGCCCGGCACCTGGGCGGCGAAGTTGGGGCGCTGGTGGAGGATGCCGAACGAGTGCTCGAGCACGACGGCGCGGCGCAGCTCGAACTCCGCCGAAATCCGCGGGTCCACCCCGACGACGGTGACGCCCTGGCCGCGGTACACGTCCGCACGGACGCCCGGCGTGACGCGAATGGATCGCGTCGGTTGGAGCTCGGCCTCGACGTACGCGCCGACGACACTCTCGGTGCGCTCCGGGAAGAGCGCCGAGTAGTCGGGATAGCTCAAGTACGCGGGATTCGTCTCCAACCCGAAGCGGTCGATGCGCCCGTCGACTCCGACGAAGAGCGTCGCGGACTCGGAGAGCACCGAGTTGAGCTCCGCGCGCGCGCGGAGCGACTCCGCATCGACGACGCTCGCGTCCTCGACGGCGCCCCCTGCGCGATCGTAGCCGGCCGTGACCGCGACCGAGAGCTCCGTGCTCGCCCCGAGCCGCCGCGTGTAGCGCACGTCGGCGCGGTGGAACTCCACCTCTCCGCCCGTATTCTCGGCGTCGCTCGGCGGGCGGAAGAGGTCGTACGCGCCGAAGGCGAAGAAGCTGATCGCCTCGTCGTCCCCGAGCGCGAGGCGCGCCTGGGCCTGATAGTCCCAGTAGTCGAGCTCGGCGTCGCTGAGCAGCGACAGCACGAGGCCTGCATACGAATAGCGCCCGCCGACGCGCACGGCGCTCCGGGGCGCGCCGCCTGCGCCTGCGCCTCCCCCGCCGAATCCGGTCTCGAGCAGCGCGCCCGCGTCGATCAAGCGCACGCTGGCTTCGCCGCCGGTGCGCCCGGTGAGCGGGCTCGAGCGCAACGCGACGACCGGCCCCGCGAAGCGCCCGTATCGCACCGGCGCGGCCCCGGGATAGAAATCGATGCCGTCGATGATGCCCGGGTGCAGCACCGAGGGCCCGAAGAACGCGTGGAACAAGAGCGGAACGTCGACGCCGTCGATGAAGAACCCGACGTTCGCCGGCGGCGCTCCCCGGATGAAGAACGCCGGGAGCCCGGACACGATCGGAACGACCCCCGGCTGGCTCTCGATCGCGCGCACGGGGTCGCCGAACGTCCCCGGCAGCATCCGGGCTTCTTCGCGGGTGATCGTCACGGTGCCCGGAGGCGGACGCTCCCCGTGGATCACGATCTCGACAGGGTCGGCAGGCGCGGCGGGCTCGACGGGCGGCGGTGCGCCCGGCTCCGCGACGCGAGGAGGCGGCTCCGACTCGGGCTCCTCCGGCGTGAAGTGCAGGGTGTAGCGGATACGGACCGGCACCGGGCGCCCCGCGCGGCGCGCGGGCTCGAAGCGAAAGGCACGCGCGGCGGAGAGCGCCGCCTCGGCGAAGGGCGGCTCGCCCTCGATCAACTGGGTGTCGGTGACCTTGCCCGACGCGTCGATGGTGAGCTCGACGACGACGATGGCCGCGCCCGCTCCGTCCTCGGGATAGGCGAGCGGCGTTTCCAACGGCTCGGGCGGGATCAACGGCGGCTCGCTCGGAGCCGGCGCGCCCTGCGTGCTAGGATGGCGCATGCTCTCGTCGACCGCTTCGGCGGATGGTTGCGCCTCGAGCCGCGACGATACGAGCAGGGCGATGGCGGCTTCGAGACACAGAGCGCGGGTGAACGTTGACGCGCAGCGCACGAGGTCGTCCGATAGAATGGCCTTCCTATCACGGATACGCGGCCCTCAGACACCCGCCGCAGCTTCCCGCGGGAACGGCCCACGGGCCGCGGGTGTCGTCGGCGCGATCGCCGTGTCGCTCGCGCTCTTCGGCTGCGACATCGTCCAAGGCTTTCAAGACGCCGGGGACGCGCTCTTTCCGGAAGAGCGCACACACCTCAACGCGCCGGGGCTCCACCTCGCGAAGGGCAACTACCGGCAGCTTCGGTTCGCGATCGGAACGGAGCTCTACCTCCTCGCGCGTTCCCCCGAAGGGGACCCGTACACCCTCCACTCGATGCTCTACGCGAACCCGAAGCCCTGCACCCTTCCCAATGTGGTGCAATATCAGACGAGCTTCGGGACCTACGAGGGCCCGGCGCTGATCGCGTACTTCGCCACCGACACCGGCAACGGAGTTTTGCGCTTCGCGGACGCGAGCTGCCGGACGTACCCGTTCACCGTCGAAACCTCGAGCTTCCCGGTGAACGAGACGGCGCGCGGCTTCGTCGTGCCGGGCAGGGTCGTTGAGGACGGCGCCGAGCGGGCGGGGCTCTTCCTGGTGGATCCGGTCAGCGAGCGCCGCGAACGGCTCGCGATCGACGTGGAATGGGTCGCCCCCAACGCGTTCGCGGGGCACCACGTCGTCAAGGCGCAGAAGAAGGCCGTCCTGTTCGATGCCGACTGGAGGTACGTCGGCGAGTTCGGCGCGGAGGTCGACAGAGCGGTCACCGGCTCGAACAGTCTCCTGCTCCAAGACAACGAGGGCATTCATCGGGTGACCCCCGGCGGGAACGTCGAGCTCGTGAAGGAGCGGGCTTGCGGCCTCAGTCAGCGGGGGAGCTTCATCTTCTTCGAGGCCCCCTGCGACGTGCAGGTGCCCCGAGAGGACGCCCGGCTGTTCGCCTACGACGAACGCGCGCTCCGGCTGCGAGAGCTTCCGTTTCGAGCCTCGCCCTGGAGCGTGGAGATCCGGCGCGCGCGCGAGGCGTCCGGCAACGATCTCGCCGTCGACCCGTTCTGGGCGTTCTACCTCACGGGCCCCGAAGGCGTCCTCGTCGTGCGCACGCCGAGCGGGGAGAGCCACGCGATCGGCAAGGCTTCGACGCTCGATCGCGTCGAGCTCGTCGAGGCTCCGGGAGACACCTACGGCTATGCGCTCGTCGACATCACGGGCGACACCGGCACGTTCGTGCACTGGACGCCGGACGGCACCGTCCAGACGCTGGCGCAAGGCGTGTTGCGCAACGGGAGCCGCCTCGTCGTCGACTGGAACGGGGTCACGGGGACGCTCGCCGCGCCGGTGCGCGACACGATCGTGAAGGTCGCCGAGAACGTGCCCTCGCGCGGCTTCGAGCTCGTGGATCGCCGACGCCGCTGGACCGTCCTGTTCCACGACTTCGACGGCACCTCGGGGCGCCTCTCCGTGCTCGAGGGCGATCTCGACGTCGGCAAGACGCTGGGCCCGGGTGCTCCGACGCCGGCGTTCGCGCTTCGGGAAATCGCGACGAACGTGGGGCACTTTCGCGCGACCTTCCTCGATCAGGTCCTTCCCGGGATTCTGTACATGACGGACATCGACCCGGAGACGGGCGTCGGGCGCGTGGAATACAGGAACCTCGAGCTCGGATTCACCGCGTTGATGAGCCACGGCGTCGCGGACTTCGTCGTGGCGACCGACGAGGTGCTCTACACCGTGCCGTACGGCGAAGCGGCAGGGATCTGGCTCGTTCAGGCCAAGTGACCCGGCGCGGCATCCGCGCGCGGACGAGCGCGGGGCGCCGCCCGTCGCTGGACAGTCGTCGCGGCGGCCTCATACTCGCGCCGGATGGACGCGGGCGCTCTGCCGTCGAAAAGCGTGAAGGGCGGAGCGAGGCAGCTCGTCGACCTCGCGTGGCCGATCGTGCTGTCGCGCGCGACCCAGTCGGTGATCGGCTTCTGCGACGCGCTGATGCTCGCCCCGCTCGGCGAAACCGCCCTCGCCGCGGGGAGCACGGGGGCGCTCAATACCTTCGCCTGGATCATCCTGCCGATGGGCACGGTGTTCATCCTGCAGAGCTTCGCGGCGCAGCTTCGCGGGCGCGGTGATCTCGAGAGCCTGCCCCGCTTCGGCTGGTACGGCCTCGTGCTCGCCGTCGCCTCCGGCGTGCTCGCGCTCACGATGATCCCGGCCCTGCCTCGGCTGCTCGGGCTCTTCGACTACGAGCCCGACGTCGAGCGGCTGATGATCCAATACATGGGCATCCGCCTGTTCTCCGTGGCGCCCGCGGTGGCCACCGAAGCGCTCGGGAACTGGTACGGCGGGCTCGGCAACACGCGCATCGCCATGCTCGCGGGCCTCGCGAGCATGGTCACGAACGTCGCGGGCAACTTCCTGCTCATCGAGCCGCGCTTCGGGCTGCCGGGCTATGGAGTCGCCGGCGCCGCGTGGGCGAGCGTGCTCGCCACCTTCGTCGGGCTCAGCGTCGTGCTCACGGTGTTCCTGCGCGGCGTGGGCTACGAGAAGCCCGCGAAATTGCCGCGCCTGCGCGCCGGGGAGCTCCTCCGGGTCGTGCGCTTCGGCTTGCCCAACGGGGTCAATTGGTTCCTCGAGTTCGCGGCGTTCATGCTGTTCGTGAACGTCGTCGTCGCGCACCTCGGGACCACGGTGCTCGCCGCGCTCAACGTGGTCATGCAGATCAACTCGATCGCGTTCATGCCGGCGTTCGGCCTGAGCTCGGCCGGGGCGATCTTGGTCGGCGAAGCCATCGGTCGCCGCGCGCACGGCGAAGTCTGGCCGATCGTGCGCCGCACCGGGGCCATCGCCCTCGGTTGGATGGGGACGGTGGCGCTGGCGTACGCGCTCGTCCCCGAGTTCTTCTTCTCCTGGTTCAGCCCGAAGCGCGCCGAGGAGGGGCTCGCGCTCGCCACGGTGGGTGCGACGATGCTCGTCCTCTCTTCCACCTGGCAGCTCTTCGACGCCACGGCGATGACCTTCGGCGAGGCGCTGCGCGCCGCCGGAGACACCACGTGGTGCATGGCGGCTCGCATCGTGCTTGCCTGGCTGGTCTTCACGCCGGTGGGTTGGGCCGCCGTGTTCGTGTTCGACGGCGGTGTCGTCGCGGTGATGGTGTCGATGGCGGGCTACATGGGGCTGTTGGCGCTCGCGCTGGCCGCGCGCTTCGCGTCCGGGCGCTGGCGAAACATCGATCTCGTCGGAGAGCCGAGCCTGGTCTGACCAGAGCGGCGCGGTCCGGATCCCCGCGAGGAACGAAACGTGCTTGAATCCCCGACGACGGCATGGACCACCCGATTTTCCTGATCGTCCTCGTGCTCGCCGCCATCTACATTGCCCTCCGTGTGATCGCCGCGCGCAAGGGGAGCCCTCCCACCTCCACGCGCCGATACTGAGCCTCGTTTCGGGCTCCCTCGGCGGGGAACCCCTGTTTGTGCTCCGAGTCCGTCCCGAGTAGGTCTCATCCAGAGAGACTCGAAGCACACCACCCCAAACGGGCGCCCATTCGCAAGCCCATTGGATTCGATTCCGCCGGCGTTCAGGCCTGACATCGAGGCTCGGCGCCTCGTCTGGGAGGGGACGCTTCCGCGTCGATCGTCGCGAGCGCCGCCGTGTCTCGATGCCACGAGGCGCTTCGTGGGCTGCGGCCATTCATCCCGCGGGGGCGAAACGCGCCGAGCCTCGCCTCCTCCCCGCCGTTCGCTCGTCCGGGCAGAGCACGCGCCCAGCAGCCTTCGTGGATGTGGCGGAGGCCTCGCCAGAAGGCGGCCGAGGCTCGGACCACTACTCGGCGCAGGGCTCGTAGATCGGGCGCGACTCTTCGCCGGGACACGACACGCGTTGGGGTACGGGCGTCGGCACCTGGAACCCGAAGCGGTCGTAGAACGCCGCTCGATACTCGCTCTTCCACTGCTCGAAGCCGTCCTCGCGCGGCAGGATCCCCGTGGCTTCGAGCACCCGAAACGCGGTCACCTCGCGACAGAAGTTGCACATGCGCCCCCAAGGACGCAGCGACAGCTGCGCCTCGGCGTCCGCGCACCAATACTTTCCGTTCTCGTGAGTGCCGTTCATCAGGCAGAGGAGCTCGGAGTGGTAGCCGCGCTCGGGCCGCCCGAACGCGCCGACGAGCTCGGGCACGTCGTGGATGCCGGCGCCCGCGAGCAGGTGCGCCCACGGCAGCGCGCTGCACGCGTTCGTGGACACCACGTTCGAGGTCTCCGTCGTCGCCGTCACGGTGATGTCGTCCTCGAGGTATTCGTCGCGGAGTCCGGCGAACGCGTGCGTGAACTCGTGCGCGTGCCCCTGCGCGAACGCCACCGGGATGCGCTGGCCCGGCGCGTTCGGATTCGAGAGCTGCGTGGTCACGCCGCTGTAGCCGGCGCGCGCCGGGCTCCGCGTCACGTCGAGGACGAGGAAAGCGGCCACGTGATTGACGGCCGGCGTAGCGGGTGGATACGGAAATGCGTCCGCGCCCGCGCCGTCGATGGCGGCGAACAGCGGCGCCGCCGCGGAACGCACGTTCGAAATGCCGCCGTTCGAGACGCCGATCCCGAACGCCGTCGCCCCCTCACCCACGTGCGCGCTCGACGCGCGGGGCAGGTACCAAACAACGAACGCCTCGCGAAACAGCGAGTACGGCTCGATCGCGAACACCTCCGCGAGCCATCGATCCACGTCGTTCTCGGGATCCTGAACGTCGTGCACTTCGCCGTGAAAAGTCGAAAGATCGCTCGCCAGGTATCCTTCGGGAAGCAGCATGACGTGGACGCGCTTCTCGATCGGCACGCGCGGCACGCGCTCGCCCGTCACGATGTCCACGAAATCACCGGTCCCGAGCTGCTCGAGCACCCACTCTCCCGTTGGCGTCGCCGTGATCTCGGTGGAGACGGGCCCTTCGCCCTCGGCCGTGACCACGCGCACGACGTAGCGGTAGGTCATGCCGTTCACGAGCCCGCGATGCACGATGCCCGGAGCCTCCGTCTCGAGGAGATCGGCCGTCGCGAGCGACAGCGGCTCTTCCGTCGTCCAGTAGACGCGATAGCCGAGCGCGCCGGGAACGCGCTTCCACTCGAGGCCGATCGAGCCGTTCGCCGCGATTGCCGACAGCTCGAGCTCGATCCCCTCGCCGGCAGGCGCGCCGCCCAGCGCCTCGCCGCCGCTCGCGCCGGAGACCGTGGAGTCCGCGCCGCCTGCCGCCGAGTCTCCCGTGCCCGCGCCGCCGAGCGCGGCACTTTCACCCGAGGCCGCCGACGCGCCGGGCGCTCCGGACAGCGCGCCGCCGAACGCTCCGCTCGACGTGTCCCCGCTCGTGCCTCCGCTCGCTGAAGGAGAGGTCCCCTCTCCGGTTGGCGGCTCGCCATGATCGCGCGGAGCATCGCCACGAAGGCCCGAGCACCCAAGCGCGAGGGAGCCGTAGGCGAGCGCCCGCCGCATGCGCCCGAGGGCCTGCACGCTCGGAGGCCGTGCGTGCGTTCCCACGCGGCCGGACGAGCTCGGGACGGGTACTCTGGACGGCAGGTGAGTGGAATAGCTCGCCCCGCGGCGCATTGCCACGCGCACGTGTGCGCATGGCTGCGCGCCCTTCCCCACCTCGTTGGAAAGGACCCGATCGCGTCAGACGCTCGCGTCAGGCGCTCTGCGCGGTGAAGGTCCCGGCGCAGGCCCGCACGTCGCGAGCGAAGCGCTCGAGCATCCGCTCCGTCGTCGCGAAATCGACGCACGCGTCGGTGATACTCTGACCGTACACGAGCTCCGAGCGCGCCTTCTGCTCCTGACGACCGGCGACCAGGTGGCTCTCGATCATCACGCCGAGGACGTGTCGCGAGCCCGAGCGAATCTGCTCGCCCACGTCCGCGAGCACCGCCGGCTGGTTCTCGTGGTTCTTGCCGGAGTTGTCGTGGCTGCAGTCGATGAGCACGCGCGGCTGCACGCCGGCGCCCGTCAGCGCGCGCGCCGCCGCTTCTACGTCGGAGCGCCCGTAGTTCGTGCCGCCGCGGCCTCCGCGCAGCACGAGGTGCGTGTGCGGGTTGCCCGCGGTGCGGACCACGCCGACGCGCCCGTCGCCGTCGATGCCCAGGAAACTGTGCGACTGCGACGCCGCGATCATCGCGTTGATGGCGACGGTGAGGCTGCCGTCCGTGCCGTTCTTGAACCCGACGGCCATGGAGAGCCCGCTCGCCATTTCGCGGTGGGTTTGGCTCTCCGTCGTTCGCGCGCCGATGGCCGTCCACGTGACGAGATCGGCGAGGTACTGCGGGATGATCGGATCCAGCATCTCCGTCGCAGAAGGCATGCCGAGCTCCGCGAGATCCCGGAGCAGCCGGCGCGCCGTGCGGAGCCCCGTCGGAATGTCGAACGTGCCATCGAGGTGCGGATCGTTGATGAGTCCCTTCCAGCCGACGGTCGTGCGCGGCTTCTCGAAATAGACGCGCATCACGATCACGAGCTCCTCGGCGAAGCGCTCGCGGAGTCGGAGCAAACGCGCCGCATAGTCGAGCGCTGCCTCCGGATCGTGAATCGAGCACGGACCGACGATCACGAGCCGTCGCTCGTCCTCACCATGGAGCACGTGCTCCACCTCCCTGCGCGCTCGAAACACGCGATCCGCAGCCCGCTCACCGAGCGGAAGCTCTTCGAGGATCTGGTTCGGGCTCTGGAGCACGGTGGTATCGACGACTCTGAGGTTTCTGGTCTGAGGCATGGCGGGACCCACAAAGCGAAAACCCCCGGCTGCCTCGCGGCGGCCAGGGGTTTGTGCTGTTTCGACCTCTCGTTCTGGTCAGTACACGAGCCCCGGACGCCGCAGCAGCGGGCGCCAGTAGGCAAACCAGAAGAAGAACGGCCGGAACACCGTGCCCGTTCCTATACACGATGGTGTGGGAGCACGCAAGGCTCCCCATTGGGGCACGCGGGCCACGCCCCTCGCGGAAGTTCGCTAATTCGCAAGGGAATGTGCGGGCTCGCGGCGAGACCGCGAGAGAATGAGCTCGGCCGCTGCCCCGTGTACGGGGTCGGCGCCAATCGTGCCCTCCAGCGCGTCGAGATACGACGGGTGGCTCACGCGTTCGAGCTCGTGCCTAGCGTGCGCGAGGCGCTCGGCGATACCGAGGCGCTCCGCCTCGTCTCTGTGGCTCGGCTGCTGCAAGAACTCGTTGAGCGAGCGCACGTGCCGCCGCCAGAGCGCGACGTCGCGTTCTTGCTTCACGCGCAGCCGCTCGCGATACCAGTCGCTCGCGAGCACGGCCTCGCGCTCGAACAGCCCGCGGATCTCCGGGTGGTGCACGTCTTTCCCCTCGTAGTGGCCGTACGCCATGATGTGGAGCAGCGCGCGAAGCGGTGGGCACGCATCACCGATGCTGCCGTCTTCGAAGAACGTCAGCGCGACGCGCCGCTGCGCTTCGACGATGTTGTCGACGCCGTCGGCGAACACACCGAGATCCTGCGTTTCGGGCTTGAGGATCTCTTCCGTGAACACGTCCGCGGGATTGTCGAAGACGCGCCCCAGGAACGTGTGCACGAACTTCACCGTGATGCGATAGCCGAGGCGGCTCGCCGCCACCTTGCGACCGTCCATCTCGAAATCTTCGAGCCGCTCGAGGTGTCCCTCGGCGATGAGCCGTGCCGGATCCCGCTCGTGCGGGAACATGCGGCACCACACCTCCGGCACGAGCAGGCTGATGTCGTGGTCCACCTGGAACTTCGGCCCGATCCACCCCGCGGCCGAGCTGAACCCGGCGTAGCCGGTGAGCACCATCGAGACGAGGGCATTGTTCAAATCGGCGGTGGCGCACACCGCGTTGAACGGCCCCTTCGTCAGCGCGCCTTCCGTCCCCGCGCCGGTCGTGCTCGGCGACTTGCCCGTGACGGAACAGATGTAGTCCATGAAGAGCTCGGGCAGCTCTTGATAGTGAATCGGCCCGTACACACACAGGGGGCGAATCGCGCCGTCCGGGGGATTGTTGCGACGCCCCGAGAGCACGCTGATCACCGGAAAAATCACGGGCTCTGGCCACGGAACGCGTCGATACAGGCGCGCCCCCAACTCGGCGACGTAGCGATCACGCGGCCGCGCGAGGTCCGGCCGGACCTGGAGATAGCGCGGGTTCTTGCTGGGCTTGCCGCCGACGAGTCGGGGCTTCGCCGAGCAGATCGAGTAGCCCTCCTCGCGTTCCGCGTTCCGGGCCACGTGTCGCTGCATGGGCTCGGTGAACGCATCGTGGAGGGCCACCTCTTCGGCGATGTTCCGCGCGTCCGCCGGAGTGAGCGGCTGGTAGTTCGAGCAGAAGAGCCCCGAGGCGGCCATGTCCTCTTCCGTCTGTTTGTCGAGCCCGGGGTGGATGGCGTCGTCGGGCCGCTGGAACAGCCTGAACTCGCAGTTCTCGGCGAGCTTCAGGCTCGGATGGCCGTCGTACTCGGAGGGCAACCCGAACAGGTCGCGCGCGGAGACGACCACCGAGGCCGTGATGTCGTCCTCCATCTGCACCTTGTCGGCCGCGATGAAGTCTTGGCGAAGCTTGTACGTGCGCCAGGCGCCGTTGCCGAGGAGTCCCACGCGGAGATAGCTGCCGACGAGCTTGCGCCCGCCGTACTTGAGCTCGTGCCCCGGAGCGCCGTTGATGATGTCCACGGTGAAGTGCTTCCGGAAGTCGGTGCCCCAGTCCGGCCGATAGAAGCGCTTGATCACGAACACGAGCGCGCGAACGTAGTTCGGCATGCTCTCGAGCCAGGCGTTGTACTCCGGCGTGAAGTCGACGGGGTTCGGCGTGAGCAGCTTGATCACCGAGCCCAGGGATCGATCGGCCGACAGGAGCGGACGGGAGTTGTCGACCGCCGCCCTCCGCTCGGGCCGGAGCGCCTCGCGGTAGTCTCGATTGAAGATGGCCTCGACGAGGCTCATGTCCTCCTCGAGGTTCTTCACGTAGATGGGGCCGTAGATCACGGCATCGACCAAGCTCTTGCTGATCTCCGATTTTCCGCCGCCCGAGACCGTGCAGGGCTTGTGACAGAACGTGCCCTCGGCGGCCGTCCCGACGAGGCGCCAGCTCGGCGCCGCCGGGTGCTTTTCCATCCGGACCTTGTAGCCGCTCGGATGCACGTAGATGCGGCCGGGCAAAAGCTTCAGCGTTTGGTCTTCACCGCGGCTCTTCCAGCGGATGGCTTGCTGCTCGAGGTCGATGGTCATGTCCTCG
>Ga0079224_100001637_pt1 | contig 26187 bp, 25 predicted proteins | sample Stecom2015_FD_80414 | JGI IMG/M metagenome (GOLD analysis project Ga0079224, IMG submission 80414) | Agricultural soil microbial communities from Utah to study Nitrogen management - Steer compost 2015 | ecosystem: Environmental > Terrestrial > Soil > Agricultural land | place: USA: Utah... | reverse complement strand
CGCGCCGGGCTGCCCCGGGTGGTGGTGGTCTCCCGGCTGGATCACCCGCGCGCGGATGTGGCCGCCACCGTGGCCGCCTGCCGCTCCGCGTTCGGCGACGGGGTGCTGCCGCTGTACCTGCCGTTGGCCGAGGGCGACACCCCGGCGACCAGTCTGCTCGGTCTGATCAGCCAGCGGGTGTACGACCACGCCGGCGGCCACCCCCCGACGGCGCGGGAGCCGGAGCCGCCGCAGCAGCCGGCGCTCGAGTCGGCCCGGGCCGAGCTGATCGAGGGCATCATCTCGGAGAGTGAGGACGAGACCCTGCTGGAGCGCTATCTGGCGGGGGAACCGCTGTCCGAGGCGGAGCTGATCGCTGATCTGGAGACCGCGATCGCGCGCGGCACGTTCCATCCAGCGATCCCCGTCTGCGCGCCGGCCCAGGTCGGTCTGGCCGCCCTCTTGGAGGTGATCACCCGAGCGTTCCCCGCGCCGACCGGGCGCCCGCTGCCGCCGGTGACCGGATTGGACGGCTCACCCCGGGAGGCGCTGACCGCGGACCCGGCGGGCCCGCTGGTGGCTCAGATCGTCCGCACCACCCTGGACCCGTACGTGGGTCGGGTTTCCCTGGTCCGGGTGTTCTCCGGCACCCTGCGCCCGGACAGCACCGTCCACATCGCCGGCTCCGACCCACACGACGGCAGCAGCCACGACGCGGTCGAGCGCCTGGCCCACCTCTACTCACCGCGGGGCGCCACCTTGCAGGAGGTGGCGGAGTGTCCGGCCGGTGATCTATGCGCGATCACCAAATCGACCCACGGCCGCACCGGCGACACCCTGTCGGTCAAGGAGGACCCGCTCCTGGTAGCGGGGTGGGAGGTGCCGGAACCGCTGCTGCCGGTGGCGGTGGTAGCGCGCTCCCGGGCCGCCGAGGATGCGCTGGCCAAGAATCTCGGACGGCTGGTGGCCGCCGATCCGACGCTGCGGCTGGAGCGCAATGTGGAGACCCATCAGCAGGTGCTGTGGTGTACCGGGGAGGCGCACGCCGACCTGGTGTTGGAGCGGCTGCGGGCCAGTGGGGCCGAGGTGGACACCGAACCGGTCCGGGTGGCGCTGCGGGAAACGTTCACCACCACCGCCACCGGTCACGGCCGCCATGTCAAGCAGTCCGGCGGACACGGCCAGTACGCCATCTGTGACGTCCGGGTGGAGCCGCTCCCCCGGGGAGCCGGCTACCAGTTCGATTCGGAGGTGGTCGGCGGGGCGGTGCCCACCCACTACCTCCCGTCGGTGGACAAAGGCGTCCGGGCGCAGATGGAGAAGGGGCTGCTCGCCGGCTATCCGGTCGTGGACATCCGCGTGGTGCTGTTCGATGGTAAGGCCCACAGCGTGGACTCTTCGGATGCGGCGTTCCAGACCGCGGGGGCGCTGGCGCTGAAAGCGGCCGCGGCCAGTGGTCAACTCACCCTGTTGGAGCCGGTGGACGAGGTCAGGGTCCGGGTACCGGACAGCTACGTCGGCGCGGTGCTCAGCGACCTGTCCGGTCGGCGGGGTCGGGTGCTGGGCACCGAGCCGGACCCCGCCCACCACGGCCACACCCTGATCCGCGCGGAAGTGCCTCAGCGGGAGCTGCTCCACTACCTCGTGGCGCTGCGGGCGATCACCTCCGGCGCCGGCACCTTCACCCGGTCTTTTGTCAGATACGAAGCAATGCCGCCCCAGGTGGTCGCGGAGGTCCAGCAGGAGCATGCGATGGCGTAACCGGAGCGCTCAGTTCGGCCAGCTGCCGGTCAACCGGCGCATCCCCTGCGCACCGGCCCGGTCCACCGCCGCCTTCACCAGCGCGAACAGCGCCCCCTGCAGCGCCGCGGCGAGCAGCACCTCTCCCCAGCCGCGGTCTTCCTCCTGCGCCTGCGGGGGGCGCTCCTGGCCGGTGGCGGTGGTCCAGAGCCGCTGGAATACCGCGTTGGCCACCAGTCCGGCGGCCGCGCCGAGGAGCAGACCGACCGGTTTGTAGGCCATTTGGCGAGTGTTCACGAGCGCCTCCGACGGATCAGGATCGTGATCAGCGCGACCGCGGCGGCGGAGGCCGCCACCACCAGCCACGGGGTGCCGGTGCCGCCCGCTTCCCGCATCCGGGCCGCGGTGCGCCGGGCGGTGGCCCGCGCCCGGGCCGGTACGTCGACCCGGGCGGCCAGTTCCTGCACCGTCTGCGCCAGCTCCTGGCGGGTCTGCGTGATCTCCTCCCGCAGCGCCGCCGGATCGGTGGTCTGATTCGGATTCGCTGCGGTCATGGCCTCTCCTCGGATGCGCCGTTGCTCCGGTGCTCACCCCGATGCCGCACCCCGGTGGTCACGGCGTCGATGTCCTCCCGGAGACTGCGGCTGCGCTCATCCAGCATCGGAGGCATCGCTTCCTGCACCCGATTGCGGCCGATCAGCGCCGCGATCCCGGCCACGATGAACAGCGCCACCGTGACGATCAATGCCGCCACCCAGGCCGGCATCACTTCCGCCAGCAGCAGGATCACGGTCGCCACCAGCGCCCCACCGCCGTACAACGCGATGAGTGCCCCACCGCCGAGGAAGCCGGCTCCCTTGCCGGCCTGCCGTCCCCGCTCGGCCAGTTCGATCTTTGCCAGGGTGAACTCGTCCCGGATCAGTCGGGACAGCTGCTCGGTGGCCTGCTGTACCAGGCGAGGGGTGGATTCCTCCTCCACCGGCCGAGTCGGTTCCCCCAGCACCGGACGCGGTGAGGCGGTCGGTCGGGTATCCGTACGGGTCGGGCCGCCGTTCGCCAATTCGGACATGGTTACCTCCTCGTCGGCTCGTCCGAGTGGTACCCGGTGGACCGGGCAGTCATACCTGGCTGGTCCGCCCGGCGCGGGTGGAGAAATCCACGGGTGTGTCCACCGACCGGGTGGGGTATCGCATCGGTATGACCTCCAGTGACCAGCCACGGCACTACCCCTCGCCCGAGGACGAGGGCATTCCGGACTACGCCGATGACACCTCGACCGCGTTCGACGAAGCCGACCGGCCGCGGTTCAACGACTCACCCCAGGTGTTCCCGGCTGACCGGCCGCAGGCGCTGGACGAGTTCGGGCTGACCGCGGAGGAGCAGCGGCGAGGTGAACCATTGGCGCGGCGGCTGGCTCGGGAGGAGCCGGACGTGGGGGACGAATGGTCACCTGGAGGTGGGCACCTCACCGATGAGGCGGACCCGGCCTCGTCGGAGGAGGAGATAGCGCAGGACTCGGAGGTGCTCGGTACCGAGCCGGAACCATCCCCCGACCCGGCTGCGCGCCGGCTCGGCGCCGGCTACGACGACGACTCCCTCCCCGAGTACGGGGAGGTGGGGCGGCTCCTGGAGCCGGACGAGGGGGCGGGCCCCGACGAGGAGAAGGACGTGCTGGCGCAGGACGAGGGTGAGGCCGGCGGCGGCCTGTCCGCGGAGGAGGCGGCGCTGCATGAGCTGCCGGACGACGAGGTGCCGTACGAGCGGTAACACCTCACCGGTCCGTGGGCGTCACTGACCGGGCCAGGCCTTGGCCAGCAGTTCCCGGGTGTCGGCCAGCAGCTGGGGCAGCACCTTGGTGCGTCCGATCACCGGCATGAAGTTGGTGTCACCACCCCACCGGGGCACCACGTGCTGGTGGAGGTGGGCGGCGATGCCGGCACCGGCTACCGAACCCTGGTTCATGCCCAGATTGAAGCCGTGGGCCCGGCTGACTTGTCGGATCACCCGCATGGCGATCTGGGTGAATTCGGCCAACTCCAGGGTCTCGGTGCGGTCCAGCTCCGGATAGTCGGCCACGTGCCGATACGGGCAGATCAGCAGGTGCCCCGGGTTGTACGGGTAGCGGTTGAGCACCGCGTACACCGTCTCCCCGGTGGCCACCACCAGGTTGTCTTCTCCCTCGGCGTGCGGCGCCCGGCAGAACGGGCAGCCGGTGGGGTCCTCGTACCCCTGTGCCGGCCGATCCTCGCCGGCGATGTAGCTCATGCGGTGCGGCGTCCACAGCCGCTCCAGCTGCTCGGGCACGCGTAACCTCCCTGCGGGTGACCTCAGGCGATGCTACCGGTCCTCATCCGGCGGAGCGTTCGTCACCGGTACGGGGGCGGGGCAGCCGCACCACCGTGGCGCTCGCCGAGGGACCGGGCAGTGGGTCGGCCAAGGCTCCCGGCCGACCGGACACCCCCTGGGTGAGACTAGCGAGCAGTCGATCCGCGGGGCCGGGGCGGGCGAACAGGTGCCCCTGCCCGGCGGCGCAGCCCAACTCCCACAGCAGCTGCCGCTGTTCCGGCGACTCCACCCCTTCCGCGACCACGGTGAGGTCGAGGGTACGCCCCAGCTGGACGGTGGAGCGCACCACCGCCTGGGCCTGCCCGACCTCGGGGTCCGCCTCCGTGGAGGCGGGTTCCGCACCGTGCCGCAGCGCCTGGACGAAGCTGCGGTCGATCTTGAGTTGATGCACCGGGATCCGCGACAGCACCGCGAGGGAGGAAAACCCGGTGCCGAAGTCGTCCAGGGCCAGCCGCACCCCGAGGTCGTGCAGCTGGGTGAGGACCTGGTCGACGGTGTCGAGCTGGCTGATCGCCAAGGTCTCCGTCAACTCCAGACACAGGCGGTCCGGTGGGGTGTGGTGGGCGTCGAGCGCGGCCAACACCTGCCGGGGCAGACTGACATCCAGCAGGCTCCGGGCGGAGATGTTCACCGCCACCCGCAGATCGTGACCGGCGGCCCGCCACATCGCCGCCGCCGCCAACGCCTCGTCCAGCACCGCCTGGGTGAACGCGGTCAGTTGCGCCGATCGCTCCAGCAGGTCGAGAAAGTAGCGTGGATCGAGTTGTCCGCGGGTGGGGTGCCGCCACCGGGCCAGCGCCTCCGCCGCGATCACCTGTCCACTGCCGAGGTCCACGATGGGCTGGAAGTGCAGGGTGAACTCCCGTTGGGAGATGGCCCGAGGCAGCTGCCCCGCCAGGGCCAGCCGGTCCCGGTCGGCCGGGTCGTGGGCAGCGGTGTACCGCACCAGTGGCTGCCCGGTGCGTTTGGCGCGATACATCGCCACGTCGGCCCGGCGAAGCAGTTCGACCATCCAGCGACGCGGATCCCCTTGCCAGGGCAGCGTCATCGCCGCCCTGCTCGTTGTCGCCGATCCCGCTCCGGTCGACGTGACCGCGGTCTTCTCCGGAGCGGCGGTGGGGGTTTCCGCTGTGGTCGGCGCGGAAGTGTCAGCGGTCAAGGTCGACGCTTCCCCCGCGGGGTCCACTCCGGTGGGCAGCCCGTCCTGGGGATCGATCGCCAGGGCCAGCCCACCACTGGCCTCCACCATGATCGGTAATCCGTCTACGGTGACCGGTTCCGCCAACGCCCGCAGCACGCGACGGGCGCGCGCCTCCACTCGGGCTGGTCGCCAGGCGCTGCGCAGCAGGATCGCGAACTCGTCCCCGCCGAACCGGCTGACCAGGTCGGTGGGGCCGGCCGCCGCCCGCAGCCGCTCCGCCACCTGGACCAGCACCCGATCCCCGGCCAGGTGTCCCAGCGCGTCGTTGACTTCCTTGAAGTGCCGCAAGTCGATCAGCATCACCGCGATCCGCGCCTCCAGCGCGGCGGGGTCGACCAGGGCGGTGGTCAGCTGGCGTTCCAGCTCACGGCGGTTGGCCAGGCCGGTCAGGGCATCATGGGCGGCGGCGTGGGCGTGCGCCTCGGTGGCCTCACCCAGCTGCTGGTACGCGATCGCGTTGCGGACCGCGGTGTCCAGCGCCGCCGCGTAGCTGGCCAGCATCGCCTCTTCCCGTTCGGTGACCTTGACCTGCTGCCGGAACCGCAGCCGCAGCACCCCGATGTCCCGACGGCCCGGGTAGCCGTGCAGCGCCACCACGTACACGTTGGTGGTCTCCGGCGGGGCGTGGGCCGGGTCGCCGTCGTAGACGATCCGGTCCGCGCCCCGTACCAGCCGTCGGGTATCGCCCCACCACACCTCGACCTCGAGCTGGTCGGCGGAGAACAGCCGGGCGCCTCGGATCACCGCCTCATGCAGCACCACCGTCAGGTCGACTCCGGTGAACGCCTCGGTCGCCGCCGCCAGGTGCTGCCACGCCTGCCGCTCTTCCCGGGCCCGGACCCAACGCTCGTGCCACAGGTGCGCCAGCAGCACCGCCAGCGGGATGGCGTAGATGAACTCCGGCTGCAGCTGCAGCGCGATCACGGTCAGGGCGGCCACCATGAATCGGGCCGAGTTGGTGGCCAGCCGGACGTCCCAGTTCATCCGGAACCGCTCCCGCACCGGGGTGCGGGAGGAGAGCGCGATCACCGGCACGGTCAGCAGCGGGTCCGCCAGGGTCATCACCAGGAAGGCCAACCCAAGGATGGGTAGGGGCAGCGGATCGGCCATGGATCCGCTCTGTCCGAACAGGGACACCACCAGCCCGCCCAGGGCGGCGGTGATCGACTCCTTGCCGACGGCGAAGGCGAACTTCATCGCCGGGGAGCGCCGCATCGCCCGCGCCAGGATGGTCCCGAGCGCGGTCACCGCCACCACCCACGGCCAGGGCATCACGGCTAACCCGACCAGGATCACCGCGTCCGACCAGGCAATGCCGTGGACGGTGGAGCGGATCCGTACCTCGACGGTCAATCGGTCCGCGGCGGCGATCAACGCGATCAGTACCGCGAGTACGGTCCAGGAGGGTCGCGGCCCCTCGGTCAGGCCGGTCACCACCGTCGGGCCGGACAGCAGCACCGCGGTGGCTCCCAGCGACACGACTAGGCCGACCAGCAGTCGTAACTGCTGCTCGGCCTGGTCGTGATCTCGGCTCATGGCCCGCACCGTCCCTATTAGGCATCAATTCTCCGCCCCAGCCTACGATGCGGCCCTGGTTTTGGGTGCTCGGTCAGTTCCACTGGTCGCTACGCATGTCCCTGCTCCTGTGTGCTCGCTTTCCCGGTGTGTTACGTCTACGCCGTCGACCTCGGGGGTCGTGGCTGACATTCACGCTAGGCGGGATCGGGCCGGGAGCCGAGGAAAAGCGGGTCAATCACCGGACTCTGGTAATAACGACCTTTTGCGCACTCTGTCCGTATTCGGAGTATTCACAGATAGTGACGAATAGCTAGGAGTCACCACTCCATAGAATGGCGCAGCTGGCTCTACCCGTCGAGCAGACGTCCGCGATACTTCGCTCCACCTCGGGCAGTGTCGTGATCCCCGCAGCCCCCACGCGTTACCAACGCAGCCAGTAGCAACTCGATGACTCTGCGACGAGAGTACGGGGCAGCCCGCAAGAACGCGAGTTTTCTTGCGAATCTGCCTCTCGCCAGGCCGGAGCGGCGCCTACCGCCCTACCCTCCGTGCGCACACTGCCCGAACGCGCCAGCGGTGGTCGTGTGTGGCGGTCCGTGATAGGTCGGCGGAGGCTGGTTGTCCACACCCACCAGCGCACCGATCACGATATTCCCGGCGACCGTGGGCGCGGAGGAGGCGGTGTTGCGGGTCAGGTACACCGACCCGGTCACCTGGTCACCGAACCACCCCACCGGCCGGTCCGGGTATCGGTCATGTCGCTTCTCCTCCCACCGGCAGGCGTGGGCGGGACCTCAGGCAGGCAGCCAGCCGTCCTCGGCTAACAGCCCGGTCTCGTCCCCACCGGACAGCTCCGCCGATGGCTCCGCCTCGTCCAAGGCCTCGGCGGGCACCGCGGCCGAAACGGTCGGCGGCGGAGTCAGAGAGGTCTCCGGCGCGGCGGCACGCTCCCGGCCGGATGGATCTGTGTCAGCCACGCTCTACAGCATCATCAGCGCCGCCGGCCGCGACCATGCCAAGGAATGATCAATTTTCAAGGAGTCGGCGACGGTCACTGTTCCGCCAGTCGATTGGCGATGGCCGCTCGGGAACGTACGTCCAACTTCCGCATGGCGGAGGTGATGTGCCGGGCCACGGTGTGCACCGACAGGTACAGCTCCGCGGCGATCTCCTTGTTGGACCGGCCGATCGCGGCCAGCTCGGCCACCTGCCGTTCCCGTGGGGACAGCTGGTTACCGTAGCTCCGCCGCCCTCCCCGGTGCCGGGCCGGCACCGGCAAGCCATGCTTCCGGGCCAACCGGCTGACCCGGGCGGCATCCCAGTTGGCCCCCAGCCGTCGGTAGTCGGCCAGCGCCACCAACAGGGTGGGGCCGGCGCGGTCATCGGCGGTGCCGAACAGCGATCGCGCGGCCTCCTCCTGCGCCTGTGCCGCTTCGTACGGGCATTCCCGGGCCCGGTACTCCCGCGCCGCCTGCCGGAACCGGTCGGCCGCGGCCGGCTCGTCACCGTCGAAGCGGGCGAGCAACCCGCTGGCCTGCGCCAGGGCGGCGGTGCCCAGCGGCACATCCAGTTCGGCTAGTTCGGTGGTGGCGTGCCGCACCAGGTGCCGGGCCCGCTCGGGCTGATCCGCGGCGAGCAGCGTCTCCACCATCGCCGGCAGCGCCCGTACCGCGGTGGCCCATACCCGCTTGTCCGCCACTATCGTCAACAGCCGCTCGACCGTCGCCAGCGCGACGGGCACCTCGTCTCGCGCCAGCGCCAGCCGCAGCCGGGCCGCCGCCGGTAGCGGGAGCAGATCGAACCCGCCCAGCGCCTCGATCTGAGTCAGCAGCTCCGACAGCTGCTGCTCCGCCTGGTCCAGTTCCCCCCGGGCCAGCGCCAGGCAGCCGCCCGCCACCCGTGCATCGGCGCTGGCCCGAGGGTGCCCGGCCAACTCGTCGAGAAGCGCCTCGATCTCGTCGGCCAGCCCGTCCCACTCCCCTCGGCAGAACCGCAGCAGCGACATGCCGGAGCGGATACTCAGCTGCAACCGGGGGCTCTCCCCCACCGTGGAGCCGGCCAGCGCCCGGGCGAGCAACCGCTGCGCGGTCTGGTAGTGCCCGGCGTAGCACGCCTCGGTCCCCACCGACCAGTACGCGTTGACCTCCGACCGGTGCCGGGGAGTGTCACCGGCGCTCCGCTCGATGCCCTCAATCAGTTCCCGCCACCCCGGGTCACCGATCGAGGCGAGCACCATCGCCGCCTTACCCCGCACAAACGCCTGGAAGGTGGGGTCGGGCACGCGGGGCAGCAGTTCCAGCGCCCGCTGCAGCCACCGGCGGTGTTCCGCCAGCTCCACTCCGGCCTCGGTGGGGATCCCCAGCACCATCGCCGCCCAGGCCTGCAAATCCGGGCGTTCGTCCAGTTCGGCCACGGCATCGGTGAACACCTGCCGCTCCCGGGCCGGGTCGTCCCCCAGCTCGTGCAGGAGCAACGCCAACCGGAACCGCAGCTCGCCTCGGATGGCGGGGGACAGCTCCCGCTGCAGGATGTCCGCCAGCAGGTCCGCCGTCTCCCGAGTGGCCAGGGCCTCGATCGCCGCCTGCCCCAGCTTGATCGCCGACTGGCCGGCCCGGTCCGGCGACAGGGGCGCGTGGCGCAGCACCTGCTCCAACAGCCGGACCGCCTCGGCGTCATGCCCGAGCGCCAACGCTTGCTCCGCGGCGCGCTCCGCCGCCACCACCCACTCCTCGGTCTGCCCCGCATGCTGAAGGTGGTGGGCGATCTGCCCGAGCCGGGTCGGGGCCGCCTCCGCCAACACCTGGGCGGCCTGGGCGTGCAGCGTACGCCGACGAGGACCGGGGATCTCCTCGTATACCGCCTGCGCGGCCAGGACGTGCCGGAAGCCGACCTTGTCGCCGTCCTCAACCAGCAGCCCGGACTCCAGCGCCTCCTCCAGCCCCAGCAGCACTGACTCGCTGATCGGGTGGCTGGTCGCCTCCAACACCGCCAGCGGCACCGCCACGTGCAGCACCGCCGCGGCCTCCACCACCGCCCGGGCCGCCGCGGACAGTCGGCTGACCCGCTCCGCCACCGATTCCCGGATGCTGGTGGGCACGTCCAGTTCGGCCAGCGCCCGCCGCGCCCAGCCGCCACCTCGGCGCACCAGCGTGCCCCGGGTCCGCAGCAACGCCAGCAGCTCCTCGATCGCGAACGGGGAACCGGAGGCGCGCTCACACAGGTAGGCGGCGAACTCGTCGGACACCCGGTCCACGCCCAGGATGGCCGCGGCCAGCACCCCGGTCTGGGCGGCATCCAGCGGTGCCAAGGTCAGATCGGTGCGGGTCATGGACTGGTGCCGCTTGACGGTCAACGCCCGGACGGCCGGATCCACGTCCTCACCTCGGAAGGTGAGGACCACCGACAGCCCGGCCGGGGCTTCCGACAGCAGGTATCCCACGAAATCAGCGGTCTGCTCGTCGGCCCAGTGCAGGTCCTCCAACACCACAATCGCCGGAGCAAGTGCACTCAGCACTTCCACCAGGCCCCGGAACACCCGATGCCGCTCCACCCCCTGGTCGGCCAGGGAGTCCGGCGGTGGGGGCAGCTGATCGGCCAGTTCGGGCAGTAACGGCCGCAGCGCCCCCGCCACCGGTGACAGGCTCACCCGGGTGAGCTGTTCGCCCTGGTCACGCAGCGCCTCGATCACCGGACCAAGTGGAAACGACTCCCGGATGCCGTGGCACCGCCCCACCAACAGCCGCCGATCGCGGATCTCCGGCCGCGCCGCCAGCTCGGTGACCAGCCGGGTCTTGCCGATCCCGGCCTCTCCTTCGATTACCACCACCGCCGGTGGGGCGAGCACCGCCGCCACCAGCCGCTCCAGCTCGGCCGCCCGCCCCACCTGCGCGGGGGAAACCACCCGCCCGGCTTCGTTGTCCGCCATATCGCCTCTGGCCCGTCAGCTGACCGCGCCCCCTCCACCCCAGGATCGCGGGGCGCCATCGGCAGCCTACCTGAGACGTCTGTACGAGGCGGTCGGCCGAGCGGCCGGTTATTGCGCGGACGGGCCGACGTTGGTCCGGGAGCGGACCACCTCGCACACGTGCGCCACCGCCTCGTCCAGCGGTACGCCGTTGCGCTGCGACCCGTCCCGGTACCGGAACGAGACCGTCCCGGCGGCCACGTCGTTGTCCCCGGCGATCACCATGAACGGCACCTTCTGCTGCTGCGCGTTGCGGATCTTCTTCTGCATCCGCTCCGCGGAGGTATCCACCTCCGCCCGAATCCGCTCCGCCCGCAGTCGGGACACGAACTCCGCCAGGTAGTCGATGTGGTCGTCCCGCACCGGGATGCCCACCACCTGCACCGGCGCCAGCCAGGCCGGGAAGGCGCCCGCATAGTGCTCAGTGAGGACGCCGAAGAACCGCTCGATCGACCCGAACAAGGCCCGGTGGATCATCACCGGCCGCTGCCGGCTGCCGTCCGCGGCCTGGTATTCCAGCTCGAACAACCGCGGCAACTGGAAGTCCACCTGGATAGTGGACATCTGCCAGGTCCGGCCGATCGCATCCCGCGCCTGCACCGAGATCTTCGGGCCGTAGAAGGCCGCCCCACCCGGATCCGGCACCAGCTCCAGGCCGGACTCCTGGGCCACCGTCCGCAGGGTCTCCGTGGCCTCTTCCCACTCCTCAGGCGCTCCGACGAACTTGTCCTTCGAGTCGTCCCGGGTGGACAGCTCCAGGTAGAAGTCTTCCAACCCGTAGTCGCGCAGCAGATCCAGCACGAAGGTCAGCAGGTTGCGCAGCTCGTCGGCCATCTGCTCCTTGGTGCAGTAGATGTGCGCGTCATCCTGGGTCAGTCCCCGCACCCGGGTCAGCCCGTGCACCACCCCCGACTTCTCGTACCGGTAGACGGTGCCGAACTCGAACAGCCGCAGCGGCAGCTCCCGATAGGAGCGCCCCCGCGACCGGAAGATCAGGTTGTGCATGGGGCAGTTCATCGGCTTGAGGTAGTACTCCGCCCCTTCCAACTGCATCGGCGGGTACATGTTGTCCTTGAACCAGCCCAGGTGCCCCGAGATCTCGAACAGGGTGCCCTTGGTGATGTGCGGGGTGTTGACGAATTCGTACCCCGCCTGCTCGTGCCGCTCGCGGGAGTAGTTCTCCAGCTCCCGCCGGATGATCCCGCCCTTGGGGTGGAACACCGCCAGCCCCGACCCGATCTCCTCCGGGAAGGAGAACAGATCCAGCTCCAGCCCCAGCTTGCGGTGGTCGCGCCGGGCCGCCTCCTCCCGCATCCGCAGATACGCCTTCAGCTGGTCCCGGGTCGGCCAGGCGGTGCCGTACACCCGCTGCAGCTGCGGGTTGGCCTCACTCCCACGCCAGTACGCGGCGGCGGTGCGCATCAGCTTGACCGCCCGCGGGTCGATCAGGTCGGTGGACGGCAGGTGCGGCCCCCGGCACAGGTCCGACCAGCGCACCTCGCCGGTCTCCCGGTCCAGGTTGTCGTAGATGGTCAGCTCGTCGCCGCCGAGCTCCATCACCTCGGTGTCGTCCAGCCCGTCCCCGCTGGCGCCGAGCAGGTCCAGCTTGTACGGCTCGTGGGCCAGCTCGGCCCGGGCCTGCTCCACGCTGTCGAACCGACGCCGGCGGAACCGCTGCCCCGACTTGATGATCTCGGTCATCCGCTGCTCTAGCTTGGATAGATCCTCCGGGTGCAGCGGCGGGACGTCGAAGTCGTAGTAGAACCCGTCGTGGATGGGCGGACCGATCCCCAGCTTCGCCTCCGGGAACAGGTCCTGCATGGCCTGGGCGAGCACGTGGGCGGTGGAGTGGCGCAGCACGTTGAGGCCGTCCGGGGAATCCATCGGCACCGGCTCGACCGTGGTCTCCACCTCCGGCGCCCAGGACAGATCCCGCAGCTGGCCGTTCGGGTCCCGGACCACCACCACCGCCTTCGGCCCCCGCAACGGCAGGCCGGCCGCGGCCACCGCGTCCGCGCACGTCGTCCCGGCCGGGACGACGACGGGGTCGGCCACGGCGGAAACGGGACGGGATGCGGACACGATGACTCCTTCGGGTCGTGCTTGTGCGGTCGTACGTGCGAAGTCGGTCAGCCGGCCCCGTCGCCGCCTCCGGGCAGACGACGGACCGTCGGATCCGCCACGATGCTATCGACTGCGGCAATCCGGTTTGGGATCGGCTCAGCCCCGTACCGGCGGATCGTTGGCCAGCAGGTCCAGCGTCAGCGCGGCGGTCCAACTGAACGCAGCCGTGCCGACACCGGCCCCGGTTTCGGTGTGGAAATATTCGTAGCAGCCTGACGAGCGCACCAGGTCGAGCATCGCTCGCCGCAGCGCATCCGCCAACACCGGCTGCTCCTGCAGGTGCAGGGCTCGCCACAGCAGCCAGTTCATGTTGACCCACAGGGGGCCCCGCCAGTACCGGACAGGATCCAGGTCGGCGGCGGTGCGGTCGTAGCTGGGCAGCGGCAGCCGCATCTGCTCGGACAACCCGAATCGCGGCGAAGCCGCCTCGGCGATCACGCTCTTGACCACATCATCGGGTAGTTCGGGCAGAATCAGCGGAATCAACCCACCCAGGTAGCGCTGGGGGCAGAGCTGCCCGGTGCGCAGATCGAGGGCGTGGAACATGCCGGTGGCCGGGTTGTACAGGCGGTCCACCAGCGCCTCGGTGATGGCCCGGGCCCGCTCGAGGTGCGGCTTGGGGTCGTGTCCCAGCACACGGGCGATGTCGGCCAGCGCGTACTCCGCCGCGGCGAGGATGGCGTTGAACGCCGAGCACTCCGCCAGGAACGGATGCCACTCGGCGGCGCCCTGGTCGCGGTACTGGTGGTCCCGGTAGCTGGCGGCCAAGAGGATGTACCGGGCGTAGTCGATGTCGGTGGGGCGGTGGGAGCGTTCGGAAACATCCAGGTCCAGTCGCCGGTACTGGCGCAGCAGCTCCAGGTCGGCCGGCACCGCCTGCATCGGCACGTCCCAGGCCGGGCTGTTGTCCTGCCCGGACTCCCATGGGTGCACGATGCAGGCCAGACCACCCCCGCCCAGATCCCGGTGGGTGGTCAGGTACCGCTGCTGGGCCACCAGTCGCGGGTACAGCCAGTGCAGCTCCGCCAACGCCTGCTGCCGGGCCGCGGGATCGGTGGCTCGGCGGTAGAGCTCCCAGACCCCGACGGCGTGCACCGGCGGCTGCACGATCCCGCTGGTGGGGCGGGCCGGGGCGAACGGGGTCTCGGTCGAGCGCCAGAACTGCGGGCCGGGGAAGTAGGTCTCGGACCGGTCGCTGTGGGCGTCGAACACGATGTGCGGTACCCGTCCGTCTCCCCACTGCGCCTCGAACAGCGTCCGCAGATCACGCCAGCCGCGGGCGGGATCGACGTGGGCTAGCCCCACCGCGATGAAACCAGCGTCCCAGCTCCACTGGTACGGATACAGGGTGCGGGACGGCACCGTATGGTCATGCCACCAGTTGTCGGCCAAGGTGGTTATCGCCAGCCGCCGCAGCTGCTTATCGCTGATCGGTTCCATGCGCTACCTCGGTGTGTCGAACCGTTCGTCACATTACCCCGATCCGCGATAAATGTTCCAAACCCCGGGTGGGAAGGTCGCCAAGCCCACATTCTGCGGGCCGGCGGCCGCGGGCCCTGAGAAAACTCGTCCGGGAAAAACAGCGCCGGCCCATCTGACCGGAGCACCGCGTAGGGCACCGATCGGATGGGCCGGCGATTTGACGTCTAGGGCGTTCTCAGATAGCGCGCACCTGGTCGGCCTGCGGCCCCTTCGGGCCCTGCGTTACCTGGAACTCGACCCGCTGGTTCTCCTCCAGCGTCCGGTAGCCGTTCGACTGGATGGCCGAGAAGTGGACGAACACGTCCTCCCCGCCGCCGTCGACGGAGATGAAACCGAATCCCTTCTCAGCGTTGAACCACTTGACGGTGCCCTGTGCCATGTCCTGCTCCCTTGATGCAACAAACTTTGACGGCCCACGCACGCCGCATGGCCATCAGGCCAATTTCGTGCAGCGGCGTGCTCCCGCGGACGGGTGGCACAGACCACATACCCAAAAAAGCCCACACTGAGCATAGCCCAGCGGGATTCATATCGCCTCCCGCCACAAGCTGTGCCGGTGATCTCAATTCGGAAAATCCCGGTAGACCCGGCCCTGCCCCGGCGAACCTCGCCGGAAAGCGCCAGCCGGCTACGGGCCGGCCGGCTCCCCCGCGGGACGCTCCGGCTCCGAAACGACCCGAGGTGGCGGGGTCGAGGTGGCCGAGGTCGGCAAGGCGCTGCCCGTGGTCGCCTCCGCCCGCTGGCGCAGCAGTCGCGCCACCGCGGTGATGTCCGCCGGAGAGCTACGAGAAGCCAGCCAGAACATGGCCGCGGTCGGCAGGAAGAACAACTGGAAGATGGCCAGCCCCACCGCGTAGTTGACCGGAGACGGCAGCGCCCGCGCCACGGCCTCGAACGTCCGCACCACCAGCGAGGCGCCGGCCGCCCGCCCGAGCCCGTTGGCGAGGTTGCCGAGGCTGAACACGGTGCCCCGGTGCTCCGGCGGATTGACCTCCGCCAACAGTGCGTAGGTGTTCGGCGCCTGGGCCGACAGCAGCCCGATCGCCAACAGTGCCAGCAGGAAGGTGGCGGCCATGGCCGGTTCGGTGACCACGCTCCGCAGCACCGCCAGCGCGATCTCCCCCTGGTCCCGGGTCTCCGGCGACAGATCCAGCCGCAACGGCACGAAGAACAGGCCGATGAACAGCGGTACCGCCAGGAACACCCCGATCGCCGCCACCTGGGCGCGGCCCCGGAGCGTACGGCGTTGCCGCCGGTCCCCCACCAGCCCACCGATCAGCGACAGCACCGCCCCGCTGTAGGCCAGGATGGTGAACATGCTGCCGATCTCGATCGCGGTCGGTTCGGGGTAGCCCAACTCCTCGGCCTTGGCTTGGAACAGCCGCGGCACCCACACCAGCGAGCCGTACGCGATCTGGGCGGTGAACCCCTGCGCGACCAGCCAGAGGTTGGTCCGCCGGGTGAACAACTGCGGCAGGTCGGCCCGCCGGATCCGGTACTGGTAGACCTCCCCGGCCTCGTACAGCGCCTGCAGCGCCGGCTCCCGCTGGCCACGCGGGACGTTGATGGTGAACAGGTAGGCCACCGTGGCCAACAGCCCGGCCAGCGCCAGCACCCGGAACGGCGCCCGCCAGTCCGCGGAGCCCACCAGCCCCGCCAGCGCGACTCCCACCAGGGTGCCCGCGCCTTGGGACAGCCCCCACAGCCCCATCACCAGCCCGCGTCGGCGCGGCGAGATCAGGTCGCTGACCACGCTGAAGCCGACCGAGGCCACCGCACCCAGGCCGATTCCGGCCAGGGCTTGGGCGGCGAGGAACGCCGGATACCCGGTGGTGACGGCGGTGGCGCCCATTCCGGCCGACCACAGCAGGGTGCCGAGCATCAGCACCCGCTTCCGGTCGGCCCGGTCCCCCAGATACCCCCAGCCCAGCGCGGCGACCGCCGTGAGCAGGAGGTTGAGGGAGACCGCGGTGGCCACGCCCGCCTCCGAGGTGGCCAGATCGCGGCTGATCGGACTGAGCAGCGGGGGCGGTAGCGCGATCGCGACGTTGTCCAACGCCGCGAGCACCACGAACACCGTCACGCTGTAGGCGCGGTGGGCGGCGCTTCCCCGCACCCGCCGGGTAGAGCCGGTACCGGTCACGTCCGGACACTCAACCAGACCCGCGGAACCGGGTCACGGCTGGGGCCGTGGTGACCGGCCCGGCACCTCATCCGACCGTTAGCGACCAGTCACCAACCGGTTGACCGCGGCGTCTACGTCCAGGTACTCCGATTCCTGGCCTCGAGGCACCACCACGTACGTGCGGCGTAGGAACCGCACCAACACACTGCGCGGGACCTCGAACAAGGCGTTACCGTCCGGCGACGACAGCGCCAGCGCGACGAAATCCCCCCGCGGGTTCGCCCACGGCCAGACCCGAACGTCCCCGATACCGGCCGGCTCGTCCAGCCCAGTCACCAGTAGCTCCCGAGCGAACGACCAGCCGACCGCCTCCCCGCCGGCGGAGTCGGCGTGGAAGAGTACGTGCACCGCGTACGGGTCAGCTGGGTCGTACCGAAGGCTGGCGCGCACCGGCAGTGCGGTCGCGTCAGGTGCTACCAGTCGCAGCGATGTTTCGACCTCAACGGTCGTTGGTTTGACGTTCATCGGTTTCTCCCCCCGGCACCGCTGCGGAGCCAGACGTACTCCGCCTCATCCATGATCAGACGGCGTACGTGACTACGCTCCGCTATGAGCCTATCTCACTCTGTAGTGGGACCACGCGCCCTGAGTCCAACCACCTGTCCGCTGCTTTCCCCTGTTCCGTCCGGTTCCATGCATGCAAACGACAAGCTCATCGACGACATTGCCGCGGTGCAGAGGTCGACTACCCCGGTAACGCCCACTCCCCGGGGCGAGTGACGGGTATCCGGTCACCCGAAGCCGACAGCGGTGTAATTTGTCCGGATTCCTGGTGGAAGATCCACCCACCGGTCGCACCCCGAAACTCCCGCGCCCGCCCTCGAGCGGGCCTTCCCGACATCCGCCGACCCCGGGTGTGCAACCGGGCCGCAAATGCGCTACAGTGCTCAACGGCTCGGGCGGTTGGCGCAGCGGGAGCGCGCTTCGTTCACACCGAAGAGGTCACTGGTTCGATCCCAGTACCGCCCACCATCAAAAACCCCAGCTCACAGCCCCTCCTCGGAGGGGCTTTCTGCTTTCTCAGACCGTCCCTCACCGCCAGAAGGCGGCACAAAGGCGTCAAGGCACCCCACACGCGCCGGTCCCGCTCCCGGGTCGGGTGGGTGATCCCGCCACCGGCTACCGGCGTTGCCCGCTGGCGCTGTTGCGGTTCCCGGTGTTCCGGGAGGGCGGTCACCCCGCGGTGAGGTAGGGCGAGGGCACGACAGGACGCGAAGGGTTGATTCCGCCGATGACCACGCCGGCCAACCCGATCAGCGCGGCGGCCAAGGACCATGCGAACGAGTCACCGCCCTCGGCGGTCGCTTGCGCGCGGCACCGCGCGGCGAAGACGGCTTCACTGTCCACGCCGAACTTCCCATGATGAATATGTCTTCAACACGCCGCCCGCATGGTGATCAGCCCCCTGATTGGATGCTGGGGACGACGGGACAGGAACGCCAACCAGCGCGCCACATAGTCCCTACACCGCAGCCGCCCGGCACCCGGAGCCATGTACTCACCCGGTTGAGTGCAGTCTCGACCTCAACAAAGAACACGGAAGCTTCCTACCGGTGTGGAACGGGTGCCGTGGGCTGTCCGAGTTCTACACTTGCCCGGTGATTCTTCCACGCCATGTTGGCCTTCCTACTCATAGGAGGCTGACGCCATGCGAAAACTGACCTTCGGGATGAACCTGAGCCTGGACGGCTTCATCGCCGCGCCCGGTGGCGACCTCAGCTGGAGTGAGCCGAGCGCCGAGCTGTTCCAGTGGTGGTCCGACCGGATCGGGGCGACCGGCACCGCGCTGTACGGGCGCAAACTGTGGGAGACGATGAGCTCCTACTGGCCGACCGCCGACCAGCAGCCGGATGTGACACCGGCGGAGATCGAGTTCGCCCGCCGCTGGCGAGCCATGCCGAAGGTGGTGTTCTCCTCGACGATCAGCACGGTCGACTGGAACGCCCGCCTAGTCACCGGCGACGCGATCACCGAGATCACCCGGCTCAAGGCCGAGGACGGCGGCTCCCTGGACATCGGCGGCGCCACACTCGCCGCAGCAGCCATGCGGAACGGACTGATCGACGAGTACGTGCTCATCACCCATCCGGTCCTGCTAGGTAGCGGCACACCGTTCTTTACGGCCCTGGACAACTGGGTGAACCTGAACCTGGTGGAAACTCGGACGTTCCCCGACGGCGTGCTCCTGACCAGGTACGAGACCAGGCGCGCGTGATGGCACTGCCGCCCGTCCCCACTTATGGATCGAGTACGGGCACGGTCACGGTAGGTTGTCCGTGTGGCGGCGCTGAGGGCGACCCGAGTGCAGATCTGGACCGATGGTGCGTGCAGCGGTAACCCGGGACCCGGTGGCTGGGGTGCCCTGTTGCGCTACGGCAAAGCCGAGAAGGAGCTGTACGGCGGTGAACCCACCCCCACGACGAACAACCGGATGGAGCTCACCGCCCCCATCCAGGCGCTGAACGCGCTGACCCGGGCATGCGTCATCGACCTGTACACGGACAGCACCTACGTGCGCAACGGCGTCATGTCGTGGATGGCGAACTGGAAACGCAACGGCTGGCGTACGAAAGACGGGCAGCCGGTCAAGAACGCGGACCTGTGGCGTGAACTCGACGCCGCCATTGCCCGCCACCAGGAGGTCGTCTGGCATTGGGTGAAAGGCCACGCCGGTCAGGTGGAGAACGAACGCGCCGACCAACTCGCCGCTCGCGGTCTGCGGTCGGCCCTAGCGGCTGCCGGCGCTCCGGTACCGCCGTTGCCGCCGCCACGCCGCCAGGCCGCACCGCGGCCGTCAGCGACCGGCGAGGCAACCCAGTGTCGAGCCAGGACAAAAGCTGGCAAGCCCTGCCCGATCACCGCCCGACCTTCCGGCTTCTGCCATGTCCATGACCCCGCTGTTCTCTGCGGTGCCCCCACCAACCGCGGCACCCCGTGCGGTGTTGCTACCGGTGGCGGTCGGTGCCGTGCCCATGCGCATGTGACGATCACCGACGATGCCCTCGACCTCTGATCACATGCCCGCCCTGATAGTGGATGTCTGCGCATAACCCCAGCGAACTCAGCTGCCCGGGCACGGCGGGGCGGGCAGGGGCGTAACAGCCTCCAGTGATTGCCGCTTGGCGTATGAAACCGCATCCGGGATGCTGGCGACGATGGCGATGCCACCGGCCAAGGCCGCGAGCAAGGCCCAGGCGAAATGAGCCGGGCCACTAGCCACCACCGTACGGGGTGTGAGTCCAGGGATCGGCTCGGGTGGTTTGCCGGAGTAGCAGTAGTAGCAGGTCTGTTGGCGCTGGCCCAAACCCGATGCGTTCCCAGTTACCGGCGGGCGAGACCGTCGCGACCGTTTACGCGGCCTTCAGGACATGATCGTTGAGGAACAGCAGCCCGGTGGCTGCCACCGTCACCGGGTGCATCAGCCAGGCCAGAGCTATCTGGAAGGGGCTTCGGGCCACCTCGGACGGTCCTCTGTCCACCGGCGCGCTGCTCATCTGTTGAAGCTATCGACTTCCGCTGCGCCGGACCAGTCCTGGCGCTCGTCACGATCGTGGTCGGTGCCGGCCCGCCCATAGCACCCATGTCGTTTAACCCTCCGGTGCGCGGGTAGCGACCGCAGATCTACGAGACCCCGGAGGCGGCCATGAACCTGAGCACCGCACTGCGTGCCACCCTGCTGGGGGCGGCGACCGGACTGCGCAGTATGACCGGACTGGCGGCGGTCGCGCTGACCACGCCCCGTAGCGCCCACCCGGCCTGGGTGGGCCGCCTGGGTGGGGGGTGGGGACGCGGGGTGACCTCGCTCGCTGCCGCGAGTGAACTACTCACCGACAAGAGCGTGGGGTTGCCGAGCCGGCTCGAATCGCCGCTGTTCGGGCAGCGGCTCGCCGCGAGCGCGGTGAACGCCACTGCCCTGGCCAGGCGGGAAGGCGCCCGGCCGGTCCTGCCGGTGGTGCTGGCGATGGCCGGGCGGCCGCCGCCACGTACCTGGGGGTGCGCTGGCGGACGTTCGCTCACCAGCGTGGGCGCGCCACCGCGGGCGCGGTGGTGGAGGACCTCGCCGCCATCGACCTGGCTGCTGCGGCGACCCGGCGCGCGGGCGCGAGGCGGCTGGGCATGCCCCCGACGATCACGCCGCGGGAGAGCCCGATCCGACCCGCTGGCAGGGGCAAGGGCGCCTGGCTCACCAGCCTGGAGCTGGGCGCCAACCTGCTGCAGCAGACCACTCCGCTGAAGGATTTCGACGTGTACGTGGTCGGCTTCCACCCGGCCAAGGAGCACCCGGATATGCAGATGGAGGCGCATCACTACTGCCGGGTGGTCAACGACGATCTGATCCAGTGTGTGTTGTTCGACGGCAACACCCGGGACGCGAACCTGATCGGCGTGGAATACATCGTCTCGGAGCGGCTGTTCGAGACCCTGCCGGAGTCGGAGCGACGCTACTGGCATCCGCACAACTTCGAGATCCTCTCGGCGCAGCTGGTCGCTCCCGGGCTGCCCGAGGTGGCGGAGAAGTCGTTGATGAAGAAATTGCTCAACGGCTACGGCAAGACCTGGCACACCTGGCACACCGGACGCCACGACGGCGAGCCGGGCCACGACCTGCCGGTGGGCGAGCCGATGCTGATGTGGTCCTTCAACCGGGAAGGCGAGTGCGACGAGTCGCTGAAGCAGCACCGCAACCGAGCCATGGGCCTCGACGTGGCCAAGAAATACCGCGATCGACAGGATCTGGTGGCACTGGCCCGTCCACAGTCAGGGGTGAATGACCTCAAGGACCGGTTCCGCGACACTACCCCGGTCCCGGAGTGGTGGACATCTCCGACGCCGGCCGACCGGCACGATGACCGCCCGCCATCCCGCGTCGGTCTCACCGGCACCCGGCCTCACCTAGGTAGGGTGGTGGCTCATGAGGGTGGCGACGTGGAACGTCAACTCCGTGGTGGCGCGCCTACCACGGTTGCTGGCGTGGCTGGAGCTCGCCAACCCCGACGTGGTGTGCCTGCAGGAGACCAAGTGCGCCGCGGAGGCGTTCCCCACCGAAGCGATCGCTGAGCGCGGTTACCAGGTCGCGGCCCACGGCATGGGGCGGTGGAACGGGGTGGCGATCCTGTCCCGGGTCGGGCTGGCTGAGGTGACCCGCGACCTGCCCGACCAGCCGCCGGCGCCGTCCGATCAGGACCCGGAGGCGCTGCTCGCGCCGCCGCGGGTGATCGAAGCCCGGGCGATCGCGGCTACCTGCGGCCCGCTCCGGATCTGGTCGGTCTACGTGCCCAACGGCCGTAGCCCGGACAGTCCGCACTACGACTACAAGCTGCGTTGGCTCGCCGCCCTGCGGGACGCGCTCGTGCCGGAGCTGGCCGCCGGCGGTGCCCTGTTGGTGGCGGGTGACTTCAACGTCGCCCCCACCGACGCCGATGTGTGGGACCCGGCCGCGTTCGTCGGTGCCACCCACGTCACCGATGCGGAACGGCAGGCCCTGGCGCAGTTGCAGGCGTTGGGCCTGACCGACGTGGTGCCCCGGGCGCTGAAGTACGACACCCCCTTCACCTATTGGGACTACCGGGCGGGGATGTTCCCCAAAAACTTCGGCATGCGCATCGACCTGGTCTACGCCAACCCGGCCGCCGCCGCGCGGGTCACCGACGCGTACGTCGACCGCGAGGCTCGCAAGGGCAAGGCCCCCTCCGACCACGCGCCAGTGGTGCTTGACCTGAACCTGTGAACTGCTTCCGAACTGTTGAATCAGGACCTTTCACTCCTAGGAACTGCTGTCAGTCCTTTGTAGGATTTCTCTGATCAGCCTGGTTTTCAGCCCAACAACCACCTCCCTGCCGGGTTGACGGATTCGCGGTATTCGCCGCTCACATCGCGCTCATCAGCGGTCAGCCGGGTGGATCTCGCTGGCTACCATCCCCCTCCAGCCCGGCCTATCCGGACCACTTGCCCCAGTGGACACCGGCCTGCCTCACCGGTTCCCCCGCCTGCGGGTGGCCGGCGACCTGCTGGTGGGCTGGTCCGGCAACGTGGTCGGTGCGCTCGACCTCCGGGACGGAAGCGTCCGATGGGTCCACCAGCCGACGTCCTACCAGAACAACCACGGCGCGATCGCGGCGTCCCCGTCCGGTGTGGTCATCGGACCGTTCGGTGGCGCGGTGATGGAGGTGATCGGTCTGGACGGCACCGCGCGGTCAACGCTCGATCAGCTCGGCGACATCACGGAGTTGCGGCAGATCGGGCCGGTCGTGGACGATCAGGTCGTCGTACGGTTCGCAGTCCGCCGCTGGGAAGCCTCGATCGCGTTGATCAGCCTCACCGGATGATCAACGCCGCCGTGGGCCGGGCCGGTCCCATAGCCCTGAAGTGGGATGGCCGAGGTCGGCTGGGTTGTGCCGAGCAACGCGAAGGAGCGACAGGTGCTGGACTGGCTGAACTCCACGGCGGTCACCGCCTTCGGGGTGCCGACGTCCTGGGCGGAGCTGCTGGGTTTCGGCACCGGCGCCCTCTGTGTGCTGCTGGTGGTGCGCCAGCACATCGCGAACTGGCCGATCGGCATCCTCAACGTCCTGCTGCTGATGGTGGTGTTCTGGACCGCCGGGCTGTACGCCGATGCGGGCCCTGCAGATCGTCTACGTGCTCCTCGGCGCGTACGGCTGGTGGCACTGGGCCCGTGGCGGAGCTGACCGCGGCACCCTGCCGGTGCGGCGCACCACCGGCACCGAGTGGCTGGCTTTAGCGGCGGCCGGCGCCGCGGGCACCGGCGCGCTGTGGTTCTTCCTGGCGCACTACACCGACTCCACGGTGCCGCTGCCGGACGCGCTCACCACCGCGTTGTCGCTGCTGGCCACGTACGGGCAGGCCCGCAAACTGGTGGAGAGCTGGTGGCTGTGGATCACCGCCGACCTGATCTACATCCCGCTGTACGGCTACAAGGGGCTCTGGTTGACCGCGCTGCTCTACGTCGGGTTCCTGTGTCTGTGTGTGCTCGGGCTGCGGGCCTGGCGCGCCGATCTACGCCGCCGCACCGGCGCCGGTGACCCGGCCGTGACGGGGGTGGCCGGATGACCCGCCGGTTCTCCCACGGGCTGGTGGTCGGCAAGTTCTACCCGCCGCACGCTGGGCATCATTACCTGATCGAGACCGCCGCCGCGGCCTGCTCCCGGGTCACCGTGGTGGTGGCACCGTCGAGCGTGGAGTCGATCCCGCTGGAGCTGCGGCTGAGCTGGTTGCGGGAGGTCCACTCCCCTACCCCGTGGGTGCGGTTCGTCGGGGTCATCGACGACCACCCGGTCGACTACGAGGATCCGCAGATCTGGGACGCCCACTGTCGATTGTTCCGACAGGCCGCCGGGGACGAGGTCGACGCCGTCTTCAGCTCCGAGGGTTACGGGCCGGAGCTGGCCCGGCGGTTCGCGGCCACGCATGTGGAGGTGGACGCTGCCCGTACCGCCGTACCGGTGTCCGGCACCGCGGTACGCGCCGACCCGATCGCGCACTGGCATCACCTGGCCCCACCGGTGCGGGCCTGGTTCACCCGCCGGGTGGTGGTCGTGGGCGCGGAGTCGACCGGCACCACCACGCTGGCCCGCTCCCTCGCCGAGGCGCTGCGACGTCGCGGTGGGGCCTGGGCGGAGACCCAGTGGGTTCCGGAGTACGGCCGGGAGTTGACGGCCCGGAAGTTGGCCGCGCTGCACGCCGTCGATCCGGACGCGACGATATTCGACGTGACCTGGTCGCCGGCGGACTTCGTGGAGGTCGCCACGGCGCAGAACGCGGCCGAGGACGCCGCCGCCCGCGTCGGTGGGCCGATCCTGGTCTGCGACACCGACGCCCACGCCACCGCGGTCTGGCAGGAGCGCTACCTCGGCACCGTTTCCCCGCAGGTACGGGCCGCGGCCCGGATGCCGGACCTCTATCTGCTCACCGACCACACCGATGTGCCGTTTGAGGACGACGGGCTGCGCGACGGTGAGCACCTGCGGGCCTGGATGACCGACCGGTTCCGGACCGAGTTGCGCCGCGCCCACGCTCCGGTGGTGGAGGTGACCGGCCCGCCCGAGGTGCGGCTGGCGACCGCGCTCACGGCCTGTGACGCGCTGGTGGCCCGGGGATGGTCGTTGGCGGACCCGTTGCCGGAGCGCGGGGCGGTCACCGGTCCGTCGACGGCACCGACGCGTTGACCGCCGACGGGCGTTACTCGCCGGTGAGCCCGTCCACGGACTGCCGCAGCAGGTCGGCGTGCCCGTTGTGGCGGGCGTACTCCTCGATCATGTGGACCAGGATCCACCGCAGGCTGGGGGTACGTCCGTCCGACCAGCCCCGCGCGGCGAGCCGGTCCAGCCCGCCGTCGGCCAGCGCCTCCTCGGTCAACGCCCGGGAGCGGGCCACCGCGTCCTCCCAGAGCGCGAACAGCTGCTCCGGGGAGTCGTGGGCGGCCGAGTGCCACGGCCAGTCCGGGTCGGCTTTCCAGTCCACCGCGGCCCACACCGGGTGCGGGTCCCGGCCGTGCAGCCGGTAGGCGAACCAGTAGTCCTCCACCCAGGCCAGGTGCTTGAGCAACCCACCGAGGGTGATGGTGGCGGGGCCGACGGTCGCTTGTAGGCCCTTGGCGTCGAGGCCTCGGCATTTCCACGCCAGGGTGGCGCGGTGGAACTCCAGGAACCCCACCAGGGTCGCGGTCTCGTCGGCCGCCAGCGGCGGCTCCGGGCGGCCCTGCTCATCTAGTGCGGTCACGACCGGCAAGCCTAGCGGCGCCGGTCGGCCGGGCGGGAGTCCGGTCAGCCCGCCCCCGAGTGGGCATGGACGGCGGCGGAGACGGCCTCGACCACGCCGTCCCGGGCGATGCCCCCGAGGAGGGCCCCGACCGCGGCGTCGATCTCCGGTTCGGTGACCGGGGCGTGCCGGAACAGCAGTCGGTAGTGGACCAGCGAGGCCAGGGTGTCGACCGCGAGGGTCAGGTCGACGCCGTCCCGCAGGTCGCCCCGGTCCCGCGCCTGCTCGAGGGTGACCCGAACCGCCGCCCGGGGTGGTTCGAACACCGTGGTCATGAAGGTCCGGCGTAGTTCCGGGTCGTCGGTGCAGTCGGCCAGCAGAGCGCTGACCGTCTCGGCCCCCATGCAGGTGAGCACCCGGGCGAACAGCTCCAACGACTCGACCAGGTCGCACCGGGTGCAGCCGGTCTGGGGTGGCACCACCCGCCCCATGCGCCGCTGCAACTCGGCCAGCACCAGCTGCTGGCGACCGGGCCAGCGCCGGTAGATGGCGGTCTTGCTCACCCCCGCCCGCCGGGCGACGTGCTCGATCGCGAGTTCGGGGTAGCCGAGTTCGTCCAGCAGCTCGGAGGTGCTGTCGAGGACCGCGCGGTCGATGGACGAGTCCCGCGGTCGCCCCCCACGGAGACCGGTTGTCACGCTTCCATGGTAACTTTCGCTACGCTACGTTTCGTATCGAAATGAGGGAGACCCGCATGGCACCCACCCCACCCGCCGGCTACCGGGCATGGCTCGGGCTCGGGCTGCTGACCTTGCCACTGTTCGTGCTGGCGGTGGACGCCAGCGTCCTCTACCTGGCGGCACCCCACATCGGTGCGGCGCTCGCCCCTTCCGCTTCCCAATGGCTGTGGATCCTCGACAGCTACGGCTTCCT
>Ga0079224_100001636_pt1 | contig 26188 bp, 18 predicted proteins | sample Stecom2015_FD_80414 | JGI IMG/M metagenome (GOLD analysis project Ga0079224, IMG submission 80414) | Agricultural soil microbial communities from Utah to study Nitrogen management - Steer compost 2015 | ecosystem: Environmental > Terrestrial > Soil > Agricultural land | place: USA: Utah... | reverse complement strand
GGCGACGGACCTACGCATTCGGGGGAGCCATGAAGAGGTTTCTTGCCGCACTGGGCCTGTCCCTTTCCCTGGCAGCCGTTCCGTTCACCGGTGTCGCGGCGGCGGAGGGGGCGCCGGTGCCGGCCCGGCCCGCAGCGGTCTCCGTGGCCGACGGTCAACCGCAGCAGCAGCACCAACAGCAGTACGACCGGGACGAGGGCGGCGGAGGCTGGGGCCTGTGGGGCCTGACCGGACTCCTGGGGCTGCTGGGCCTGCTGGGACTGCGCAAGCAGCGGGAGTCGCACGGCAGCACCGCCAGCGGACGCGGCATGCAGTGACCTCGGCGTGCCCCCGCACAGACCGGTCCCGTTCCCGGCCTTCGCCGCACCGGGAGCGACCGGCCTCCTCCCTCCCGCGCGGAGGGGGGAGGTTCTGTGCTGTCCGCCCGGCTACAGCAGGGGCCGCCACGGCGCCAGGACGGCCTCGCTGAACTTGGCCATGAACGGGCGCCGCCGCCACTCCCCCAGCGTCAGCCGGCGGGCGTTGGTGAGGTCGTTGGCGAACACCTGCTCCAGCCGGGCCGCGACCCCGTCGTCGATGATCTCCACGTTGATCTCGTAGTTCCCGGTGAGGCTCAGCCGGTCGACGTTGGCGGTGCCGACGGTGCTCCACTGGCCGTCGATGGTGGCGGTCTTGGCGTGGACCATGGCGTTCCGGTACAGCCACAGGCGGACGCCGCCGCGCAGCAGGGCCGTGTAGCACCCGCGCGACAGCCAGTCGGCGATGACGTGGTTGGACCGTTCGGGGACCAGCACGTTCACCTCCACCCCGCGACGGGCCGCGGCGATCAGCGCGCTCAGGATCTCCCGGTCGGGGATGAAGTACGCCTGGGTGATGAGGATGCGCTCCTTGGCCCGGTCGATCGCCTCCAGGTACATCGCGCGGATGGGGTAGATGAGCACCTCCGGGACGTTGCGGTGGACCCGGATGCGCGGATGCCAGTGGTCGGCGCCGACGTCCTCCAGCCGCGGCTGGCCGCTCCTGCGGTTGGTGTTCCAGAAGTCGGAGAAGGCGTTCTCCAGCTCCCACGCAGCCGGGCCGACCAGGCGCAGGTGCGTGTCCCGCCACTCGGTGGCGTACACCGCCCCCACGTTGTAGCCGCCGACGAACCCGGTCCGGCCGTCCACGGTGAGGATCTTGCGGTGGTCGCGCCCGGACTTGCGCACGTCGAGCAGCAGCACCCCGGGGCGGAACGCCGGATAGCGGATGACGTTGACCGTCGGCGGGAAGTCGAAGAACCGCCGGGGCACCACCAGGTTGGCGAACCCGTCGTAGACGACGAAGACCTCGACGCCCCGCTCGGCCGCCTCGATCAACGCCTGCTTGAACTCCGCGCCGAGGCGGTCGCCCTTGAGGATGTAGGACTCGAACAGGACGCGGTGCCGTGCGGAGCGGATCGCCGCCAGCATGTCCCGGAAGAGGTCCTCGCCATAGGTGTAGACCGTGACCTCGGTCCCGTCCACCAGGGTCGTGACGGGCGCGGTCCGCGGGAACACCGCGCGGTAGGGGCGGACCCGCTTGCGCCAGGTGTCGACGGCGACGAGCGCGGCGGCCACCGCCAGCTGGGCCGCCAGCACGCCGAACAGGATCCGCTTGAGGACGGTCACGATGGTCTTGCGTCGCACCACTGTCGTCGTCTCCCGTTCCGTGTGCTCCCCGCCCCCGCCGGGCGGCGCGCGGGGCGGTCCCCGTCCGCTCCCCGCGCGGCCGGGGAGCCCCCCCCTCCTCCCGCCTACCACGCGAACACCCCGAGCCAACCCCCGGCCACCTACCGCACCGGAACCGTTTTTACAGGCGAGACGTCCTACGGGGGAAGTCTGCCAGCTGGTGCGGCGGCCCGCCCGACCGCAGCGGCAGCCCTGTTCGAGGAAGGACACAGTGTGGGTCTGTTCGACATGATCCGCGGCGAGTTCATCGACATCATCGAATGGCTCGACGACAGCCGCGACACGATCACCTGGCGCTTCCCCCGCCACGACAACGAGATCAAGATGGGAGCCAAGCTCGTCGTCCGCGAGGGCCAGCTCGCGGTGTTCGTCAACGAGGGGAGCATCGCCGACGTCTACGCGCCCGGCACCCACACCCTCACCACGCAGAACATGCCCGTGCTGAGCACCCTCAAGGGATGGAAGTACGGGTTCGACTCGCCCTTCAAGGCTGAGGTGTACTTCTTCAACACCCGCCAGTTCACCGACCTGAAGTGGGGCACGCAGAACCCGGTCATCGTCCGCGACCCCGAGTTCGGCATGGTGCGGCTGCGTGCGTTCGGCGGCTACTCCCTGCGCGTCGTCGACCCGCCGCTGCTGCTGCGCGAGCTGGTCGGCACCGACCCGCAGTTCCGCACCGAGGAGGTCGCCGAGCACCTGCGCCAGCGGATCGTGGGCCACCTCGGTCCCGCGCTGGCCGCCAGCGGGCTGTCCGTGCTCGACCTCGCGGCCAACCAGCACGCCATCGGGGAGCGGCTGGCCCAGGTGCTCAGCGCCGAGCTCGCGTCGATCGGCGTCGCCGTCCCCCGGTTCATCATCGAGAACATCTCCCTGCCGACCGAGGTGGAGGAGGCGCTCGACAAGCGCTCCCAGATGGGCATCGTGGGCAACCTCGACCAGTACGCCAGGTTCCAGGCGGCCAACGCGATGGAGAGCGCCGCGCAGAACCCCGGCGGCGGCATGGGCGAAGGCATGGGGATGGGCATGGGCATCGCCATGGGCCAGCAGATGGCGGCCGCGTTCGGCGGCGTCCAGCAGCCCCAGCAGCCACCCGTCCAGCAGCCGCCCGCGGCCCCGGCCGGCCCGCCGCCGCTGCCGCCGCAGGAGCAGTGGTACACCGCCGTCAACGGCCGACAGCAGGGCCCCTTCGACCAGTCCGGACTGCGCGCCCAGGTCGGCGCCGGTGCGCTCACCCCCGACACGCTGGTGTGGCGGACCGGGATGGCGCAGTGGGCGCCCGCCCGCCAGGTGCCCGAACTCGCCGGGCTCTTCCCGCAGCAGGGCCCGCCCCCGCTGCCGCCGCAGTAGTCCCCTTCCGGAACGGTCACGCCCCGTTCCGCTCCTTCCCCGCACCCCGCCCCGTTCCCCGACCGACCGGCGGCCCGACGGCCGCGCGAGCGCCGAGGTTGTTCCCATGTCCAGTCCTCCACCCCCCGTCCCCGCCTCCTCGCCGCAGTACTCCCGGCCCTGCGACGGCTGCGGCGCCCGCGTCGAGTTCGCGCCCGGGACCAACAGCCTGGTCTGCCCCTACTGCGGCCACCGGAAGGAACTCACCGCCCCCGTCCGCGAGGTGCGGGAGCACGATTTCGCCGCGCTCGCGGAACAGCACCGGAAGAGCGCCGCGGACTTCGCCCGCCACCGCTTCGTGTGCTCCCGGTGCGGAGCGCACACCCACTCCGACACGCTCTCCCACTCCTGCCAGTTCTGCTCCGCCCCCCTCGTCGCGGACACCGGCGGGGACGAGCAGGTCGCCCCCGAGGCGGTGGTGCTGTTCCAGGTCGACCGGTCCGCGGCCCGCGAGGCGCTGCGCACGTGGACCAGGTCCCGCTGGTTCGCTCCGGGCAGCCTGAAGAAGGTGGCCGACGCGGAGTCGCTGAAGAGCACCTACCTGCCGCACTGGACCTTCGACGCCAGGACGGTCTCCGACTACACCGGCCAGCGCGGCGAGTACTACTACGTGACGGAGACCGACGACGAGGGCAACAGCCGCGAGGTCCGCAAGGTCCGGTGGTATCCCGCGTCCGGGACCGTGCGGCGCGACTTCGACGACGTGCTCGTCGTCGGCACCGAGAAGGTGCCGACCGGGCGGCTGAAGGCGCTGGAGCCGTGGCCGCTGCGCGAGGCCTGCCCCTACCAGCCGGACTACCTGGCCGGACACCACACCCTGCGCTACGACGTCGACCCCCGGGCGGGGCTGGAGGACGCCAAGCAGCAGATGGGGTCGGTCATCCGGCGGGACTGCGAGAAGGACATCGGCGGCGACACCCAGCGCGTGTCCTCGGTCGAGACCCGCTACCGGGACGTCACCGGCAAACTGGTGCTGCTGCCCGTGTGGATCGCCTCCTACCTGCACGGCGGCAAGAGCTGGCAGGTGCTGATCAACGGCTGCACCGGCGAGGTCCACGGCGAGCGGCCCTACAGCGCCGTCAAGATCGTCGTCGCCGTCCTCGCCGCCCTGGCGGTGCTCTCCCTCCTCCTGCTGTTCTTCGGCCTGTCGGGGCAGTCCGGGGCCTGACCTCCGTCCCGGCCGGTCCCGCCGCCGGCGGGACCGGAGCCCGGGGCGAACACGGCGCGGTCGTACCGCTACGCTGTGCCTCCAAACCTTCCCACCCAGCCGGAGACACAGCCGCGATGAACCGTTTCCCCACGACCGTGACCGCAGGACTGCTGAGCTGCGCGCTCCTGGCGACCACCACGGCCTGCCAGTCCGAGACCGACGAGGGGCCGGACTCCCCGGTCTCCGACGTCACGGGAGCGACCCTGCACACCAGCCTCGGCGACATCGAGGTGGTGCTGTTCCCCGAGGAGGCGCCCGAGACGGTGGCGAACTTCGTGGGGCTGGCCGAGGGGAGCAAGGCCACCAACCCGACCACCGGGGACGACCGGTTCTACGACGGCACGATCTTCCACCGGGTCATCCCCGACTTCATGATCCAGGGCGGCGACCCCGAGGGCACCGGCCGGGGCGGCCCCGGCTACACCTTCGCCGACGAGATCCGCCCCGACCTGGTGTTCGACGAGCCGGGCAAGCTCGCCATGGCCAACTCCGGCCCGAACACCAACGGATCGCAGTTCTTCGTCACCACCGTCGCCACGCCCTGGCTGGACGGTCGGCACACCATCTTCGGGGAGGCCGCCGACGACGCCAGCCTCGACGTGGCCGTGGCCATCTCGCTGGTGCCCACCGACGGCGCCGACCGGCCGACCGAGGACGTCGTCCTGGAGTCGGTGACCATCCACCGGGCCGACGGCTGACGGACCTCACCCGGGAGCGGCGTCCCCGCCGGCCGCCGCGGCCCCGTCCGCTCCGGCCGCGGCGATCCGGTTGAGCACCTCCATGTGGCGGCGGAACGCCCTCCTGCCCTCCGGGGTGAGGCTGAGCCAGGTCCGGGCGCGCCGTCCCGCCCGGGCCTTGTCGACCTTCAGGTAGCCCGCCCGCTCCAGGGTGGTGACGTGCTGCGACAGCGAGGAGTCGCTGAGCTCGACGGTGTCGCGGACGTAGCCGAACTCGGCCTGCTCCAGCGGCAGGAGCGTCGCGACGATCGAGAACCGCACGGGCGAGTGGATGACCTGGTCCAGCTCTCGGCGCGGGTGGCTCACCGGGTCCTCCGCCACATCAGCGCCGCGGCCGCCGCGAAGGGCAGCGACATCCCGGCCGCGGCCAGGCTCCACGCCGCGGGCGAGGTGTCGAACTGCCAGCGCACCAGCGGCCCGACGAGCAGCAGGTAGCCGAGGAACCAGACGGCGGCCGCGACCGTGAGGGACCGGGTGGCTCCCCGCGGACGCACGCGGCGCCGTTCCGCCCACCAGGTGACCGGCAGCGTCGCCAGCAGCCACCCCGCGAGCGCGAGGTGGCGCGCGAAGCCGTCGGCGAAGAACGCCTCCACCGCCACGACCAGCGCCGCCGAGAGTACCGCCACCGCGGCCAGGTACCAGACGTACCACCGCCCGTCGGCGGCCGCCCGCGCACGCAGCCGCTCCGCCCGGGCGACGTCCCCCGGGGAGAGCGGACGGGCCTCTTCTGCCATCGCGGACTCCTTTCTTCGTTCTACTCAAACACTTTATGACTACTAAAGTAATTGAGTCAACCGAAAAACTTCTCGTGGTCTCAAGCAACGGGGCAGCCCTCCGGGAGGCCCGGGGCGGACCTGGAGAGACCCCGGATAGCCGGGGGCGATCCGGGTAGAAGAGGTGGTCCCGCGGTCGAATCGCGGGAAGGCACGACGGACACCGGTGGCGGGGAGGTCCGCGATGGCGGTTCTGGGACACCGTTTCCGACCCGGCGCAGCGGCGGGACCGCTCCGCTGCGGTGATGGCGCACGGCACGGGGGCTGACCCCCGGCGGGGCCTCCCCGTCCCGGTCCGCGACGGCCTCACCGGCGCCGAGGCCGCCGAACGGCTGCGCCGCGACGGCCGCAACACCCCGCCCGTCCCCCGGTACACGCTCCCCCTCCTTCTGCTGCTCGGCGAGTTCACCCACTTCTTCGCCCTGCTGCTGTGGGGCGCGGCGGCACTGGCCCTCATCGGCGGGCTGCCGGAGGCGGCCCTGGCCATCGCCACCGTGGTCGTGGTCAGCGGCGGCCTCGCGTTCGTCCAGGACGCCTGGGCCGACCGGATCGGCCGGCGGCTCCTCGCCCGCCTCCCCGCGACCGCGACCGCGGTCCGCGACGGCCGGCGGATCCGCGTCCCCGCCGACGCACTGGTGACCGGCGACGTCGTGCTGCTGACCGCGGGAGACCGCGTCCCCGCCGACCTCCGGCTCACCGAGGCGCACGGCCTGGCCGTGGACGAGGCCCCGCTCACCGGACGGCGCGCGGTGGTGCGGCGCGGCGACGGCGACACCGTGTTCGCCGGCACCCACGTCGTCGCCGGGGAGGCCGAGGGCGTCGTGGTCACCACCGGCCCGCGGACCCGGCTCGGCCAGTCCGTCTCCCCGGTCCGCCAGGCCCGGCGCCCTTCCGGTCCGCTGACCGGGGACCTGCGCGACCTGACCGCGTTCGCGGCGGGCGCGGCGGCGGTGACCGCCCTGCTGCTCTTCCTGCTCCCGGTCGTGTCGGGCGTCCCGCCGGCCGCGGCCTTCCTGCCCGCCGTGGGGCTGGCCGTGGCCCTGGTGCCGCTGGGGCTGCGCCCCGCCGTCCACCTCTGCCTGGCCTGGACCGCGCAGCGGATGGCGCACGCGAAGGCGCTGCCCCGCCGTCCGGAAGCCACCGAACGGCTCGGCGCGGTGACGTTCCTGTGCGTCCCCGAGGCCGGGGTGCTCACCCGCGGCGAACCCTCGGCCGTCGAGGTGTGGACGCCGCAGGGCACCGTGCGCGTCACCGGGGAGGGGTACGCGCCCGAGGGCGGCCTGGACGGTACCGGTCCCGCCGTGGCCGCGGCCCAGGACCTGGCCATGACCGCGGCGCTGTGCTCCGGCGGCGGCATCCACTTCGCCGACGGCCGGTGGCGGCCGGTGGGCGACCCGGTGGAGGCCGCCTGCCACGTGCTGGCCGCGCGCGCCGGCGCGGACACCTCCCTGTCCGCCGTGGAGGTGCGCTACCCCTTCGACCCGCACCGCCTCCGGGCGTCGGCCTTCGCCAAGGGATCGGTCCACGTCAAGGGCGCCCCCGACACCGTGCTGCCGCGCTGCCGCAACCCCGGGGGCGCCGAGGCGGCCCTCGCCGCCCTGACGGAACGAGGGCTGCGGGTGCTGGCCGTGGCCCGCCGCGACCTCACCGCCCCGCCGGAGCGGGCCGACGACGCCGAACGCGACCTCACCCTGCTGGGGCTGGTCGGCCTGGAGGACCCGCCCCGCCCCGACGCGCGCGAGGCGGTGGCCCGCTGCCGCCGGGCGGGCGTCCGGACGGCGCTCGTGACCGGCGACGACCCGCGCACCGCCCGGGCCGTGGCCCGTTCGGTCGGGCTGGCCGCGGCCGACGCCCCGGTCCTCACCGGCGCGGAACTCCCCGACGACCTGCGCGGCATCGGGGAGCTGCTGGACCGGGACGGAGCCGTGGTCGCCCGGGCCTCCCCCGAGGACCGGCGGCGGGTGACCGTCGCCCTCCAGCACCGCGGACACGTCGTCGCGACCGCGGGCGGCGGGGCCCACGACGGCGACGCGCTGCGCCGCGCCGACGTCGGCGTGGCGGCGGGCGCACCGGCCTGCGACACCGCCCGGGACGCCGCCGACCTCGTCCTCCTCGACGGCGGCCTCGCCGCGGCCGCCACCGCCGTGGAACTGGGCCGCGGCGCGCGCGCCAACCTCCGCCGCGTCCTGACCTACTGCCTGACCGGCGTCGTCGGCACGGCCGCGCCGTTCCTCGCCTGGGCGCTCAGCGGCGGCGCGGTGCCGCCCGCGCTGAGCCTCCTCCAGGTCCTCGCGCTGACGGTGGGCGTCGACCTGGTTCCGGTACTCGCCCTGGGCTCGGAACCGTTCGAACGGCGCGCCCCGCGCGGCCGGCCGCCGTCCGCGTCCTTTCTCGTGGACCGGCGGCTGGCCGTGCGGGCCGCCGGGGTGCTGGGACCGGTGGCGGCGGTCACCGCGCTGTTCGCCTTCGGGGTGGTGCTGTGGGTCGGCGGCTGGCAGTGGGGGCGGCCGCCCGCTCCCCTGCTGCTGGCCCAGGCGTCGGGGGCGGCCTTCGCCACCGCCGTGCTGGGGCGGCTGGCCGCCCTGCTGGCCTGCCGCAGCGAGACCCGGCCGTTCGACACCGCCCCCTGGTCGGGCAACCCGCTGCTGCTGGGCGCGGTCGGGATGCAGGTCCTGCTGCTGTGGGCGTTCCTCACCGTGCCGTCGCTGGCCGGGCGGCTGGGCGGCACGGTCCCCCCGGGGTTCGTCTGGCCCGCGGTCCTGCTCGCGGTCCCGGCGGTGCTGGCCGCCGACACGATCCACAAGGCGGTCCGGGAGCACCGCTCGGCCGGTTGAGGACCCGGACGACCGTGCCGCCGCACCCCGTACCCGGAGCGGGTGCGGCGTGCGGCGGCACGGTCCGGCGTCAGCCCGCCAGCAGCTCCTTGATGAGGATCGACACCTGTCCGATCTCGGTCAGGAAGCCGTCGTGGCCCGCCGCCGACTCGATGACGCGGACCTCGTCGGCGTCGGGGATGCCCGCCGCCAGCTCCCGCTGCTGGGCCAGCGGGTACAGGTGGTCGCTGCTGACCCCGCCGACCATGGTGCGGGCGGTGACACGGCGCAGCGCCGCGGCCACCCCGCCGCGGCCCCGACCCACGTCGTGGGTGTTCATGGCCTGGGTGAGCACCACGTAGCTGCCCGCGTCGAAGCGGCGGGCCAGCTTGGCCGCGTGGTGGTCCAGGTAGGACTCGACGGCGAACCGGCCCCCCGCCATCGGGTCCTCACCGTCCTGGGCGGCCCGTCCGAACCGCTCGTCGAACTCGGTGGCGCCCCGGTAGGTGATGTGCGCGACACGGCGGGCGATGCCCAGCCCGGCCACCGGTCCGGGGCCGGGACGGTCGTAGTAGTCGCCGCCGTGCCAGTGCGGATCGGCCCAGATGGCGTGCAGCTGCGGCGCGGCCCACGCGATCTGCTGCGCGGAACTGGCCGCGGGGCTGGCCAGCAGCAGCAGCCTGCGCACCCGCTCCGGGTGGGAGGCCGCCCACTCCAGGGCGCGCATGCCGCCCATCGAACCGCCGAGGACCGCGGCCCACGAGTCGACGCCGAACTCGCGCAGCAGGGCGAGTTCGGCGCGCACGGTGTCGCGGATGGTGATCCGGGGGAACCGGGATCCCCACGGTCGGCCGTCGGGCGCGGTCGACGACGGTCCGGTGCTGCCCTGGCAGCCGCCCAGCACGTTGGGGGCGACCACGAAGTACCGGTTGGTGTCCAGCGGCAGGCCGGGGCCGATGATGCCCTCCCACCAGCCGGGGCTGGGGTGGCCGGGTCCCTCGGGGCCCACCACGTGGCTGTCGCCGGTCAGGGCGTGCAGCACCAGGACCGCGTTGGAGCGGTCCGCGTCGAGACTCCCCCATGTCTCGTACGCCAGCCGGACCCCGCGCAGTTCGCCGCCGTTCTCCAGCGGCAGCGGGTCGGCGAGTTCGACCCAGCGCCGGTTCCCCGGGGGGTCCCCCTCCCGCCACGCGCCGGTGGCGGGAAGGGGACCGGTGGTGTCTCGACTCACTGGTGCGCCTTGGCCGCGCGCAGCCCGGCCTCCAGGTCCGCGCGCAGGTCGTCGACGTGCTCCAGGCCCACGGACAGCCGGACGAGGCCGGGGGTGACCCCGCTGGCGAGCTGCTCTTCGGGGGTGAGCTGGCTGTGCGTGGTGCTGGCCGGGTGGACGATGAGGCTGCGCACGTCACCGATGTTGACGAGCTGGCTGAACAGCTCGGTGCCGTCCACGAGGGCGCGTCCGGCGTCGACGCCGCCGCGCAGCTCGAAGGAGACGATCGCGCCCGCGCCCTTGGGCAGGTACTTCTGGGCGGCCTCGTGGTACGGGTTGGAGGGCAGGCCCGGGTAGTAGACCTTCTCCACCTCGTCGCGGGACTCCAGCCACTCGGCGAGCGCCTGGGCGTTGGCGACGTGCCGGTCCATGCGCAGCGACAGGGTCTCGATGCCCTGGAGGATCAGGAAGCTGTTGAACGGCGAGAGGGCCGCGCCGGTGTCGCGCAGCAGCTGCACGCGCAGCTTGGCGGCGTAGGCGCCCGGTCCCAGCGCCTCCCAGTACTTCAGGCCGTGGTAGCTGGGGTCGGGCTGGACGAAGCCGGGGAAGCGGTCGCCGTGCGCGCCGAAGTCGAAGGTGCCGCCGTCCACCACGATGCCCGCGATGGTGGTGCCGTGGCCGCCGAGGAACTTGGTGGCCGAGTGGACCACGATGTCCGCGCCGTGCTCGATGGGCCGCTGCAGGTACGGCGTGGGCACGGTGTTGTCGACCATCAGCGGCACGCCGACCTCGTGCGCGGCGTCGGCCACGCCGCGCACGTCGAGCACGTTGTTGGCCGGGTTGGGCAGGCTCTCGGCGAAGAACAGCTTGGTGTTGTCGCGGGCCGCCGCGCGCCACTCGGCGAGGTCGTCCTGGTCCTTGAGGAAGGTGACCTCGATGCCGAGCTTGGGCAGGGTGTAGCGGAACAGGTTGTAGGTGCCGCCGTACAGCGACGGGCTGGCCACGATGTGGTCGCCCGCGCCCGCCAGGTTGAGGACGGCGGCGGTGATGGCGGCCGACCCGGATGCGAACGCGACCGCGGCCACGCCTCCCTCCAGGGCGGCCAGGCGCTGCTCCAGCACGTCCTGGGTGGGGTTCATGATCCGGGTGTAGATGTTGCCGGGCTCAGCCAGGCTGAACAGGTCGGCGCCGTGCTGGGTGTCCCGGAAGACGTAGGAGGTGGTCTGGTAGATCGGGGTGGCCCGCGCGTTCGTGGCCGGGTCGGGTGCGGCTCCGGCGTGGATCTGCTTGGTCTCGAACGACCATTCCTCGGCGGGCTGGGGCGTGGTGTCTTCAGCGGTCATGGTGCTCCTGTCGAAACGCACTGCTGGAACTGGAGAAAGGCACTGGGCACGGCCGGACCCGTCCGGGATCCGGTGGGCGGTGCGGGAACGAGGTGCGGCTGGTTGGCGGCGCGCCGGTGGCGGTGGACGCGGTGCGGGAAGAGGCGTCGCTGATCAGAGCATGCCGCGACAGAGCATGCTGCTCACGCGTGCGTAGTCGACGTGTCGGCGCGAGACGAGCTCAACCATGCTGACGAGGTTAACGGCTGTCTCAGCATTCCGTCCAGGAGTCTCACATTTCGGACAGTGCCGTCTGGCCAGCTCCCACCGTACCGGACGGCCCGAAACACGGCTCGCACCGTTCCGGATACGTTCTGCCCCCGGCGCGGTACGGCGTCTGGGAGAATGGCGGCCGTGCGTGTCGCCATGCTGGGTCCGTTCGAACTGCGGGACAGGAGCCACCACCCTGTCGACCTGGGCGGACACAGGGTCGCGGCCCTGGTCGCGCGGCTCGCCCTGGCCCCCGGCACGCTCGTGTCCACCGACACACTGGTCGCGGACCTGTGGGACGGCTCCTCCGCCCGGGGCGGCGCCAACGCGGTGCAGCGCCTGGTCTCCCGCGCCCGCCAGGCGCTGCGGGAGCACGGTGTGGACGACCTGGCGATCGTCTCGCGGCGCGGCGGCTACCTGCTCCGCGTCGACCCCGGGGAGGTGGACGCCGTCGCCTTCGAGCGGGCGGCCGCCGAGGGGCGGCGGCTGCTGCGCGAGGCGGCCGACGAACGCGCCGCCGACACCCTGCGGCGCTGCCTGGACCTGTGGCGCGGCCCGGCCCTGGTGGAGTTCACCGCCGTCGACTTCGCGCGGGCGGCCGCGGACCGGCTGGCGGAACTGCGGACGGCCGCGGCGGAGGACCTGTTCGAGGCCGGACTCCGCCTCGGCCGCGCCGCGGAACTGCTGCCGGAGCTGACCGCGCTGCACGCCGACCATCCGCTGCGCGAGCGCACCGCGGGCCTGCTGATGCTCGCGCTGCGCGACTGCGGCCGGCGCGCCGAGGCGCTCGCCGTCCACGAACGCCTCCGGTCCGCGCTGGCCGAGGAGTTCGGTGTCGACCCCTCCCCCTGGGTCTCCGGAATCCACCTGGAGCTGCTGCGCGACGACACGGCCCGGCCCGCCGCGCGGCGCGCGCCGACGGCCCCGGCCGCCCGTCCGCCCAGCGGCCTGACCCGGTTCGTCGGCCGGGAGGAGGAGCTCGCCGAACTGGACCGGGCGCTGACGCGTTCCCGGCTGGTGACCCTCTTCGGCCCGGGGGGCGCGGGCAAGACCCGGCTGGCCGCCGAGTACGCCCTCCGGTCGGAGCGGGCCGGCCGCCCCGTCCGGTTCGTCGAACTGTCCTCCCTGCCCGGGGACGCGGACCTGGCCGAGACGGTCGCCGCCGCGCTGGGGGTCAGCCGCCCGCCGCTGACCGAACCGCCGTCCGCGGGCTGGGACCGCCTCGACCAACTGGCCGCCGCCCTGTCCGAGGAGCGGACGCTGCTGGTCCTGGACAACTGCGAGCACCTGGTCGACGAGGTCGCCGTGTTCGTCCACCGCCTGCTGGACCGCTGCCCGGGGCTGGCCGTGCTGGCGACGAGCCGCGAGCCGCTGGCGCTCCCCGGGGAGGCGCTGTGCCCGCTGGGCCCCCTCCCGGTCCCCGCCTCCCCCGACGACGCGGCGGAGTCCGCCTCGGTCCAGCTGTTCCGTGACCGGGCGGGCCTGGTCCGTCCCGGGTTCACCGTCGACGCGGACACGGTGCGGGCGGTGGTCGAGATCTGCCGTCGACTGGACGGGCTGCCCCTGGCCATCGAACTGGCCGCCGCCCGGATGCGCACGATGACCGTCCAGCAGGTCGCCGACCGCCTCGACGACCGGTTCCGCCTGCTCTCCGGCAGCCGCGCCTCGACCGCGCGGCACCGCACCCTGCGCGCGGTGCTGGACTGGAGCTGGCACCTCCTCGAAGACGCCGAGCGCGCACTGGCCCGGCGGCTGTCGGTCATGGTCGGCGACGCGACCGCCGAGTCGGCCGCGCGGGTGTGCGCGGGAGCGGACCTGCCCCCCGAGGACGTGCTCTACCTGCTGTCGTCCCTGGCCGAGAAGTCGCTCGTGCGGGTGGTGGAGCGGCCCCCGGGCGAGGCCCGCTACCGGATGCTGGAGACCACCCGCGCCTACTGCCGGGAGCGCCTGGTGGAGGCGGGGGAGCTGGCCGCCACCGAGAACGCGTGCACCGCCTACTTCCTGGAGTTGGCCGAGCGCGCCGCCGAGGGGCTGCGCGGCGCCGACCAGCCCCGGGCGCTCGCCCTGCTGGACGCCGAGCACGACAACCTCGTCCGGTCGCTGGGCCGGGCGGTGGACGCGGACGACACCGCCACCGCGGTCCGCTTCTGCCTGGCCCTGACCTGGTACTGGGTGATGCGCGGCCGATACGCCGAGGCGGACCGCTGGTTCGGGGCTCTGGCGGCTCTCGGGGACCGGGTCCCTCCGGACGCCAGGGCGGTGTTCGCCACCACCCACATGGTGATCCCGGTGCCGCTGGACGCGGACCGGGCCCGCAGGACCGCCGAGGCCGCCGCGCTGGCCGAGGCGACCGACGCCGTGGCCGAGCACCCGGTCATGGCCGTCGTCGAACCCAAGTGCTGGCTGCTCGTGGGCGACTACGCGCGCCTGACCGCCCGCGCCGAGCGCGCCCGGCGCCACCCCGACCCGTGGGTGAACGCGGCGGGCGAGGCCTCCCTGGCCCTGGCCGCCGAGGCGTCGGGGGACGTGGGCGCGGCCGAACGGCACGTGAGCGCGGCCCTGGAGGGGTTCCGCGCGCTCGGCGACCGGTGGATGTACGGACAGCTGATCGGCCAGTGGTCGGAGTTCCGGTCGCTGGGCGGGCGCAACCGCGAGGCCGTGCGCGGCCTGGAGGAGGCGCTGGAGGCGGTCCGGCAGGTGGGCTCCGCCGACGACCTCACCCCGCTGCTCATCCGGCTGGGCTCCGAGCGGCTGCGGTCGGGACTGCTCGACGAGGCGGAGAGGAGTTTCACCGAAGCGCTGGCCGCGACCCGCTCGCCCGCACCCGAGTACCGGATCATGGTCCTGGTCGGACGGGTGGAGCTGGCGTTGGCGCGGGGCCGCCCCGACGAGGCCCGCGCCCTGCTGGACGAGGCGCTGGTCCTGCTCGACGACGCCGTGTTCGGCGTGCTGCCGCTGCGGGTGGAGGTGGCGCGTCGGACGGCCGCGCTGGAGGTGGACCGGGGCGCGGTGGCGGCGGCCGGGGAGGCCGCCGCCACCGCCGCGCGGCTGGCCGCCGAGTCCGGGGACATGGCGCTGCGCGCGAAGGCCGCCGAAACGGCGGCGGAGGTCGCCCTGGCCGAAGGCGCCCCCGAGCGGGCCGCGCGGCTGCTCGGCGAGGCCGCGCGGCTGCGCGGGGTGCCCGACGACGGCAGTCCGCGGGTGCGCTCCCTGACCGCGTCGCTGCGCGCCGCCCTCGGGGACGACGGCTACCTGCGGAACTACCGGGCCGGGCGCCGGGGAGCCGACTGACCGCCGCGGTACGGGTTCAGCAGACGCTCTCCCGCCGCAGGAAGGCCAGGACCGCCAGGACCCGCCGGTGCCCGGTGGTGGTGGAGTTCAGGCCCAGCTTGGTGAAGATGTTGCCGATGTGCTTGCTGACCGCGGCCCCGGACAGCCCGAGCAGGCCGCTGATGCGGGTGTTGTCGTGCCCTTCGGCCATCAGCGCCAGGACCTCGCGTTCGCGGGCGGTGAGGGAGGCCAGCGGGTCGTCGGCGGCGTGCTGCCGGTTGAGCAGTTGGGAGATCACCTCGGGATCTAGGGCGGTGCCGCCCGCGGCGACGCGGCGCAGCGCCCCCATGAACTCGGTGATGTCTCCGACCCGGTCCTTGAGCAGGTAGCCGATGCCCCCGGCGTCGTCGCCCAGCAGTTCCGCCGCGTAGCCCTCCTCGACGTGCGCCGAGAGGACCAGCACGGGGAAGCCGGGGCGGGCGCGCCGGAGCGCGGCGGCGGCCCGTAGTCCCTCGTCGCGGAAGTCGGGGGGCAGCCGCACGTCGACCACGACCACGTCGGGGTCGCGCTCCTCGACCATGCCCCAGAACTCCGGGAGGTCGGAGGCCGCTCCGACGACCTCGAACCCCTCGGTCTCCAGCAGCAGGACGAGTCCCTGGCGCAGCAGGGTGTCGTCCTCGGCGATCAGGACGCGCACGGCAACACCACCCGGATCACTGTCGGCCCCCCGGCGGGGCTGACCACTTCTGTCCGCCCGTCGAAGGCGGCCACTCTGCGCCGTATCCCGACCAGGCCGGTCCCGTCCTCCTCGGAGGCGCCGCCCTTCCCGTCGTCGGTGACCTCGATGTGCAGGGCCGTGCCGGTCCCGCGCAGCTCGACCCGGACGTGTGCCGCGTCGGCGTGCTTGACCGCGTTCGTGAGGGCTTCGGCGACGACGAAGTAGGCGGTGGCCTCCAGCGCGGCGGGGGCCCGGGACAGGCCGGCGGTCTCGACGGTGCACGGGAGGGGGCAGCGTGCGGCCAGCGCGGAGACCGCGCTGGCCAGTCCGCGGTCGGCGAGGATCGGCGGATAGATGCTGCGGACGACCTGCCGCAGTTCGGCGAGCGCGTCGTCGGCGGCTCCCCGGGCGGTCCGGATCAGTTCCGCGGCCCGGTCCGGGTCGGTGTGCAGCATCCGCTCCACCAGGCCGAGGTGCATGCGTACGGCGACCAGCCGGTTCTGCGTACCGTCGTGCAGGTCGCGTTCGATGCGGCGCAGCTCGGCGCCGTGCGCCTCCAGCGCCTCGCTCCTGGAGGCGGTCACCTCGGCCAGGCGCGCGGCGACCCCGGCCCTGCCGACGGCGGTGAGCAGCCCGTGGGCGGTGCGGGCGTGGAGTTCGGCCATGCGCGGGACGGCCAGGACGAGCGCCGCGACGTAGCCGAGGCCGCCGACGGGGGTCAGCAGCGCCGTGGACCAGGACTCGACCGGCTTCCCGACCGGATTGACGGCGATTCCCTCGGGAAGCGCCCACCACCACAGCGGGGTCGTCAGGGAGACGGCCGCGCCGACGATGAGGACGAGCGCGAAGAATCCGGCCGGCAGCCCGACGGCGGCGTTCACCGCGATCCAGCAGAGTTCCCGCCAGGGGCGAAAGTCCGCGGGTGGTCGGATCCCGTCGGGACGGACCGTTTCGGTCCCCCTGCCGAGGAATTCCGCGGCGAGACGGCGGTCACGTTCGGCGACCCTTTTCACGATGCCGCGGAAGAACCGGCCCAGCGGAATCCCGACCACGATCACGGACAGCCCCTGGGCGAGGAGCACCCCGCAGATCAGCGGCCACCCGGCGAGCGCGCCGAGATGGCACGAGGCCAGGTACCGCAGGCTTCTCCCGACCCTGCGCGCGGTTGGTACAGCCGCTTCCCCCCGTGGGAAACAATTGCGGATCCGGACACCCGAAAATGTTTCCACCGTTCTTTCCGTCTCCCCACCACTGCCCCCGAAAAAAGCACGGAGCACGGTTTAACGGCCTATGGTACCGTCACGACGATTATGCAGACAGTCACGTCTGATGACAAGTGATCCGGGAGAACACGGAGTGACGGGAATCGGCTTCCGGGACCACATCCGGAAGGAAACTGAATCGAATTCTGACAGCGCACTGAGAATGGAGGGAGTTTACCGGACCTACGGCACCGGAGAGGGCCGGGTGGATGCTCTTCAGGATATTTCCGTAAGGCTTGCCAGAGGCACTTTCACTGCGGTAATGGGGCCGTCCGGTTCGGGCAAGAGCACCCTGCTGCACTGCGCGGCCGGACTGGACCGGCCCACCCGCGGAGAGGTGTGGCTCGGCGGCACTCCCCTGTCCGGGATGCGCGAGGCCCGCCTGACCCGGCTGCGGCGCGAGCGGACCGGGTTCGTCTTCCAGGCCTACAACCTGCTCAACGCGCTGGACGTGCAGGACAACATCACCCTGCCGCTGCGGATCGGCGGTCTTCCGCTGGACCGCGCGTGGAGCGAGCAGGTCGTCTCCCGGGTCGGGATCGCGGACCGCCTGCGCCACCGGCCCTCCGAACTCTCCGGCGGCCAGCAGCAGCGCGTGGCGATCGCGCGTGCCCTGATCACCCGCCCCGACCTGGTCCTCGCCGACGAGCCCACCGGCGCCCTCGACTCCCGGACCGGCCGGCAGGTCCTCGCCCTGCTGCGCGACATCGTGACCGAGCTGGGCCAGACCGTCCTCATGGTGACGCACGACCCGGTGGCCGCCTCCTACGCCCAGAGCGTGCTCTTCCTCGCCGACGGACGCCTGGTGGAACGGCTGGAGTCCCCCACCGCCGAGGCCGTGGCCGAGCGCATGGCCCGACTCGGGGAGGAGTGAGCATGCTGCGGATCGCCTGGCAGACCCTGCGCAGGAGCAGAGCCGCGTTCGTCGGCGCGTTCGTCGCGCTGCTGTGCGGGGCCGCGGTCCTGACCGCTTCGGGAGTGCTGCTGGAGTCGGGCCTGCGCGCGACGGTCGCCTCCGAGCGCTACGCGGGAGCGACCCTGGTGGTCGGCGCGCAGCGGTCGCTGCGCCCGCCCGGAGGGGACGTCACCACCGAGGTGCGCCTCCCCGAACCGGTCACCCTGTCCGAGGAGGTCCGCGCGGCGATCGCAAAGCTGCCCGGGGTGGACTCGGCCGTCGGCGACTACCGGGTGGCGGCGGCGGTGCGCGCGCCCGGCTCCGCGACGCGCCCCGCCGCCGTGTCCGGCCACGGCTGGGGATCGGCCGCCCTCACCCCGCTCGAACTGGTCGACGGCCGCGCCCCGGAGTCGGACTCCGAGGTCGTCCTGGACGCCGGCACCGCGGCGGCGGCCGGGCTGGGTGTCGGCGACGACGTCGAGATCACCGTCCGGTCGGTGCCGTCGCTCTACCGGGTGAGCGGGATCTCCTCCCCCGCCGGAGGCGTGGCGTTCCCGCGCACCAGCCCGGTCTACTTCACCGACCGGGAGGCCGGGCGGCTCTCGGGACACGCCGGGCACTTCGACGCGGTCGGAGTGATCGCCGCGGACGGCGCCGATCCCGAAGCGCTCGCCGAGGCGGTGGCGCACGCGGCGGACACCCCGCTCACCGTGCGGGAGGGAGCCGACTCCGGTGCGCTGGAGTTCGCCGACGTCGGAGCCTCGCGCAGCCTGCTCGTGCTGGTGTCCTCCGCCTTCGGCGGCACCGCCCTGCTGGTCGTCGTGCTCGTGGTCGGCACCACCCTGGGGCTCTCCGTCGACCAGCGCCGCCGCGAGTTCGCGGTGCTGCGCACGCTCGGCTCCACCCCCGGCCAGATCCTCCGCCTGGTCGCCTCCGAGGCCCTGCTGGTGGCGCTGGTCGGCGGCGTCCTCGGCTCCTGCGCCGGATTCGGTCTCGCCGAATTCGCGCGCGGGCTGTTCGTCCGTCTCGGGGCCCTGCCGGCCGACCTGCCCCTCGCCTTCTCCCCCCTGCCCGTGCTGGCCTCGGTGGCGCTGACCGCGCTGGCCGCCGCGGCGGGCGGGCTGGCCGCGGCGGTCCGTCCAGCCGTGGCCGGCCCGGTCGAGGCACTGCGTGAGTCGGCGTCGCCGCCCCGGGACACGCCCCGGTGGCGACGGACGGTGGGCCTGGTCTTCCTGGTCCTGGGGCTGAGCACCGCGATGGTCCCCGTCACGGTGCGCGGCGAGCTCGGCGCGGCCGGTACCGGGAGCGCGGCGCTGCTGCTGGTGGTCGGCGTCGCGCTGCTGGGGCCGTTCCTGCTGCGCCGCCTCCTCGCCCCCGCCGCCGCCCTGCTGCGCCGGTCGCGGGTCAGCGGCTTCCTCGCCGCGGCCGCCACCGAGGCGGGCCTGCGGAGGCTGAACGCGTCGGTGACCCCCCTGGCGCTGGCGCTCGGCTTCACGGTGACCCTGGTGTACTCCCAGAGCGTCGTGGCCGCGACCGCGCAGGAGCAGGCCGACCGGGCGCTCGTCGCCGACCTGGTGGTCGCCGACACCGCCTCGGGCGGCCTGGCCCCCGAGGTGGTGGACGCGGTCCGCTCCGCCCCCGGCGTCGCCGCCGTCACGGAACTGGTCGACACCACGGTGTTCGTCCCCTACCGCGTCTTCGACGACGTGGACCTCGCGACCTGTCCGGCCCGGGGACTGCGCGGCGCGGACCCGGCCGCGACCGTCGACCTGGAGGTGGTCGACGGCGACCTCGCCGACCTGGAGGGCGAGACGTTCGCCCTGGAACGCTCCAGCGCGAACCTGATGGGCCTGCGGGTGGGCGACGAGGTGGAGGTGTGGCTGGGCGACGGCTCGGAGCGGACCCTCCGCCTGGTCGCGGTCTACGAGCGCGGCATGGGCTTCGCCGCGGTGACCGTCCCCCTGGAGGTGCTGGACGGCCACACCGCCGCGGACGCGCCCACCCGGCTCCTGGTGCGTTCCGACGGCGATCCGGAGGAGACCGCGGCCGCTCTCGGCCGGCTGGCGGAGGAGTATCCGACGGTGTCGGTCACCGACCGCGCGCAGGCCGCCGAGGCGTCCCGCACCGAAGCGGAACTGGCGGCCTGGATCAACCTGGCGGGCCTGGCGATGATCGTCGCCTACCTCGCCATCGCGGTGGTGAACACGCTGGTCATGGCGACGGCGGGACGTGGCCGGGAGTTCGCCCTGCTGCGGCTGGTCGGTCTGACGCGCGGCCAGGTCATGCGCGTGGTGTGGGTGGAGGCGCTGCTGTTCGTGGCCGTGGCCGTCCTGCTGGGCACGGCCGTCGCGGTGGTCCCGCTGGGCGTGCTGAGTCTCGCCTTCCTCGGCGGGCCGCTGCCCGCCGGCCCCCCGTGGGTGTACCTGGGAGCGGTAGCGGCCACCGCTGTGCTGGGCCTGGTGTCGGTGCTGCTCCCCGCCCGGCTGGCGATGCGCGCCGAACCGGTGGAGGTGATCGCCCTGCGCGAGTAGCCGCCCGGACCACCGGCGTGTCAGCGGCCTGTCAGCGGCCTGTCAGGCGGGGCGGCCAGGGTGGGGACCGGACGACCTCGGAGGTGTTCGATGACACTCGCTATCCAGGCGGAGGGCCTGGTGAAACGGTTCGGAACGGTCACCGCCCTGGCGGGGGTCGACCTGGCGGTGCCCGCCGGTTCCATCATCGGCGTACTCGGCCCCAACGGGGCCGGGAAGACCACGACCGTACGCATCCTGGCGACCCTGCTGCGCCCCGACGCGGGGGCGGTCCGCGTCGCCGGGTACGACGCGCTGCGCGACCCGGTCCTGGTGCGCGGCGTGATCGGGCTGACCGGCCAGTACGCCTCGGTGGACGAGGAGCTGACCGGTTTCGAGAACCTGGTGCTGATCGGCCGGCTCCTGGAGCTTCCCCGGCGGGAGGCCCGGGCCCGCGCCACCGAGCTGCTGGAGATGTTCGACCTGGTCGAGGCGGGGTCCCGGCCGATCAGGACCTACTCGGGCGGTATGCGCCGCCGCATCGACCTGGCGTCCAGCCTCGTGGGCCGCCCCCGGGTGCTGTTCCTGGACGAGCCCACGACCGGCCTGGACCCCCGCAGCCGCACCCAGTTGTGGCAGGTCGTGCGCTCCCTGGCCGCGGAAGGCACGTCGGTGCTGCTGACCACGCAGTACCTGGAGGAGGCCGACCAGCTGGCCGAACGGATCACCGTGATCGACCGCGGCCGGGTGGTCGCCGAGGGACGCCCCGAGGAGCTGAAGCGGCGCGTGGGCGGGCAGACCCTCCAGGTGCGGCCGACCGACCCGGCCGACCTCCCCCGTGCCGCGCGCATCCTGACCGAACTGACCGGTGCGCGCCCCGGCGTCGACGAGGAGAGCGGGCTGCTCACCACGCCGGTGGACGACCCGGTGCTGCTGTCGGCGCTGGTACGCCGTCTCGACGAGGCCACGGTCGGCGCGGACGAGCTGGCGCTGCGGCTGCCCAGCCTCGACGACGTCTTCCTCTCCCTGACCGCCCGCCCCGCCGCGGAGGCCGAGGAAAGGACCCCGGCATGACCGCCGCCGCCACCGCCGCGGGGTCCGCCGCGCCGCGCCGGATCGGCGTGGTGCGCGCCGTCCGCCACGGACTCACCCTCGCGGGGCGCAACATCCGCTTCGTCGTCCGCTCCCCCTCGACCCTGGTCGATACCGTCATCCAGCCGGTGCTGTTCCTCGTGGTGTTCGTGTTCCTGTTCGGCGGCGCGATCGCCGGGGACTGGCACGACTACCTCCAGCAGCTCACCCCCGGACTGATGGTGCAGATCACCCTCTACGCCAGCGTCGGCACCGGGCTGGCGCTCAACACCGACATCACCAGGGGGGTCTTCGACCGGTTCCGCAGCCTCCCCATCGCGCGCTCCGCGCCCCTGGTGGGCGCGGTCCTGGGCGACGTGGTGCGCTACGCGATCGCGGTCGGCGTGCTGCTCGCACTGGCGTTCCTGCTGGGGTTCCGGATCCGCACCGACCCGCTGTCCGCGCTGCTCGCGGTGGCTCTGGTGATCCTGTTCGGGCTGACCCTGTGCTGGCTGTCGGTACTGGTGGGGATGGTCGCCAGGACACCGCAGGCGGTTCCGGGCATCACCTTGGCGGTGATCCTGCCGCTGACGTTCGGAAGCAACATCTTCGCCGCGCCGGAGACCATGCCGCAGTGGCTGGGCGCGTGGGTCGCGGTCAACCCCGTCACGCACTTCGTGGACACCACGCGCGGGCTGCTGCTCGGCGGGCCGACCACCGGGCCGCTGCTGGCGAGCCTGGTCTCCGTGGCCGTGCTGCACGCCGTCCTGCTCCCCCTGGCGATCCGCGCCTACCTGCGTCGCTCCCGTTGACTTCGCGCTTCCGCCGCCCCGGGCGGGCCCTGCCCGGGGCGGCACACCGAAAGGACGTTTCCGTTGTCGACCGTGCGCTTCACTCCCGACGACATCGCCCGGATCCGCTTCTCCTCCGCCACCTACCCGGCCGTCGAGGCGTTCTTCGCGGCGGAGCTCCTGCACCGTCTGCCCTACCGGCCGCGTCCGGGCAGCTGGACCCACTACGTCCGCAGACGGCTGGCCACGGTGCCGAACGTGCAGGCCGCCCTGGAGCGGACCGTCTCCCTCGGCGGCGAACTGGTCCCCCTGCTGTACGGGAACGGCGACTGGGAGCAGGCGCGCGTCGTCACGCAGTGGCCGAAGCGGCTGCACGGGCCGATGGAAGTGCTGTCGGAGGTGCTGCGGTCGGGGATCCACCGCTACTGGCCCAGTGTGCGCAGGCTGCACTCGCGCGCCTACCGGGCCGCACGCCGGGTCTCCGCCGAGCGGGGCGTCGCCGCGCTGCTGGAGTCGACCGGCGAGGGGGTGCGCTGGTCGTCGGGGAGCCTGTTCGTGGACGACGGCGAGGAGCGCGAGGTCTTCTGCGAGGGGCAGGGCCTGGTGCTGACGCCGTCGGTGTTCCTGACCGACAGGCCCCGGCTGTTCACCTGGCGGAAGGGCGACGGGAGACCGCCGCGCTGCCTGCTGGTCTTTCCGGTGTGCCCGCACGGCCAGGCGGTCAACGCGCTGACCGTGGACTCCGCCGAGGTCCCCGAGGCGCTGTGCCGCCTGCTGGGCCGCACCCGGGCGGCGGTGCTGGCCTCCCTGACCCAGGGCTGCTCCACGCTGGGGCTCAGCAGGAAACTGCACATCTCGGCGACGACGGTGAGCGAGCACACCTCGGTCCTGCGCTCCTCGGGGCTGATCACCACCACACGCGCCAGCAACAGTGTGCGCCACCTCACCACGGCGTTGGGGACGACGCTGCTGAACGCCACGGCGCAGCCGCAGGAGATGTGGTGTGCCAAGTGCGAACCGCAGGCCGGGCAGCTCCTGGGACGCCCCGCCTGACCGGGGCGCCCCGGCGGTGTCCGGAGGCCGGGACGGGGGCCTCGCGCCCCCTCCCGGCCTCCGGGGCTCCCGCGCGCGCCGTTGAGCGCGAAAGCCCCCGTGGTCCCGTCCGGGACCGGGCCTCAGCCGCCCATCGCCTCGATGAGGCTCTTGGGCCGCAGGTCGGTCCAGTTGCGCTCCACGTACTCCAGCGCCTCGGCCCGGCTGCTCTCGGAGAGCACGACCTCCCAGCCGTCGGGGACGGCCGCGAAGGCGGGCCACAGGGAGTGCTGGCCCTCCTCGTTCACCAGGACCAGGAAGACGCCGTTCTCGTCGTCGAAGGGGTTGCTCATCGGTTGTTCCTCTCCTCTGTCGGCTCTCAGCGGTTCCCCGGCCGGCCGGCGCCGAAGCGCGCCAACCCGCCCAGGTTTGCGGCGAACTCCTCCGCCAGGCGCTCGACGGTCGAGCGGCGGTGCAGGTTCGTCGAGTAGGTCCAGGAGAACTCCATGCGGCCGCCGACCACGCTCCCGGTGACGTCCAGAGCGGTGGTCCGCGCCTCCTGCGGCGCGTGGTCGTGTCCGGGGGCGGGCAGGAAGCGCCGGTAGAGCCCGCCCGCGCCGTCCAGGGCGTCGAACCGCCCCAGGTAGTTGAAGGACACGGGGACGGGCGGCATCGCGCGGAGCGGGGCCGTGTGCTCCCCGGTGTCCAGGTACCGCAGCGCGCCGAAGCCGATCCCGCGGTGGGGGACCGCGCGCAGCCGCCGCTTGACCGCGTTCGCGGTCCGCCGCCAGTCGGCGTCGACGTCGATGTCGAGCAGGACCGGGTGGACCGTGGTGAACCAGCCGACCGTGCGCGCCAGGTCGACGTCGTCGAACAGCTCCTCGCGGCCGTGCCCCTCCAGTTCCACGAGCACCCGGGGCGATCCGCTCCACGCGGCCAGCGTCCGGCCGAGCGCCGCCAGCAGCACGTCGTCGATCCGGCCGCGCAGGAGGCCGGGGACCGTGTGCAGCAGGCGGGCCGTGGCGTCCTCCGGCAGCGCGACGGTGACGACGTCCTGTGCGGCGACGGTGTCGACCCCGTCGGGGAAGTCCAGGGGCAGCGCGGCGGCGGGGTCCGCGGCGGCCTCGGCGACCCGCGTCCAGTGGTCGAGTTCGGCGGCGAAGCCTCCCCGGCGGGTGTGCTCGGCGAGGCGGACCGCCCAGTCCCGGAAGGAGGTGGTCCGGGCGCCCAGGTCGGGGGTGCGGCCGTCGGCGAGCATGCCGTGGGCCGCGGCCAGGTCCTCCAGGAGGATCCGCCAGGAGACGCCGTCCACGACCAGGTGGTGCGCCGACAGCAGCAGACGGGAGCGGCGGTCGGGTCCCGCGTCGAACAGCACCGCCGTCATCAGGGGCTCCTCGGCGAGCCGGGACGGGCCGCGTTCCCGCCGGGCGGCCTCGGCGACCGCGGCGTCCAGTCCGTCGCCGTCCAGTCCCGCCGCGTCCACCACCCGGAACCCGACCGCGGGCCCGTCCGGTTCGGGAAGGTGCTGCCGCCAGGTCCCGCCGCTCCGTTCGAACCGCGCCCGCAGCATGTCGTGGTGGTCGGCGACCGCCGCCACCGCCCGTTCCAGCAGAGCCGGATCGGTTCCCGCGGCCAGCTCCACGAGCAGCGACATGTCGAAGTGCCACGGTGCGCGGGGGTGGGTGTCGAAGAACCAGTGCTGGATCGGGGTGAGCGGCACCTCCCCGGTGACCGGGCGCCCCCTCTCCTCCGGTGCCGCGGCGCGGTCCCCGGTGGGCTCCAGCGCGGCGGCGAGCTCGGCGACCGTCTGGTGGAGGAAGACGTCCTTGGAGGTCATGGCCAGTCCGGCGCGGCGGGCGTGCGAGACCATCTGGATGGTGAGGATGGAGTCGCCGCCCAGGTCGAAGAAGTTGTCCTCCACCCCGATCCCCGTCACCCCCAGCAGGTCCTCCCAGATCGCGGCGAGCGTCCGCTCGGTCCCGGTCCGCGGGGGCGTGTGGCCGCCGCCGAACGCCTCCCGGTCCACCTCCGGCAGTGCCCGGCGGTCCACCTTGCCGTTCGCGTTCAGCGGCATCTCGTCGAGGAGCACCACCGCGGCGGGCACCATGTAGTCGGGCAGCACCTCCCGCAGCCGCGTCCGCGCCTCGGCGGCGTCGGCCACCGCGTCCTCCTGGTCGGGGTCGACCTGCGCGTAGGCGACCAGGCGCCGGGCCCCCGGGGAGTCGGTCCGCACGACGACGGCGGCGTCGCGGACTCCGGGCAGTGCCGCGACGGCGGCCTCCACCTCCCCGGGTTCGACCCGGAACCCGCGGATCTTGACCTGGTCGTCGGAGCGGCCGAGGAACTCCATCTCCCAGTCGGCCGTCCAGCGCACGACGTCGCCGGTGCGGTAGAGCCGCCCGCCGGTGGAGAACGGGTCGGCCACGAACCGCTGCGCGGTCAGGTCCGGGCGGCCGTCGTAGCCCCGGGCGACGCCCTCACCCGCCAGGTAGAGCTCTCCCGGCACCCCCGGCGGTACGGGGCGCAGGAAGGCGTCCAGGACGTGGGCGCGCACCCCCGGCATCGGACGGCCGATGAGGGGCCGCTCCCCCTTCCGGATCGGCCAGTAGACGCTGTTGACCGTGTTCTCGGTGGGCCCGTAGAAGTTGTAGGCGGACCGCACGCCGCCGCGGTTCAGTGCGGCGAGGAGTGCGCCGTCGAGCGCCTCCGCGCCGACGGTGAGCACCCGCGGCCGGTGGGCCGCGTCCGCGAGCAGGCCCGCCTCGACGAGTTGGGCCAGGTAGGACGGCGTGGTGTCGAAGTAGTCGACGCGGTGCTCGTGGAGGTAGCGGCGCAGCGCCTCGGCGTCCATCCGCGTGTCCTCGTCGATGACGTGCAGGTGGTGGCCGCACAGCAGCCACACCAGGGGGTCCCAGGAGGCGTCGAAGGACCAGGACGCCAGGTGGGCGGCGGTCAGCTCCGGGTCCGCGGTGGTCTCGGGGACCGCCGCGCGGTAGCCGTGGACCATTCCGCGCAGGTTCCGGTGGGTGACCACCACGCCCTTGGGGAGGCCGGTGGAGCCGGAGGTGTACATGACGTAGGCGGGGTGGTCGTCCAGCAGCGGGCGGACCCGGTCGGCGTCGGTGACCGGCGCGTCGTCCCGCCCGGCCGTCTCCGCCCGGACGGCGGGGTCGTCGAGGACCGCCACGGGCGTGCCGTCGCCGAGCAGGTCG
>Ga0079224_100001635_pt1 | contig 26189 bp, 21 predicted proteins | sample Stecom2015_FD_80414 | JGI IMG/M metagenome (GOLD analysis project Ga0079224, IMG submission 80414) | Agricultural soil microbial communities from Utah to study Nitrogen management - Steer compost 2015 | ecosystem: Environmental > Terrestrial > Soil > Agricultural land | place: USA: Utah... | reverse complement strand
TCGGCCTCCAACCACGCCGCCTCGGCCGACCCATACTCGACCGGCGGATACTCGTCAAAGTCGTAGTCGTCGTCGACCACCGCGTCAACCACACAGCGTGGACAACAGCCACACCCCGTGGTCTCAACTACCGAAGCGCCCCCCGTGCCGAACATGCGTACAGCCTATCGGCCCCCACCGACAAAACCACACCGACACGCCGCAACCATTCGGCTAGATTCCTCGTATTCACCGCCTGCAAGCACATTGCGCTCGCAGATCCACAAGGGACTTAGTGCGATGCTGAGTAGAGGCCCGACGACGTAGCCACGGCGTCATGAGCCAACACGCAAACACGTCATGAGCCAAGGCGTCATCAGCTGCCCAGATGCGCTCGGGCTACGTACTTGGGCACCACCATCCGCCAGGCATCGGTCACCAGCTCCGTCATGTACGCGTGATCCAGCCGGGCGAGGTGGCAGCACACCCAGTTGAAGCGCAGGTCGGACGGGCGTGGCAGGAAGAACAGGTCAGGCTCGGCGGCGATCAGAGCGTCGCGTTCCTCCTTCGGATAGCCGAATCCCATTGTCGTCTCGTCGCGGGAGAAGGCGACGTAGACGATCGAACCCACGCGGAACTTGATCCGGTCACGGATTAGGTGCTCAGTGGTCCTTGGCAGCGTGAGCGCCAGTGCGCGAACGTCAGCGACGGTGACCATATGACGGACTCTATTCGCGGGGTCAGACACACCGCCCGACCCGCATCGCCGCCGTCAGCTCGCGGCCGAAGCGTCAGTTCGCGGCGGCTCCGAACCACCGAAGCAGCTGGTTGTCCAGATCCTGCTGATCGTCATCAACCCACGCCACGTGGCCGTCGGGCCGCAGCAGCGCGGCCGGCACGTCCAGCTCCTCACTGGCGTCCGCGACGTGATCGACGCGATCCGCCCATCCGGCCACCGAGAGCCCGCCGGTCTGGTCGATCAGCAGACCACGGCCACCGTGCATCAGCTCGTACAGGCGCCCCCGCTTGAGTCGCACGTCCCGCAGCCGCCGTCCCAGCAGCTCATGCCCCTCGCCGAAGTCATACCGGATCCCAATCGCGGTGATCTTTTCGGTGAGGTACCGGTTCACCTCCTCGAACTGCGTCAGTTCCGACAGCAACCGGCGCACCGCCTGCGGGCCCGGTTCGAGGGACATCAGCTCCGACTGGGCGCGGGTGTTGCTCAGCACGTCGGCGGCGACGGGATGCCGTTCGGTTTGGTAGGTGTCCAGCAGCCCCTCCGGTGCCCAGCCGTTGACCTCGGCGGCCAGCTTCCAGCCGAGGTTGAACGCGTCCTGGATGCCGAGGTTGAGCCCCTGACCACCTAGCGGCGCATGGATGTGCGCCGCGTCGCCGGCCAGCAATACGCGGCCGACCCGGTAGCGCTCGGCCTGCCGCGTGGCATCGCCGAACCGAGACATCCAGCGCGGCGAATGTATGCCAAAGTCCGTGCCAGCGAACACCCGCAGCTGCTGCTTGAACTCGTCGACGGTCGGCGGAACCATGCGGTCCTCCGCCACCCCGTCGGCGGGTACGACGATCCGGTACGTCCCGTCCTCAAGCGGCCCGGCCCCGAACCCCAGCTGGGTCTTGCGGACCTCCGCGACGACGGAGGCGATCGTTGCCGGATCCTCCGTTACCGCGAACTCGCCCAGCAGCCATTCGGTTCTCGCGGGCTCGCCGGGGAAGCCGACACCGATGAGCCTGCGCACCGTGCTGCGACCACCATCGCAGCCGACGACGTACCGCGAGCGCAGTTGGCTGCCGTCGGCCAGCTCCACGGTCACGCCGGTGTCGTCCTGGCTCAGCCCCACTAGCTCGGTGCTGCGGCGGACCTCGGCGCCGAGCTCGACGGCGCGTTCACCCAGCAGGCGGTCGGTGATGGTCTGTGGGATGCCGAGGATGTACGCGTGTGAGGTGTCCAGCCGGCCCTGCACGGGCTTCGTGATGCCGGCGAAGAAGCCGCCGAGCGGGTGCTGCTTGCCGTGCGCGAGGAACCGCTCCAGCAGGCCGCGTTGGTCCATCACCTCGATGCTGCGTACGTGCAGGCCGAGCGACCGGAGCTGCCTGGTCGGCTCCGCTTCCTTCTCCACCACGAGCACCTGCACCCCGTGCAGCCGCAACTCGCTGGCGAGCATCAACCCGGTCGGTCCGGCGCCGGCGATGATGACGTCAATCATGAGACCCCCCTTTGATTCCGGCCGAGGCACGCACCGGGCAGCGCTCGTTCATGCCTAGGGCGCCGGATGCCCGCGGCCTGCCCGCGAATTCAACGGCGCCACAATCGATACCTCACGAAGCACACCTGCCCATCAAACCCGAAATTTCGGCAGGTCTTGGCTCCGGCCGGCAATTGTGCAGCAAGACCCCGGCCTTGCGGCAAGGCCCCCAGTACGGTATAGGTTGAAAGTGGCAGGGAGACTTCGCTCTTCTTGCCATTTTTGTGTCCAGTATGGACGCTGGTGGCACCGTGAAGGTTCCACAGTGGATAGCAGTCGGCAACGCCGTGCGGGTTCGCAGCTGGCCACAGTCACGCGTCCACCAGGGCAATGGCGCATCTGCGCGTCGACGCGCCCTTCCGCAGAGTTCGTACGGCGTGAGAGTTCGTACGGCGTGTCGGGCGCTGGATCGGCGTGCGTGCGGGTACGTACCCGTATCCTCCTCCTCGTCAGGAGGAACAGTGACAGACGCCAACATCCGCATACCCACGCACGCGCGAGACCGACTCGCCGCGATCGCCGCTGCCGAAGGAATGTCGCTGCGGGCCTACCTCGCCCGGCTCGCCGAGCGCATGCTGACGCCCGCCGAGCGGGCCGCCCGCGCGGCTCGCGCCCGCGAGGTGTTGCGCGCGTGGAACGGTTACGCCCCGACCCCGGAGGAAGAGGCGAGGCTCGACGCGGAGCTCGACCGGCGGATCGCCGATGCGCTGAGATGAGCGACCAGCGGCCCAGCAACCATCAACACGTCGTCTTCGACGACACCGCGATGGTCGCAGCCGCCCGGGGCAGTCGCATCGCCTCGCGGCTCATTGAGCGCGCGCACAGTGCTGACGACATCACCCTGTACGCGACAACCTGCGCATTAGTGGAGGCCGAGCGGGCTCACCCGGGAACGGCCGAGCATGTCGCTTCCCTGCCTGGCTTCAACATCCTCGACCTCGACCTCTCCGCGGCGCTCGCCGTCGCCCAGGAGGACACCTGGGCGATCGCTCACACCCGCTACGCCGCTGCGCCCACGCTCGACCGACCGGACGGGGCCCTCGTCGCCACCGCGGACCCATCCCGCTGGGCCGGCCAGGCGGTGCGGGTCATCGACCTCCGCTCGACCTGAGAAGGCAAGCGCCTAAGGCCCTCAACCTCCGGCTACAGGTTCTTGACCGCGGCGACGAGCTTGCGCAGGGAATCTTTGGCGTCGCCGAAGAGCATGGTGGTCTTCGGGTCGTGCATGAGCTCGTTCTCGATCCCGGCGAAGCCGGCCCGCATCGACCGCTTCATGAAGACGATGGACTTCGCGTCCGCGGCCGCGAGGATGGGCATGCCGTAGATCGGCGACCCCGGCGTGGTGTGCGCGGCCGGGTTCACCACGTCGTTGGCACCGACGACGAGAGCCACATCCGCGGTGCGGAACTCCGGGTTGATCTGTTCCATGTCGCGGAGCTTGTCGTACGGGACGTCGGCCTCGGCGAGCAGTACGTTCATGTGCCCCGGCATCCGTCCGGCGACCGGGTGGATGGCGTACAGCACCTCGACGCCGCGCTGTTCGAGTTCGTCGGCGAGATCCCGCAGGGCGTGCTGGGCTTGCGACACGGCGAGGCCGTACCCGGGGGCGACGATGACGCGGCGGGCGTACCGCAGCAGGATGGCGACGTCCTCCGGCCCGGCAGAGCGGACAGGACGTTCTGAGACGGTCGCCGCGCCCAGCGTCGAGCCGCCGGCGAAGGCGCCAAAGAGGATGTTCGTCAGGGAACGCCCCATCGCCTTGGCCATCAGGTGGGTCAGCAGGGTCCCCGAGGCGCCGACGAGCGTGCCGGCCACGATGAGCAGGCTGTTCCCGAGGACGTACCCGCCGGCCGCCACGGTGATTCCGCTGAATGCGTTGAGCAGGGCGATGACGACCGGGACGTCGGCACCGCCGACCGGCAGCACGAAGATCACACCGAGCGCGAGGCTGACCGCGGCGAGCACCAGCGCGACCCAGTACGGCGCCCCGAACGGTATCCACACGCCGGCCGCCACGGTCGCGGCGAGTGACGCGCCGAAGATCCACCGCATGCCGGGGAACACCAGCGGTCGCCCGGTCATGAGTTCCTGCAGCCGCGCAAAGGCGATCATCGAGCCGGAGAACGTCACCGAGCCGATGAGGATCGTGAATCCCGCGACGGCGAGCTCGCCACGGTTGGTCCCGGCGGAAGTCGCCGCGATCTCGAGCAGGGCGACGATCGCGCCTGCGGCTCCGCCGAGTCCGTTGAAGATGGCCACCATCTGTGGCATCGCGGTCATCGCCACGCGCCGCGCCGCGAGGATACCCACCGCACCACCGACGAGGATCGCGCCCAGGATGGGCAGGAGGTTGGCCGGCCGCTCCACGGCGAAGACGACGAGGACCGCGATCGCCGCACCAACGGCGCCGACCAGGTTTCCCACGCGAGCTCGGCGAGGGGAGGAGAGCGCCTTGAGAGCGACGATGAAGCAGACGGCAGCGAGTACGTACGCGTAGCCGCCGGCGACCTCGCTCATCGCTTCGCGTCCTGCTCGGTGCGAGGCCTGGTGGTACGGAACATGTGCAGCATCCGGTCCGTCACGACGAACCCGCCGACCAGGTTCACGGTGGCCAGCGCCACGCCGACCAACGCCAGGGCAAGGGTGACGGGGGACTCCGCCTGCCCGGCCACGATGATGGTGCCGACCAGGATGATGCCGCTGATCGCGTTGGTTCCCGACATCAGCGGTGTGTGCAGGGTCGACGAAACCTTGGCGATCACTTCATAGCCTGTGAAGGCCGCCAGTATGAGCACGGTGAGCAGGGCAACGCCCTCCACTAGACCTCCTCCTGAGCAGGCGCCTGCACGGAGGCGAGCAGGTCGCGGGTCGGTTGATGGCGAACCTCGCCGGCATGGACGACGCAGCAGCCCGCCACGATCTCGTCGTCGAAGTCGAGCTGGACCGCGCCGTCGCTCGTCATCAGCACCAACAGGTTGGTGACGTTGTTGGCGTACAGCTGGCTCGCCTGGCCCGGCATCTGGCTCGGCACGTTCTGTCCACCCCAGACGAGCGCGCCGCCGATGGTGACTTCCTGACCCGGCACCGAACCCTCGACGTTGCCGCCCTGCTCGGCGGCCAGATCGACGACCACCGAACCGTGGCGCATCGCCGCCACCGCTTCCCGGGTGACGACCATCGGCGCCGGCCGGCCGGGGACGGAAGCGGTGGTGATGACCGCGTCCGCCGCCGCGACGTGTGGGGCGAGCCGCTCGCGCTGGATCCGGCCTCGTTCCTCGGACATCTCCCGCGCGTAGCCGGCCGCCCCGTCGAGCGGTGGCAGGTCGAGATCGATGAACTCGGCGCCCACGCTGCGCACCTCTTCGGCGGCGGCAGTGCGCACGTCGTACGCCTTGACGACGGCGCCGAGGCGGCGGGCGGTGGCGATGGCCTGCAGGCCCGCCACTCCCGCCCCGATCACGAGCACGGACGCGGGCGGCACGTTGCCGGCCGCGGTGATGGACATCGGGAAGAAACGCGGCAGTCGCTCGGCCGCGACGATGGCACACCGGTAACCGGCGACCAGCGCCTGGGACGAGAGGGCATCCATGCTCTGGGCCCGGGAGATGCGCGGGATGAGTTCCATGGCCATCGCCGTACGGCCACCGTCGCGTACGGCGCGAATGAGCTCGAGTTCCTGCGCCGTGGGCAGGAACGAGATGATGAGCCCTCCCGGTGCGAGCCGGTTGACCTGATCAACGGTTGGTGGCTGTACGGCGAGGAGGACGTCGGCGCCGTCGACCGCGTCGGGTGAGACCTCGGCCCCCTGTTCCGCGAAGGCTTCGTCGGGGAAGCCGGCGGCCGCGCCGGCCCCCGGTTCTACATGGACGGTCAGTCCAGCCTTGGTCAGCCGGGACACGTTCTGCGGTACCAGCGCCACGCGCCGCTCGGCTGGTCTTGCCTCCTTGACGACCGCCACCCTCATGCAGGTTGAGGTTAGCCAAAGATCGACAGATGGGGAACGTGTGCGACCACCACAGCTCAGTGCCCCCCACCACTCAGCGCGCGTCACAGCTTGGGGGCTCGGCTGTGGCCGGCGTGGGCGGCCCTGGGGCGAGCGGTGACGGTTTGTTGACTCACCGGTAACCTTGGCCACAGGTGACCGGCGCAGCGGAGGTGCGGGATGGCAGTCGCGGAGGCGTACATCTACGAGGCGATACGGACGCCTCGCGGGCGCGGGAAGAAGAACGGCTCACTCTACGAGGTCAAGCCCATCTCGCTCGTGGTGGGCCTCATCGAGGAGATGCTGCGGCGGCACCCGGGGCTCGACCCGGCCAAGATCGACGATGTAGTGCTCGGCGTGGTGTCGCCGCTGGGAGATCAGGGCGCGGACATCGCCAAGACCGCGGCGGTCGTGGCCGGCCTGCCAGACACCGTCGCTGGCGTCCAGCTCAACCGGTTCTGCGCCTCGGGCCTGGAGGCGGTGAACATCGCCGCGCAGAAGGTGCGCTCCGGGTGGGAGGACCTGGTGCTCGCTGGCGGCGTGGAGTCGATGTCCCGGGTGCCCATGGGCTCCGACGGGGGCGCATGGGCCATGGACCCGGAGACGAACTTCGCCACCGGGTTCGTTCCGCAGGGAATCGGTGCGGACCTGATCGCCACGATCGAGGGTTTCAGCCGCGAGGATGTGGACCGGTACGCCGCGGAGTCGCAGGCCCGCGCCGCGAAGGCCTGGGCGAACGGCTACTTCGCCCGCTCCGTGGTCCCGGTACGGGACCGCAACGGCGTGGTCGTGCTCGACCGGGACGAGCACATCCGGCCCGGCACCACTGTAGAGATCCTCGCCGGCCTGGAACCCTCGTTCGCCGGCATCGGCGAGATGGGCGGCTTCGACGCGGTGGCGTTGCAGAAGTACCACTGGATCGAGCGAATCAACCACGTGCACACCGCCGGGAACTCCTCCGGCATCGTGGACGGCGCGTCGCTGCTGCTGATCGGCAGCGAGGAGGCTGGCCGCGCGGCTGGGCTCGAGCCGCGGGCCCGGATCGTCGCCACCGCCGTGACCGGTTCGGAGCCGACGATCATGCTGACCGGCCCCGCGCCGGCCACCCGGAAGGCTTTGGCGAAGGCCGGCATGTCCATTGAGGACATTGACCTGGTGGAGATGAACGAGGCCTTCGCCGCGGTCGTGTTGCGGTTCGTCAAGGACATGGGGTTGACCCTCGACAAGGTCAACGTCAACGGCGGGGCGATCGCCATGGGTCATCCGCTCGGCGCCACCGGCGGCATGCTCCTGGGCACGCTCCTGGATGAGCTGGAGCGCCAAGAACTGCGCTACGGGCTGGCGACGCTGTGCGTCGGCGGCGGCATGGGCATCGCGACGATCATCGAGCGAGTGTGAGGGGCGACGTGACTGACGGGAACATCATCGCCTGGGACCGGGACGCCGACGGCGTGGTGACACTGACCATCGACGACCCGACCAAGGGCGCGAACACCATGAACGATGCCTACGTGGCCAGCATGGAGGCCACATTGGAGCGTCTCGTGGCCGAGCGCGACTCGATCCGTGGCGTGATCGTGACGTCTGCCAAGAAGTCCTTCTTCGCCGGCGGTGACCTCGACATGCTGAGGCGGGCGACCCCGGACCAGGCCGCCACCGTGTTCGAGAACGTCGAGCACGTCAAGGGACAGCTGCGCCGGCTGGAGACGTTCGGCAAGCCCGTGGTCGCCGCCATCAACGGTTCCGCGCTCGGCGGTGGGCTCGAGCTCGCGCTCGCCTGTCATCGCCGTGTCGTCGCCGATGACGCCAGCATCCGGTTGGGCTTCCCCGAGGTCACCCTTGGGCTGCTGCCGGGCGCGGGCGGCGTCGTGCGGACCACGCGCATGCTCGGCCTCATGGTCGCCCTCACCGAGGTGCTGCTGCGCGGCCAGCGCCACCGGCCGGCCAAGGCGCTGGAGCTCGGCCTGGTGCACGAGGTGGTGCCGGCAGACCAGCTGCTCGCGCGAGCCAAGGAATGGATCCTGGGGCCCGAGGCCACCTCGACCCAGCCGTGGGATCAGCCCGGATATCGGGTGCCGGGCGGCACGCCGAGCACGCCCTCGCTCGCGATGAACCTCCCGGCTTTTCCGGCCAACCTCCTTAAGGAGCTCAAGGGCGCTCCATATCCAGCACCGCGCGCCATTCTCGCGGCCGCCGTGGAGGGCCTGCAGGTCGATGTGGACACCGCACTGCGGATCGAGAGCCGCTACCTGGTCAACCTCATGATCGGGCAGACCGCCAAGAACATGATCAAGGCGCTCTTCTTCGACATGCAGGAGGTCAGCAACCGGCCTCGCCCCGAGGGGCACCGTCCCCGAACCGTGCGGCGGATCGGCGTGCTCGGCGCCGGCATGATGGGCGCCGCGATCGCGTACGTCTGTGCCCGCGCCGGCATGGAGGTCGTGCTCAAGGATGTCTCGCTCGCGGCGGCGGAGCGGGGCAAGGACTACTCGCGCAAGCTGGTCCAGCAGGCCGTCGATCGTGGACGGTCCACACCGGAGGATGGCGAGGCGCTGCTGGCCCGGATCACTACGACGGAGCAGACGGCGGACCTCGCCGGTGTCGAGGTCGTCATCGAGGCCGTCTTCGAGGACCCGGCACTCAAGCACCAGGTCTTCGGAGAGGTACAGGACGTCGTGGCGCCGGACGCCTTGCTCGCCTCCAACACGTCGACGCTGCCGATCACGCTGCTCGCGGAGGGCGTGCGGCGCAAGGAGGACTTCGTCGGGCTGCACTTCTTCTCCCCGGTGGACAAGATGCCGTTGGTGGAGATCATCCGTGGTGAGAAGACATCGGCCGAGACGATCGCCCGAGCGCTGGACCTGGTGGCGCAGATCCGCAAGACACCCATCGTCGTCAACGACAGCCGGGGCTTCTTCACCAGCCGGGTCATCGGAACCTTTACCCAAGAAGGCATCGCGATGCTCGCCGAGGGCGTCCCTGCCCCGTCGATCGAGCAGGCGAGCCTCCAGGCGGGCTACCCGGCACCCGTGCTGCAGCTCATGGACGAGCTCACGCTCACGCTTCCGCGAAAGATCCGCCAGGAGACGGAGGCGGCGGTGCGGGCGGCCGGCGGAACCTGGATACCGCACCCGGCGGACGCCGTCATCGATCGAATGATCGACGAGTTTGGCCGGTCGGGGCGAGCCAAGGGCGCCGGTTTCTACGACTACGTCGATGGCAAGCGAGTCGGCCTCTGGCCGGGACTGGCCGAACACTTCGGCACACCGGCCAAGGAACTGCCCTTCGAGGATCTCAAGGAGCGCATGCTCTTCGTCGAGGCGCTGGAGTCCATCCGCTGCCTTGAGGAGGGCGTGCTGACCTCAGTCGCCGACGCCAACGTCGGGTCGATCCTCGGCATCGGCTTCCCCGCCTGGACCGGCGGCGTGCTGCAGTACGTCAACCAGTACCCCGGTGGCCTGCCCGGCTTCATCGCGCGGGCCAACCAACTGCGGGAGCGGTACGGGGATCGCTTCACCTGCCCGGCGCTGCTACTGGAGAAGGCCGACCGCGGCGAGATCTTCGAGTAGGCATCCCGCCGGCCGGTTCGCTAGCTCAGGCGATCGAGGCGGCGCTGGGCGGCATTGAGGTCACGCTCCGCAGCCATCCGACGGTTTCGGCGCAGCCGCGCCTCGTGCTGCGCCCGGTCGAGCTGTTCGCGAAGGTCGTTGATCTGGGCGGTCAGCCGCGCGACGTGCTCGTTCGCCTCCTCCTCGGCCCGCATGGCGTCGGCATGGTGTTGCTTCGCCTCCGCGAGCCGTTGCTCGGCCGCTCGCCGCCGGTCCGCCGCCTCCCGCTCGCTAGGCGCGGCAGTCGCGGCGGTCTGTCGGGTGGGCGCTGCGCCGCGCCCTCGGGCGGTATCTCTACCCGTGGCTCGTTGGGTTCCGGCCCGCGCCGCCGTTGCTTCGAACCCGCCGAGCCCTTCCACGCCGAAACCGCTGTACGTCAGCGGGCGTACGACCCGGCCGGCCCGAACCAGCTCGGCGGCTGCCTCGTCCGCCATGGCGGCGGCCAGCGTCGACTCCACTTCGGTGATCTGTTGCCGGCTCGGTGTCTCACCACCGGCTGCGCGCGCCAGTTCTTCCGCCTTACGCAGTGCCGCATCGAGCGCCCGGCGCCGCTGCGTCGAGAGATCGCGGAGTTGCCCGGGCGGCACGCTTCCCTGCGCCGCACGAATGGCCTCGCCCAACTCGAGCAACCGCGCCACCTCGGATGGAGCGCGAAGGGCGAGCAGGTTCACCAGCCAGGCCGACACCGTGGGGCGTCGCAACTTCCCCACCTCGGCGGCCACTGACCTCTCGCCGGCCTCGCGGGCCTCTGCCACGAACCGGTCCCGGGCCGCCGTGAACTCTGCGGGAACAAGAGCGTACAGCTCGTCGGCGATGTCCCGAACCGTTCGCATGCCGCTATTGAACCAAAATGGACGGGTCTGTGCGGCTGGGGACGGTGGCCGCGACGGTCGTCGTCCTAGAGACCGGCCTATCCGATCGGCTAGTCTCTGACAGCTAAACGTTCAACCACCGTGGCATGAAGCCCGCCCGAGGGCAACGATAGGTGCCGGCTGACCCACGCTCTGTTTGGGCTCGGCCGCAAACGTGACCAAGCCGGGGAGTGGTCACGCCGGGTGCGGTGTGCCGGACCGTGCCCTGGACGGGACCAACGCTGCGTACCCAAGGGGGGGGTGGAGTGGCGAAATTCGATGCACCCCCGTCGCCTGAACCGAGTCACGCCAGACCACGTGCGTCGACAGCAGAAGCGATGACTGTGGAGGCGATCGGGTCGCGACAGCAGCGAGGCACCGGCCGGGGCCCGGCGGGATAGCGGCGTTCACGGAAGGGAAGCCACGGTGGCTACAACGGCGGTTCGTCGCACGGCGCGGATGCTGCTGCTCATCGCCAGCATGCTCGGGGTAGCCGTGCTCGTCGGCGGCATCGCCCGCCAGTCTTGGGCCGTGAACAGCCGGACGGCGGAGGTGGTCCGGCTCGAGCAGTACGGCGCCAAGATGCTCCACCCCATGACGACCTTGCTCAGCGAGCTCGTCCAGGCCCAGTCGAACGCCGTCCGGGGCGAGCAGGTCGACGCCGAGACGCTACGCCAGGCATTGGCGTCCGTCCATAAGATCGACCAGGGGTACGGCGAGGCTCTCCAGACGCGACAGCGCCTGGCCAGCCTGACCGCCGCCATCGAGTCGGCAGTAGCGCGCAACGAGACCGGGCGGGCGGCCTTCGACACGTACTCGTCGCTCGTGACGCTCACGGTGGACCTGATGCGCCGCATCGCAGACACCTCCCACCTGATTCACGACCCCGACCTGGACTCGTACTACCTGATGGAGGCGGCGATCGTGTTGCTCCCGGACGCCATCGTGCTTTCCGGACGCGCAGCCGACCTGGTCGCGCTCGCTGGCGGCCGCGCGCTGGAGGGTGAGGACGCCATCCGGGCGGCGGTCGCGCGGTTTGGCGTCTCGTCGGCCGCGGAGAAGGTGGGCCAGGGCCTCAACAAGAGCGTCGAGGTAACCGCCCGATCCGCACTCGGCGTCAACATCGCTGAGCGGCTCGACGCATTCCGGGCGGCAGCCGACGCATTCGCTCCGCCGACGATGCTGGTGGAGCTCGCCAACCCGGTAGACGCCGCCACGTTGGCCGAGAACGCGACCCGGGTTGGCACCACCGCGAACCCGCTCGCTCACCGCCTTCTCAGTGAACTTGAGGCGCTGCTCGCCGAGCGTGCGTCCACATTGGAGAGCGAGAGGCAGTTCACCCTGGCGGCGGCGATTGGTGTCGCCCTGTTCGCCATTGTGATGGCGTGGATTGTCCTGACCGACCGTGGCCGCCGCGCGGGACGGCATCCGGCCCCGGCGACGTCCGGGCACGACCTCCCCGTTGGATCGCTGGCCTATGCGAGGGATCTGCTCGAGTCTGACCTCGTGGGCGTCCGCGGGGGCGATCGCGCCTCGCATCGGGGCGGGTTGCCGCTGCAGCGAGAAGCCGGTCAAAGCGGCTTAGTCAGCGGCGGCCCGGTCGTTGCGGATCGGGGCCGGCACGATGCTCGCTAGGCTCGGGATCCGGCAGAAGCTTGCCCTCCTGCTGACGATTCCGCTGGCCGCGCTGCTGCTGGTGATGGCCCCGTTCACGGCTGAGCGGATCCGCGACGCGCAGTCGGCGCAGACAACATCGCGCATCGCCCTGGCCGCCCGGGAGGTCGGCGCACTGATCCAGGCACTGCAGCACGAGCGGCTGCTGGCCATGGGTTACCTCTCCTCGCCCAACCTCGACCGGTCGGCCCTGGTCGCACAGAGCGAATTGGCGAGCGACACGGCGGCCCGGCTCGCTGCGGACCCTCTGACCGCCGACGTCATGGCCCGAGCCGAGAACGAGCTCACCGCGCTCGTCGGGCTTCGCCAGTTCGTCGTGAGCCGAGCTGTCGGTGCCCGGCGAGCCTACGAGCAATATGGGGCGGCGACGACGGCGCTGCTCGATGCCCTGCGCCTCGCCCAGCCGCCCGGTGCCGACCCGGAGGGCCTGGCGCAGCTTGCCGCTCTGGATGCGCTCATGCGGTCCAATGAGGAGGTTACCGGTACCGGCGCCACCCTGGTGGCACTCGCGGGCGGACTCGATGTCGATCGCTCCGAGCTCACCACGACGCTCGTCCGGCAACGAGTCCACATCGCTGCCTTTGGTCAGCTCGTCACCCCCGAGCAGGCCGGGTTCGTGGACTCGGTCGACTCCGGCCAGGCTGGGGTGCGCTTCTACGACCTGGTGGCGCAGACCCAGCAGTCGGTCGATGATCCACCGGTGGAAGTCTCCGAGGCGCTGACGGCCGCCCTGTCATACACCGGTCTGCGGCGCCTGGCGCAGGATCGCACCGCCCGGGAGATCGCCATCGCAGCCGAGCAGCGTGCGTCCGCGGCCGTGTCCGCAGCGGTCGGCGCTGTGGGTGGTGCCGTACTCGTCTTCGCCGTCGCGCTGGCGCTCGGCATAACGGTCAGCCGGTCGATCTCCCGGCCGCTGCGACGACTCACCAGGTCCGCAGCGATCGTCTCGGATGTCGCGCACAGCGAGTTGCTCCGGGTGACGGACTCGGATTCGCCGGAGACGGTGCCGCCGCCGCGCCTGGCCGCCATCGAGGTCGACAGCAGGGATGAGATCGGCGAGCTCGCTGCCGCGCTGAACCGGGTACAGGCGACCGCCGCGATGCTGATCGAGCGGCAGATCACCGCCCGGGCCAACATCGCGGTGATGTTCGCGAACATCGCCCGGCGCACGCAGAACCTGGTGGGACGCCAGCTGGCCCTGATCGATGACCTGGAGCGCAACGAACGCAACCCGGCCATGCTGCAGCGCCTCTTCCGGCTCGACCACGTGGCGACCCGGTTGCGACGAAGCGCCGACAGCCTGCTGGTGGTCTCCGGCACGATCGACCAGGTCATCTCCGGCGGTCCCACACCGCTCATCGACGTGATCCGGTCGGCGGTCGCCGAGATCGAGGGCTACCGCGCGGTGCGGGTTGGACAGGTCGCCGACGTCGCGGTCGTCGCCGCGGTCGCCGGCGACCTGCGCCTCCTGCTGGCCGAGCTGATCGAGAACGCCACGAACTTCTCGCCCCCTGGCTCGCCTGTCCACGTCACCGCCGAGCTCGGCGAAGAGTGCCACATCCGAGTTGTTGACCACGGCCTCGGCATGAGCCCGGCCCGACTGGCGGAGGAGAACCGCCGGCTGGTCGAGCGGGAGCGGCTCGACGTGGCCCCGACGAGCGTGCTCGGTCTGTTCGTCGTAGGGCGGCTGGCCCGCCGCCACGGGTTGAGCGTCTCCCTGGAACCCACGGGAGAGCGCGGCATCACCGCGAACGTGCGGGTGCCGTCGCGGCTGCTCACCACCCTCACCGAGGCTGCCCGGGGATTGGCCCCGGTGCGACTGCGCACGCTGCCACCCGAACTGCAGGCGATGGAGGCCATCGAGGAGGCGTCCCGCAGCCCATTCCCGTGGTTCAAGAAGGAGGAGCTGGTAGCCATTGAGGCTGGGCCCGGGCAACGAGGAACGGAGCAAGAAGGCCCCGCCGAAGCAGAGTCTGGGCAAGGAGCGTCCAACCAAGAAGGGCCCGCGACTCGTGCCCCGTCAGCGGTCGGACGCGCTAGCGTCGCCACCGTGAGCCCTCCGCAACCCCCAGGCCCGCCTTCCGCCACCGGCGGCGAGCCCGTGACCGGTTCGCTCACCGCTGCCGGATTGGTGCGGCGCGTGCCGGGAACGAACCTCGCCAACGTCATGGCGGCCGCGCCGCCAGAGCCGCCGACCGAGCGGCTTGCTCGCGACCCCGAGGCCGAGCGAGAGGCGATCAACAACTACCTGTCTGGCCTTGCTCGAGGAGAGCAAGCCGCCGCACCAGATCAGCCAACTCACACGTCGAGATATGCGGAGAGGCACTCATGACCGTGTACGCCGACCATCTCAGCGCCGAGGCGCAGCAGTTCAACTGGCTGCTCAACCAGTTCGCCGCAAACACGCCCGAAGTCATCGACGCAATCGCCGTCTCCGCCGACGGCCTGCTGATCGCGATGTCCAACCGCCACGACCGGGCCAACGCCGACCGCTTAGCCGCGATCACCTCGGCGCTGCAGAGTCTGGCGCAAGGCGCCGGAAGGATGTATGAGCTGGGCGATCCAAACAAGATCATCATAGACCTGGACGGCGGTTACGTGCTGGTGAGCTCCATCAGCGCCGGTGCGACGCTGGGCGTGCTCGCCGCCCGGGCGGCGAATCTCGGCAACCTCGCCTACGAGATGGCCGTGTTCGCAAACCGTGCCGGAGAGGTCATCTCGCCGCAGCTCATCGAGGAACTCAAGGTCGCCGTTGGCAGCTGAGAGCGTTGGCAGCTGTGGACGTTGGCAGCTGTGGGCGTCCCTCGTGTCACGACCGGGTTGCGGCAGCGAGCCAACCGCTTGCGGCGCGCCGAGGCGTCCGGTGCGACACGCGCCGCGTTGCTGCCATCCCCGTACAGGCCTGGACGAGTGCGCGCTGCACGGTCGCGGCGTCCGGGAGGTGCCAGCCAGTCGTCTCGGGGCTGATCTTCCACGTGATCTGTCCGCGCGGCGTGCGGGTCGGTGGGGCCGGGATCCACGATTCACGCCGGTGCACCACAACGTCCGGGCGATCGGCGAGTTGCGACTCGGGCGTGTCACCGCTGGCCACAAGAAACATCCATCGACCCGCCGGGGTCACGGCAACCGGGCCGGTGGTCACGGATGCCAGCGCCGCGGCGCCAATTCGCTCGGGGACCTCGATCACATCGAAGGGCTCGCCGGTCGCGAGCAGCACCGAAAACGGCACCTCTGCCCACCATTGCTCCACATCAGACGTACGCGACGAGGCGTGCCTTTCCCAGGCACTCAGGGCAGGATGGCACGCGACCGTCGGGCACAACGGGCCACACACGTATCGGTTGTCGGCGAGGAACGCTCCGGGGACGACACGCCATCCGTGATCGGCGTACCGTAGGGCAGCTCGCCGCAGAACCGACCGTTGCCGCATTTCGCCTAGACGCATACTCCGACCCTCCCGGAAGACATCACGATCCGTCACTCTCAGCGTCCTTACTCGTTGCGACCTGAGAGCGTCTTCTGCAAGCTCCGTATGAGGGGTGCATATGTAGGTACTACGAGCGAGCCGCCCGCTGCTGGCGCACGTGGTGTGCGACACCCGGCTCGTAGGTGCGAGCGGGACAGGGCGCCGGAGCAACGGGCAGTGCCGACCGGCCGGGGGGCCGGTGCAGGGAAAGCCAACCAAGCAAGCCGGTCATGGGGAAGAGCGCCGACGTCAACACGCGTGGGACGCGCGGCGCAGGGGGAGGGACCATGGACGAGCAGCCGATAGGTCGCCGTATCGCGTACTGGCGCAGCCGCCGCAAGATGTCGCAGCAGGTCTTCGCCGACCGGCTGGAGAAGTCCAAGAGTTGGGTCGACAAGATCGAGCGCGGCGTGCGGAAGGTGGACAAGATCTCGGTCGTCTACAAGATCGCGGATGTGCTGCAGATCGACGTCCAGGTGCTCCTCGGCCGGGATCCTTCTCGCCGCCCCGACACGATCACCTGCATCGATCAGGTCGATGTGACCGAGATTCGCTCAGCGATGGAGCGCTACGACAAGATCAGCGCCTTCTTTTTCGCGACGCCGGAGGCGCCATCGCTTGCCGAACTCACCAAGGCGGTCGACCACGCCTGGCTGACGTTCCAGTACTCCAAGTACCCGCAGCTGGCTCGCATGCTGCCGAAACTGCTTCGCGATGCCCAGGCGGCGAACGCCGCGTACGACGGCGACGACGGCCGCGTCGCCGCCGGTCTGCTGGGCCAGGCGTACCAGATCGCCTCCTCAAGCCTGCGCAAGCTCGGCGAGCATGATCTGGCGTGGCTCGCCGCCGACCGGGCCGTGATGGCCTGCCAGCGCGCCGGTGACGACATGCTGTGCTGCCTCGCGACGACCCGCGTTGCGAACGCGCTGGTCGCGCTCGGCCGGTTCCGCCCCGCCCTGGAGATCGCCGTCAACATCGCCAACCAGATCGCCCCGGTCGGCACCTGTGATGCCACGCCGGAACGACTCACGGTGTACGCGATGGTGCTGTTGCAGGGCGCCATGGCCGCGGCCCGCATGGGCGATCCGACCACCGTGCGGGAGCTGATCAGCGCCGCCGAAGAGGCCGCGAAACAGCTCGGTGGCGACGAGAACTACTACTGGACCAACTTTGGCCCCACCAACGTCGTGTTCCACAAGGTGGCCGCCGACGTGGAGTTGGGTGAGGGTGGTCGGGCGGTCGAGACGCACGAGACGATCGCTCCCGAAGACTTCGCCGCGATGATGCCGGAGCGCCGCGCACACCACCTGCTCGACCTGTCGCGCGGACTCGCTCAAACCGGCGATGTGGCTCGCGCCGGCGAGGTACTGCTCGAGGCCGATCGGATCGCCACCGGCGAGGTTCGATGCCGACCAATAGCGCACGAGCTGCTCGCGAACATCCTGCGGCGAACGGTGGGCTCGCCACCCGCCCAGCTCGCCGAGTTGGCCGACCAGATCGGGCTCGCCGTGTGACGGGAGCCGCGCAACCGAGGATCAGTCTTCGGCGAGACTTGTCGGGGTGGGAGGTCGTGCGGGACAGGCAGGCGACAGGGTCGCCAGGACCCGTCGCGCTGGTAGCCTCGGCTCGCACGCCTCCAGCGTCGCCCGCGTAAAGGAGTCCCGGCCGTGAAGGCAGATCCCGACGCCCAGCGCCGCCTGCTCGAGCTCCAGGCGATCGACACCGCGCTGGCCCAGCTGGCATACCGTGAGCGCAACCTGCCCGAGCACGCCGAACTGGAGCGATTGAGGCGAGAGCTCGCCGCCTTGGAAGATGAACGGGTCCGGGCCCAGGTGGCGGTCGACGACATCGACCGGGACATCGCCCGGCTGGAGAAGGACATCGAACAGGTGCGGGCGCGGGCCGACCGGGACCGGGCCCGTCTTGATGTCGGAACCGGTCCGGCGAAGGAGCTGGAGGCGCTGCAGCATGAGCTCGCCACGCTGACCCGCCGGCAGGGTGAACTGGAGGACGCCGAGCTCGAGCTCATGGAGCAGCGTGAGCAAGCCCAGGCGAGACTCGACGAGATCGAGCGACGGCTCGCGTCCGGCCGGGAGGAGCAGGCGGCGGTCGAGGAGCGCCGCCAGGTGGCACTCGCCGACCTGGCCAAGCAGCAGGAGGCGAAGCGTGCCGCGCGCGGGCCGCTCACGGCCGAGCTGCCCGCCGACCTGCTCGGGCTGTACGAGAAGATCAGGGAGTCGACCGGCATGGGTGCGGCGTTGCTTCGAGCCGGTCGATGCGAGGGATGCCGGCTCGAGCTCTCCGGATCGGAGAAGGCACGAGTCCGGTCCGCGCCGCCGGACGAGGTCGTCCGCTGCGACGAGTGCGGGCGCATCCTGGTCCGCACGGCGGAGTCCGGGCTGTGAGCCGAGGGCGCACCAAGCGCCTGCGTGTCATCGTCGAGGCGGACGGCGGCGCGCGGGGAAACCCTGGTCCGGCCGGCTACGGCGCCGTCGTGCGGGAGGCGGGTACCGAAGAGATCCTCCTCGAGATCGCCGAGCCGATCGGGGTCGCGACGAACAATGTCGCCGAGTATCGCGGTCTGATCGCGGGGCTGCGTGCGGCGGCCGATCTGGGCGCGGTCGAGGTCGACGTCAGGATGGACTCCAAGCTGGTTGTCGAGCAGATGTCGGGCCGGTGGCAGATCAAGCACCCCGGCCTGCGCCCGTTGGCGGCCGAGGCGGCCGCGCTGATCCGCCGGTTCGACACGGTCCGGTTCACCTGGGTCCCGCGCGATCGGAACCGGCGGGCCGACGCGCTCGCGAATGCGGCGATGGACGGCAAGTCGGCGGCCGACGTCGACGTGCCCGGACCCGCGTCGGCGAGCACGCCGGCCCGCAGCTGGGCGCCCCCAGCCGGCACGCCAGCGACGCGCCTGGTGCTCGTACGGCACGGCGAGACCGCATTTACGGCGCAGCGTCGCTACTCGGGGCGCGGAGACGTGCCGCTCTCCGAACATGGTCTGGCGCAGGCTGAGGCGCTCGCCGCACGGCTGAAGGCGATCGGCGCCACCGCGGTCGTGTCCTCACCGCTGTCGCGCTGCGTCGCCACGGCCGAGGCCATCGCGCGCCAGATGGGTGTCGACAAGGCACGCGTCGAGCAAGATCTCATTGAATGCGACTTCGGCGACTGGGAGGGCCTTACCTTCGCCGAGGTTCGGGCGCGCTGGCCCGAGCTGGTGGACCAGTGGCTCGCCTCACCCTCGGTCGCGCCTCCGGGCGGCGAGTCGTTCGAGGCGGTGGCACAGCGAGTCCGCGATCTCCTGCCCCGACTTCTCAGCGAGCATGCCGGCGAAACGGTGGTCCTCGTCAGCCACGTCGCTCCGATCAAGCTCCTGCTGCGCGACGCGCTCTCGGCGGGTGACACGTTCCTCTACCGGCTGTACCTGGATGCCGGCGGTTTCTCCATTGTGGACTATTATCAGGACGGCGCCATCGCCGTCCGTACCATCAACGACACGTCGCACCTCTAGCCGCGCCGCTCATAGCGCTAGTCCCCACGCTCGACCCGGTATATGTCGCCGGCGGCGATGCGAGCCAACTGCGGCATCAGCCATGGCGCGATCCACCGTCGCACACCGTCCACAGTGAAATGCAAACCATCGCTGCGAAGCGGGATGCCGTCGACGCTCCACGTGAACTCGCCGTCCGGGCACACCCGGCGGTTGAGGTCGATGACGGTGGTGCGACCCTCGTGCTTGGCCGCCGCCTCCCGCAGCAACCGGTTCCAGGCGTCCACCCGCTCCGGCAGGTCCTCGTCGTAAAGCCCTCCGTCGGGGCGCTCGTAGCGCCGGTTGTAGGGCGAGGTCAGCAGGACGACGTGCGCTCCCCGCGAGAGCAGGATGTCCAACGCCAGGTTCAGCTCCGTGCGCAGGTAGGCGTCGTAGTCAGGGTCTCCGACATGCCGGAACTCGCCGCCGAGGACCCGGTCGGTCAGCTCCCAGCGACCGAGGAGGACCACCGCGACGTCCGGGTCGGTGGCGTTGAGCCGCCGGCGCCAGATCTCGTCCCAGCGGGGACAGTTGGGGTAGTTGGTCTGCATCCGTTCCCTGATCCGGATCTCGGGTAGCCGGGCGATGCCGCATCCCTGCACGGAGTTGATCGAGATTTCCAGCTGCCCCTCGTACGACGGCAGGTACGCGGCGTGCGACCACGACACCGAGTCACCAAAGAAGCCGATGCGCGGCAGCTCTCCGGGCTTGCGACCCGGTCGCTGCATCGGAGGAGTCACGTCACTGCCGGCCGCCGGCGTCTCCTCGATGAGCGGAGCCGACCGCAGCGACGCAATGGTCGGCGTGGGGCGTACGAACGTGGCGAGCAACACGGCGACGGCCGTCATCGCGACAGCGGCGCTCGCGGTCGTCGCAGCGGTGAGCCCGCCTATACGAGCTCTCGGCCGGTCCGAGCGGCGCAGCGGCCAGCGACCGGTCCGGATCGGTTGCTCTAGCAGCAGGTAGGAGACGGTCGCCGCGGCGAGCGTCGCCGCGATGCGCGCGGCCAGCAGTCCGGGCCCGGCGAGCCCCGTACGCTGCGACGTCAATAGCAGGTACAGGGGCCAGTGCCAGAGATACACGCCGTACGAGATCCGGCCGAGCCACACCAGCGGCGGCAGTGCCAGCACTCGGGCCAGCGGCGCTGCTGGGCTGGCCACAACGTGGGCGAGGATCGCCGCGACCGCGAGACCGCCCGCGAGGAAACCGCCGCGATACAGCAGGGGACCGTCACCACTGGCCGTCGCCCACAGCCAACCGGCGAACCCCACGCCGGCGACGGCCGCGGCACCGATCGCGAGGTGGGCCTGCCTCCCCAACGGCCGGATGCCGGATGGTGAGGCGCTTGCGCCCCGGCCCCTGGGAGCCAGCAGGACGGCGGCAGCGCACCCGATCAGCAACGCCTGGGCGCGAGTGTCAGTGCCGAAGTACGCGCGGTTGACGTCGAACGGCTGGTACAGCAGCGCTCCCGCGATCGTGGAGCCGGCGGTGCCGGCCACGCACACCGCGAGCAGCGCGGCACGGGACCGCGCGACGGCCAGCATGGCGACGGTGATGAGCGGCCAGAGCAGGTAGAACTGCTCCTCGATCCCGAGGGACCAGGTGTGCTGCAGGGCCGAGGGCGCGGCCGTCTGGGTGAAGTAGTCGTCGCCGCGGTAGATCATGCGCCAGTTGGCCACGTACGCGAGCGCGGCCAGGGCGTCGTCGCGCAGCAGCCGCAGGTCCAGCGGGTCGAGCAAGCCGCGGAAGGCGTACGCCACGAAGAGCACCACGGCGAGCAGCGCCGGCAGCAAGCGCCGGGCCCGGCGCAGCCAGAACGCGCCGAGCCGGATGCGGCCGGTTTGCCGGTGCTCGGCCAGCAACAGCGACGTGATCAGGAAGCCGGAGAGGACGAAGAACGCGTCCACGCCGAGGAAGCCGCCAGGCAACCACGCCACGCCGCCGTGGAAGAGCAGCACAGCCGCGACCGCGAGCGCCCGCACACCGTCGAGGGCGGGTTGGTACGGGAAGGCGGCCACCGTGGCCGCGGCGTCGTGGGCGCGTCGGGTCGGCATGCTCACGTCCTCGGAGCCTGCCATAAATCGTGGCGCGCTTCGCTCGCGTGGCCTCCGGCAGAATCGGGCAGCTTCAGGCCCTCGATGCGAGCGACGCGGACCAGGGCGAGGTTATCGGGCGTCGATGGGGACGAACTGGCGCTCCGGCGGCCCCGTGTAGACCTGCCGCGGCCGGCCGAGCTTGGTGGTCGGGTCGGCCATCATCTCCCGCCATTGGGCGATCCAACCGGGCAGCCGGCCGAGCGCGAACAGCACCGTGAACATCTTCGTCGGGAAGCCCATCGCCTTGTAGATGAGCCCGGTGTAGAAGTCGACGTTCGGGTAGAGCTTGCGCTCGGTGAAGAAGTCATCCGAGAGCGCGATCTCCTCAAGCTCCATGGCGATGTCGAGCAGCGGGTCGGGCTTGCGCATCGTGGCGAGGATCTCACCCACGATCCGTTTCACGATCGCGGCTCGCGGGTCGTAGTTCTTGTAGACGCGGTGCCCGAACCCCATCAGCCGTACGCCGTGCTCCCGGTTCTTGACCCGCTGGACGAATGACTTGACGTCCCCGCCCTCGCTACGGATGCGCTCCAGCATCTGCAGCACGGCCTCGTTGGCCCCTCCGTGCAGCGGGCCGTACAGCGCGTTGATGCCCGCCGCTACGGAAGCGAAGAGATTCGCCTGCGCGGAGCCGACGATCCGCACGGTGGAGGTGGAACAGTTCTGCTCGTGGTCGGCGTGCAGCGTGAACAGCATGTCCAGGGCGCGGACGGCGACTGGGTCCACCTCGTACGGGGTCGCCGGCACGCCGAAGGTCATGCGAAGGAAGTTCGCCACGTAGCCGAGGCTGTTGTCCGGGTACAGGAACGGCTGACCGATCGACTTCTTGTACGCGTAGGAGGCGATCGTCGGCAGCTTGGCGAGCAGGCGGACCGTGGAGATGTCCACCTGGTCCTCGTCGAAGACGTTCAGGCTGTCCTGGTAGAAGGTCGAGAGCGCGTTGACCGCCGAGGAGAGGACCGGCATCGGGTGGGCGTCACGCGGAAAGCCGTCGAAGAACCGTCGCAGGTCCTCGTGCAGCAACGTGTGCACGCTGATGCGTTCGGTGAACGCCTCGAGTTCTGCCGCCGTTGGCAGTTCGCCGTAGATCAACAGGTACGAGACCTCGAGGAAGGTCGCCTGCTCGGCTAGCTGCTCGATGGGGTAACCGCGGTAGCGCAGGATGCCGGCCTCGCCGTCGATATAGGTGATCTGGGACGTACACAAGGCCGTGTTGACGAAACCGGGGTCGAAGGTGACGCTGCCCGTGTCGCTCAGCAAGCGGCCGATATCGATCCCCGACGGGCCCTCGGTCGCCTCCCGTATCGGCAGGGATAGCTGGCCGTTCGGGTGCTCTAGCTTGATATCAGCCATTTGTCCCCTCTCTCCGCCAGCACACGTCTACGTCATTCCACCGTAGCCCCGTCACTGTGACCAGGCCCATCCGTTCCAGTATCGATGAGAGCCCGGTCACCCCTGCGGGAACGGTCGCGGTGTCGCAGGTGTTGGAACCTGTGAGCCGGATTGCTCAGAACGCCGGATTGTTCAGAACGCGCGGATAAGCAGGAGTACTCCGACCACCGAACCGACGGCCACGATGATGGCCCGCAGCACCGGCCCGGGCAGGCGGCGCGCGATGCGAGCGCCGGCATAGCCGCCAGCAGCGGTCGCGGGGACCAGGATCGCCACGCTGATCCAGTCCACCGGCCCGAAGACGGCGAAGGCCACCACGGTGACGATGCCGACCACGGCCGAGATCGCGTTCTTCAGTGCGGTGACATGGGCGAGCGTCTCGTCCAGGACCAGGCCCAGCACGGCGACGAGCATGACACCGAGCGCGGCGCCGAAGTAGCCGCCGTAAAGCGCGCCGGCACCGACCAGCAAGTGCAGGGCGAGCCGCTGGCGGCTCGCGGCGAAGTGCCGCGGGTGCCCGACCCAGGCGCGCAGCCGCTCCTGTAGGGCGAGGACCGCGGTCGCCGCCAAGACCAGGAACGGCACGACGACCTCGAACGCCCGGTCCGGGGTCGCGAGCAGGATGAGGCAGCCGAGGGCCGCGCCGATGACGGCTGTGGGCACCAGGGCGTAGAGGAGCCGGCGGCCGCGGCGGGCGGCGACGTCGGTCAGCTCGTGGCGGCTGCCGTAGACACTGGCGAGATATCCGGGACTGACCGCGATGGAGTTGGTGACGTTCGCCGGCACCGGCGGGATCCCCACGGCAAGCAGAGCGGGGAAGGTAATCAGCGACCCGCCGCCGGCGACCGCGTTGACAATGCCGGCGGCAGCGCCCGCGCCGAGGAGAACCGTGCTGTCGATGAAGTCCATTGGCACGTAGCATTGCAGTAGCGGCGGACGAGTCGGTCGGGCGGTCGCGTCGGCGCGCTTCTAGCGCGTCGCCGAGGAACGTCCGGGCTCCGCAGGGCAGGGTGGTTGCTAACAGCAACCCGGGGTGACCCGCGGGAAAGTGCCACAGAAAGCAGACCGCCGTCGCGGCGCAGCCGCGGCGGTAAGGGTGAAAGGGTGGTGTAAGAGACCACCAGCATCCCGGGTGACCGGGATGGCTCGGTAAACCCCACCCGGAGCAAGGCCAAAAGGGCACCATCGCGAGGTGGTGCCTGCGCAGGCGTCTGAGGATGGCCCGTCCGAGCCTGCGGGTAGGCCGCTAGAGCCTGTCGGCGACGGCAGGCCGAGATGGATGACCGCCCGTCGTCCCGTCTCGGCGGGACGACGACAGAACCCGGCGTACAGACCGACTCGTCCGCCGCCCATTACCCAAGTCCTCGTTGGCCAACGCAGCGCCGGTCCAACGGCTGAGTCCCGTCGTCGGGCTCGGTCGTTCAGTTCAGTACCTTCGCGCCGTCCCAGATGGATCGTCGACGTCGAGGCTGGTGGACTGTCGAGGCGGGCTCAACGTCTCGATATCGTCCCAGTCGTGACGCAGCCAGTCCTTCGAACCGCGACAGCCGTCGACCGCGAGCGGGTCATCGCAACGATCGTCGCGGCGTTTCGCGACGACCCGACGTTTCGGTACTTGTTCCGGGAGGAACACTGTTTCACCGAGCACGCAACGGCGTTTGCCGCATACCTGTTTGACAAGCGCGTGCACCGAAACAACATCTGGCTCATCGCAGACGGCGCCGCGGTTGCGTTGTGGGACCCGCCGGAGCCCGGCGACCACGTTGCGGCCACCGCGAGCCTCGACCTGCCGAGCGATGTCCTGTCGCGGCTCGACGCATACGACAAGGCGGTGCAGGACCATCTTCCGTCCACACCGCACTGGTACCTCGGCGTGCTGGCGACACACCCGCAGTACGCCGGCCGGCGTTGGGGACGGCGCGTGATGGCGGTTGGGCTTGAGCGGGCCGCTGAGGACGGTGTGCCTGCCTACCTGGAGACCACTAACCCTCGCAACGTCGACCTCTACCGGAGGTCTGGGTGGGAGATTGCTGCGACCCTGAGAACGGGTGACCTCGACATCTGGGTCATGCTCCACCGGCCTGGAGTTGCGTCAACTTTTCACCGGTCGGAGTAGGTCGCGCAGACTGCTCTCGGATAATTCTCGACGCGAGAAAGCATTGCTACATAAGGATTTTGAGTGCATTGGCGTCGCTGCGTCTGGGCCGGTCAGAGGCCGTGCGGGTGGCGACTCGACCGGCTTGTCCGGCCGACCCACTTGAATGACGGTTTGTAAGTGTGCACAATGACATCCGACCATTGTGGGCGCAGAGGGACCCTGACCTGTAATCCGGCCTGATACCGTCTACAGTGGAAGTCATAAGAGCTTTTCGACGAAAAGTTCGCACTTGGGCGACACACAGTGCACAGTAAATGTCATGAGTAACAGCGGAGGTGGACCCTACTACTGGTGCCTGCGGCACAACCGAGTCGAGACCGACAAGGACGTGTGCCCCGCATCGAAGACAATGGGACCGTACGAGACTCCGGCGGAAGCGGAGCAGGCACTCGCGAGAGTGGCAGAGCGCAACGAGCGATGGGACGCCGAGGACGCTCGATGGAGAGGCGAGACGCCGTAGCCACCAAGCTGCAGACGCACAGTTCGTCGCTCAACCACAGCTGGTACCACACACCCAAACACCAACATTGCCCGAGGAGGCAACCATGGCCGACGCGAAGGCCACCACCCGACCGGCCGCGAAGCGCGCGGCTGGCACCAAGACCACTACGGCCAAGTCCACGGCGAAGAGCACGCGGGCCGCGGCCAAGTCGACGACCGGCCGGACGGTGACGGCCGCCGCGAGGAAGGCTGCTCCGGCCAAGAAGGCAACCGCGAAGAAGACGGCGCCGGCGAAGAAGACGACGGCGAAGAAGGCGACCGCGGTGAAGCGGACTGCGGCGAAGAAGGCTGCGCCGGCGAAGAAGGCGACCGCCAAGAAGACAACCGCCGCCAAGAAGACGACCGTCGCCAAGAGGGCGCCGGCGAAGAAGGCGACCGCCGCGAAGAAGGCGACGGCGGTGAAGCGGACTGCGGCGAAGAAGGCTGCGCCGGCGAAGAAGGCGACCGCCAAGAAGACGGCCGCCGCCAAGAGGGCGCCGGCGAAGAAGGCGACCGCGGCGAAGAAGACCACGGCGAAGAAGGCAGCGCCGGCGAAGCGGTCGACCACCGTGGCGAAGAAGGTCACCGGCACGAAGCGGACCGGTGCCAGGAAGACGACGGCCGCGCAGGCGCGCACCCGGACCACCGCATCGCAGACCGTTACTCGGGCGCCGCAGGCTCGCCGGACCACTGCGCGTAGCACCACACGGGGCCGC
>Ga0079224_100001634_pt1 | contig 26190 bp, 20 predicted proteins | sample Stecom2015_FD_80414 | JGI IMG/M metagenome (GOLD analysis project Ga0079224, IMG submission 80414) | Agricultural soil microbial communities from Utah to study Nitrogen management - Steer compost 2015 | ecosystem: Environmental > Terrestrial > Soil > Agricultural land | place: USA: Utah... | reverse complement strand
GAGCCGCTCGCACTCCGCCTCGAGCGCCGCCATCCTCGCCTCGCCCTCGAGGCCGGGCGCGGCCCGCACATCGAGATGGACGCGGTTCTTGGCGACCTTCTCCTCGGGGACGCGCTGGAAGAAGAGCCGCGGCCCGGCCCCCTCGGGGTCCTCCAGGGCGGAGACGTCGTTCCGCTCGGATGCCGGCACGCCCAACCCGTCCAAGAACTCGTCCCACGCGGCGAGCGCGTCACGGCCCGTCGTCGGGTCGAACCCCGGCGGGCCCGGATGCACGTAGCCGAGCACCTCCTTCCAGAACATCGAGAGGCTGCCCGGGTCGCGGGCGTCGAAGGTGACCTGGAACGTGGCGCTCATGGGGACTCCATCGTCGTCGGGGAGTGCAGGGGGTTCTGACACGGCGATCGTGTCCGGAGACGAGGACGGATCCTGTCCTCGAAGGTGCGCCGGAGCCGGAACGGGGCGAAGACGCAGAGTGTCGGAGGGCCTGACTCGGGGCGTCGACGGGCCGGCAGCGAAGCGGTGTCCGCAGGCCCGTGAGCGGAGGCCCCGGTCCCGCTCGGCCGCCCTGCTCAGCCCGCCTGCGCGGCCTCGTTCGCGCGGGCGAACTCCTCGTCGGTGACCGGTTCGAGCCAGGTGACCGTCTCGCCGTCCTCGTCGGCCTCCTGCGCGGCGATGTGCGCCATCCGCGTCCCGGCCATCGCGCCGTGCCAGTGCTCCTCGAGGGGCGGGATCCAGACGGTGCGACCGGCCTCGAGAGTCTGCACATCCCCCGCCCGCGTCACCACCAGGCCCACGCCTGCGGTGCCGTACAGGGTCTGGCCGCGCGGGTGGGTGTGCCAGTGGGTGCGGGCGCCGGGCGCGAAGTGGACGTGGGCCATCGCGAGGCGGGACCCCTCCATCGGGCCGCGCAGCGCCTCGTGGAGCACGGAGCCGGTGAACGCGTCGGCCGGTGCCTGGGCGGACTGGGGGACGGGGAGCTTCTGCATCGATGCCTCCTCGGCGAGCGGTGGTCCCCATGAGATACCGGACGAGTGCGCAGGGGCAAGGGTGTGGACGGACGGGCCGGTCCGGGAAACGGATCGTTCCTCCACAGGGAATTCTGGAGGGAATTGCTGCTTCGCGGTGATGTGGAGGAACGGTCGGTGCGGGAGGCGGGGTGCCAGTGGATGCGGTGCGCATCCGAGCGTGCAGGTCATAGGCGTTCGAGGTGTTTCGGTGTCGACGTGTCGTGGGCTCTTCTCCCGGTGGCGGGAGAATCGTGCTTCGGCGCTGTCCACAATTTCCGTCGGGCCTTTCCTCTGTCAGGGGTGCGCGGGAGGATGGGGCCATGACAGCGACGACGTCCCCGCAGCCCGCCCCGGAGCAGCACGCTCCGGAGCAGGTGCTCGCCGAGCTGCATGCGGGCGGTCCGTCCGCGCTCGCAGAGCTCCTCGGGGACGTCGACCACCTGCTCACCTCCCTTGCGATCGACCCGCAGAAGATGTTCGAGGTCGGCGCTCGGCCGCGGCAGGAGATCAAGAACCTGCTGGACATGATCCACGGCGCGCTCAGCTCCCTCGCGGCGCTCGAGGCCCGCACCCTCGTCGCCTTCGCCGAGGCGCACCTCCGCGACCGGATCGACGCGGCACGGGACGACGTCGCCCACGAGGACGACTTCCTCCCGCCGCTCGAGCAGCTCATCCGCCAGTCCGATCGACGAGCCTCGGCCGACATCACCCTCGCGACCCACCGCTCGCCCGCCACCGCGAGCTCCAGCCTGGCCGCAGCCCGCCGACTCGTCGGCTCCATGCCGCGCATGCTCTCCGCACTCGGCCGCGGCGCGATCACACCTGCCGTCGCGTATGCCGCGGCCACCACCTCCGCCCCGCTGACCGACCAGCAGCGCCGCGACGTGGACCAGGTGCTCCACGAGCGCCTGCCCGAGATGGAGGGTGCCGGCGTCAAGGCCTGGCGAGGAGCGGTCGTGGCCGCCGTCGGCGAGCTCGACCCCGACGGAGCCGCGCGCCGGCACCTGATCGCCCGCCGCTCCCGCCACGTCACCCTCACCCCGGGCGAGCACGGCATGGCGACCCTCAGCGCCCATCTTCCCGCCCTCGACGCGAAGCGGGTCCACAAGCGGCTCTCCCTCGAGGCCGAGCGACGCAGGTCCGAGGGGGACCGGGAAGGCCACGGCGCGATCATGGCCGATGCGCTGGTCGCGACCCTGCTCAGCCGGGACAGCGGGCTCGAGCTCGAGACCCTCGACGTCGGCGTGATCATCACCGACCGGGCCCTGCTCGCTCCCGAGCACGGCGACGCGGCGTACATCGAGGGATACGGCCCGGTGCCCGCCGAAGCCCTGCGCGCCGAGCTGCGCGCAGCCCTCGCCGCACCGGAGGACCCGGCCTGCGACCGCTACGGCCCTGACGGGCCCTCGATCAGAGCAGTGCTGCGGAAGCTGTTCCAGCACCCCGCCCGCGGGGAGATCGTCGCCGTCGAGTCGAGAGCCCGCGAGTTCCCGCGGGCCCTGAAGCGCTTCCTGCACCTGAGAGATGGTCGCTGCCGCGCCCCGTACTGCGACGCGCCAGTGCGCCAGTACGACCACATCGTCCCGCACAGCCGCGGCGGTGCGACCAGCCTCGACAACGGCCAGGGGCTGTGCGGACACGACAACCCCGGCAAGGAGGACGCCTACGCGACCGTCGAGCGCCTCGGAGACCAGGCCGCCGACGGCCACCAGGTGGAATGGACGAGTCACAGCGGGGCGAGCGTCGTCCGACGGGCCCAGCGCCTCGGGCCGACCGCCTTCGTGGTGATGCCCGACGACTCGCAGGCACGGGAAGCGACAGCGGCGGGCAGGCCGGAAGGCGCCGGCGGATCCGACGGGGAGCCGCTCGAGACCAGCGGTCTCGCCGACGGGGAAGAGGGCGGGATCAGCGGGACCACGGACGCGGAGGCCTGCACCATGACCCGTCCGATGAGCGCTCAGGTGCTCACCCGCACGATCCCGACCCGCGCCGTGCGGCCTGCGGGCCCCTCCGGGCATAGGAGCCCGCAGGCGCCCGGGCCCGGCAGGATCCCTCACGACGAGGGGCGATCCGGGAGGTCATCCACGGGATCGCCCCTCGCTCCGAGAGTTCGCCGGGCTCAGCGCGCTGCGCGCCGCAGCCAGGCGGTCGTCGCGCCCGGCAGCAGGATCTCGTCGTCCTCGCCGCCCTCGAGCGGGCTCGAGGCGATCAGCACCTCGCCCTCCGGCAGCGCGACCGGCGCCTCGCCGAAGTTCGTCACCGACAGCCAGCCGCCCGGACGCTCGAAGGCCAGCACCTCCTCGGTCGAGAGAGTCTCGTCCCAGGTCAGCGACTCCTCGGACTGCAGCTCGCGGCGCAGTCGGAGCGCTGCCCGGTACATCTCGAGCGTCGAGCCGCGCACACCGTCCTCGGCCTCCACCGAGAAGTCTGCGAACCATGCCGGCTGGGGGAGATGCGCCCCGCCCGTGCCGAAGCCGAACGACTCACCGGTGCGCGTCCACGGCAGCGGCACCCGGCAGCCGTCACGGCCCAGGCCGTCGAAGCCGCGGTCCTCGGCCGTGGTGCGCCAGAACGCGGGGTCCTGCCGCTGCTCGTCGGGGATCTCGGCGACCTCGTGCAGGCCCAGCTCCTCGCCCTGGTACAGGTACGCGCTGCCCGGCAGCGCGAGCTCGAACAGCGTCGCCGCCCGTGCCCGGCGCAGCCCCAGCGCACGGTCGATGCCGTCCTCGGGACCGCCCGCGAGCACCCACTCCGCGCCCTGCTTCACGTCCCTGCCGGCCCGCGGCGGCAGCCCGTACCGGGTCGCGTGGCGCACCCCGTCATGGTTCGAGAACACCCAGGTGGTGGAGGACCCGGTGACCTCCGACTGCGCGAGGTTGTCGGTGACGATCTCCCGGAAGTGCGCGGCGTCGAAGTCCGCCTCCATCAGGTCGAAGTTGAACGCCTGCCCCAGGCCCTCGGGGCTCGCGTACTTCGCGCGACGCTCCGCCGTCTCCACCCACGCCTCGGCCACCGCGATCCGCGGCGGATCGTAGCGGTCGAACAGCTCGCGCCACTCCGCATAGATCTGGTGCACGTCGTCCCGGTCCCACAGCGGATGCGTGCCGTCCTTCGGCATCTCCTTCAGCTCCGCCTTCGACGGCAGCACCTCCGGCAGGTCCTTCGCCAGGCCGTGGGCGACGTCGATCCGGAACCCGTCCACCCCGCGGTCCGACCAGAACGCGAGGGTGCGCAGGAAGTCCTCGTGCACCTCCGGGTGCTTCCAATTGAAGTCCGGCTGCTCGGTCGCGAAGGAGTGCAGGTACCACTGCCCGTCCGGCACCCGCGTCCACGCCGGGCCCGAGAAGATCGAGGTCCAGTCCGCCGGCGGCTCCTCGCCGTCCTTCCCCCGCCCGTCGCGGAAGATGTACCGCTCGCGGGCGTTGGAGCCCTTCGGCGAGGCGAGCGCCTCCTGGAACCACTCGTGACGGTCCGAAGAGTGGTTCGGGACCACGTCCACGATCAGGCGGATCCCGACGCCGTGCAGCGCCGCGACCATCTCGTCGAACTCCTCGAGCGTCCCGATCCGCGGATCCACGTCGCGGTAGTCGTCCACGTCGTAGCCGCCGTCGGCCAGGGCCGAGGGGTAGAAGGGGCTCAGCCACACCGCATCCACGCCGAGCTTCTGCAGGTACGGCACGCGGGAGATGATCCCGCGCAGGTCGCCGATCCCGTCGCCGTTGCCGTCCGCGAACGACCGCGGATAGATCTGGTAGACGGAGGCCTGACGCCACCAGTCGGCGTCGGCCTGCAGCGCGGCGGGAAGGTTCTGGGGGACGGTGGTCACGATGGGGGATCCTCCGGTCGAGCGGGTGTGGTGGTGAAGGGGCTGGGTCACTTGATCGCGCCCTGGGTGAGGCCCGACATCACCCAGCGCTGTGCGAACAGGTACACGATGATCGCGGGGGCCATCGCCATCAGGTACGACGCGAAGGCCACGTTGTAGTTGTTGCTGAACTGCGTCTGGAACATGTTCTGCAGCACCGGGACGGTCTGCAGGGACGGGTCCGAGATGATCAGCGAGGGCATCATGAAGTCGTTCCACGACTGGATGAAGGCGAAGATCCCGACGGTCGCGCACATCGGTCCCAGCAGCGGCAGGATCAGCCGCCAGAACACCCGCCAGGTGCCGGCGCCGTCCATCCGCATCGACTCCTCGAGCTCGAGCGGGATGGTGCGTAGGAACGCGGTGAACAGCAGCGTGTTGAACGCCATCGCGAAGGCGACGTGCAGGATCGCCACGCCCAGCGGGTTGTCCAGCCCCAGAATCCCGGTGAGCTGGATCTGCGGCAGCGCCACCACCGGGAACGGGATGAACATCGCCGCCAGCAGGTAGAAGAACGACCAGCGGAACAGCCGACGGTCCCAGTTGCGCACGATCGCGTACGCCGCGAGGGATGAGATCACGATCTCCCCGGCCACCGCGACCACGGTGATGAACAGCGAGATCGCGAAGGCGCGCGGGAAGTTCGTCAGGCTCCACGCCTCCGCGAAGCTCGACAGGGTCAGCGGCGAGGGGAGGCTGAACGCATTGCCGTCGACCGCCTGCTCGGTGGTCTTCAGCGACATGTTCACGGTGACGAAAAGCGGCACCAGCACGGTGAGCGCGCCGAGGATAAGCAGCGCGGTCGTCGTGACGTTCACGCGGTCGCGGCCCACCCGACCGCGTCGGCGGCGGCGCGGAGTCGGGGCGGTGCTCGAGGACGAGCCCGAAGGCGAGCCGGAGGACGAGGCGGGTGCGAGGGGTGCGGCGGTCGACATGCTCAGAGCACCGTCCTTCCACGGGTGAGGCGGAGCTGGAGGCCCGCGAGCGCGATCGAGATCAGGAAGAACACCATGGCGTTGGCCATCTGATAGGCGTAGTCCCCGCCCTCGAAGCCGCGGAAGATCGACATCGCGACCGAGCGGGTCGCCACGCCCGGTCCGCCGTCGGTGAGGCCGACGATGATGTCGTAGGCGTTGAGGTAGTTCTTGAAGCCGAGGATCGTGTTGATGACGATGAAGCCGGAGACCAGCGGCAGCGTGACGTGCCACAGGCTCTGCCGTCCCGTCGCGCCGTCGATCGACGCCGCCTCGTACACGTCGGCGGGGATCGTGACGAGCCCGGCGATGTAGATCAGCATCGTCGCGGGGATGGACTGCCAGGCCGTCACGATGACGATCGCGACCCATGCCCAGTCTTCGTTCGCCAGGATCGAGACCGACAGCGCCTCGGAGCCGAGCGCCTCGCCGAGCATCGGCACGGTGTTCGCGAACAGGTACTGGAACACGAACGCGATGACGATCCCCGAGATCACCATCGGGATCACGTAGATCGTGCGCAGCGCCGCGGTGAAGCGGATCCGGGAGGTCAGCCCGAGCGCCAGCAGGAACGCCAGCGCGTTCACGAGCACGACGGTGACCAGCGCGAACCCGAGGGTGAACAGGTAGGAGTCCAGGATCCCCTGGTCGCGGAACATCGCGATGTAGTTCCGCAGCCCGATGACGTCCCAGTCCCCGAACCCGATCGAGTTCGTGAAGCTGTAGGCGAAGCCGAGCACGGCCGGGAGCGTCACCGCGAGGGTGAACAGCGCCAGCGCCGGCAGGAGGAACAGGTGGTAGAGAGGGTCGGTGCGGCGGCGCGAGGGGCGCAGGACGGACCCGCGCCCGGTCGCCGGGGCGTCCGAGGCCGCGCCGTCCGCGGTCCCGGGCTCGCGCGTCGGTGTCGTCGTCGACATCGGTGCTCCTTGTCGTGGGGTCGTCATGCGCTCACTCCCGGAAGGCCAGGCGGGCCCAGTCGGCGTCCATGCGGGCCAGGACCGGTTCGGGGTCGGCGCCGCCGGCGATCGACTGGATGTAGTTCTCCGCCGGGATCGAGCGGGGGATGAACTGCGAGGCGCCCATGTAGAAGCTGCCCTCGTCGTAGTACCGCTGCATCTCGGCGATGCGGTCGTCGGTGACGGGCGGGGCGTCGGTCCTCGTGCCGAAGGCGAGGAACTCCGCGTTGTAGGGGTCCTGCACCTCGGGCCGCATCAGGAACTGCGCGAGCTCGCGCGCACCCTCGGGGCTGCTGGCCGCCTCGGGCACCCACAGCGACAGGTCGATGTTCACTCGCACCTTGAGATCGGCGGGGTCGTCGGTCATCGGCAGCGGGAAGGTGCCCAGCTCGACGTCCGTGCCGGCCTTCGCGATCTCGCCGAGCGCCCAGGGGCCCTGGAAGTACATCGCGCCCTTGCCCTGGGCGATCGCGGTGTTGCCGTCGCCGTAGCCGCGGTTGGCGGCATCGGGGTTCACGAACGCGAGCAGCTCGCCGAGGCGCTGCATCGGCTCGAGCAGGGTGCGCTGGAAGGAGACCTCGGAGTCGGGGCCGACGTCCTCGCCGATCTCGTCCATCCGCCGGTAGAACTCCCGCACGTCCACGAGCCCGCCGACGGTGTAGTCGAACAGCCCCTGCGCCACCGTCCATGCGTCGAGGAAGGTCGCGTAGATCGGGATGACGTCCGCGGCCTGCAGCGTCTCGCACACCGCGAGCAGCTCGTCCCAGGTGGTGGGGACCTCCAGGCCGTGCTCGTCGAAGATCCGCCGGTTGTAGATCACCGAGGCGGCGGTGACGGAGTAGGGGAGCACGCTGGTGCGGCCCTCGTAGGTGGGATACCAGTCGGCGAGCTCGGCGACGTCCTCGCGGATCTGCCCGGCCACGGGGAGGTCGGAGAGGTCCGAGAGCGCCCCGCGCTCCATGAAGCGTCCCATCTCGAGGTTGTAGTTCAGGCAGCCGAGGTCCGGCGGGCTGTTGCGCACGAAGCTCGCCGAGAGGTTCGTCGCGATGTCGTGCTGGACGGTGAAGCGGGCCTGCGCCTGCGAGAACTCCCCGGCGAGCTGCGAGAAGTAGGGGATGGCCTCGGGCTTGGACTGGTAGAGCGTCAGCTGCGAGCTGCCGCCGCCGGTGCCGCAGGCGGAGAGGGCGGAGGTGGCGAGGGCGGCGCCCGCGCCGGCGAGCACGCCGCGTCGCGAGGGCCGCGTCGGCGCGTGCCGCGCGTGCCGGCTGATCGAGGATGACACCATCGTCTCCTTGGAGGGGAGCGGAGTCGCCGCAGTGATGCGACGGTAGTTACGCTAGAGGTTATATTTACGACCTATCGAAAGTATGGAGGGGGTGGTCCGGACATGTCAACACCGCCACGATCCGGGGAGAAGTCCCAGGTTCGAGAGGTGCGGTCCCCTGACCGCGGGGTCAGCTCGCCGCAGCTGATGCGCCGGGCGAACCGTCAGGCGCTCCTCCAGCACGCCCTCGGGGCCGAGGCCTTCACCGCGGCCGACGCGATGGCCGCCACCGGGCTCACCCGCGCCACCGTGCTCGGCGTGTGCGCCGAGCTCGAGCAGGCCGGATGGCTCGAGGAGGCCCCCGCCGAGCGCGACGGCGCCGCCCCGCGAGGCCGTCCCGCCCGCCGCTTCGCCCTGCGCGCGCAGGCCGGAATCCTGCTCGCCGTCGACGCCGGCCAGCACACCCTCGCCGCCCGGGCGGCGGACCTGCGCGGCCGCGAGCTGGCCGCCGAGCGCCTCGTGCTCGAGGACGCTCCGCTCGTCGGCGACGACCTCGAGGCCGGCGCCGCCGCGGCGGAACGACGCCTCGAGGCGCTGCGCGCGCTGCTGGACCGGGTGAGCGCGCGGGCCGGCGCGCGAGGTCCGGTCGACGCGGCGCGCGCAGAGGGCTCCCACGACGCGGCCGGCGCGGTCGACGCTCTCACCGCGGCCGGCGCGGCCGACGGCCGGGGCACGGCCGGAGCGCCCCGCCTGCTCACCGTCGTGGGCGTGCCCGCCCCGGTCGATGCCGAGGGGCGCTCGCCGAGCGGCGACGCCGGCTACTGGCCCGCCATGAATCCCGGCCTCGTGGACGCGCTCGACGGCCCCGTCCTGGTCGAGAACGACGCGAACCTCGCCGCGCTCGCGGAGCGCGCCCACCTGGGCCGCTCCGGCACCGACGCGGACCACCTCGCCGCCCTGCTCATGGGCGAGCGCTTCGGCGCCGGGCTCGTCGTCGACGGCCGGCTCCTGCGCGGCGCCGACGGCGGCGCGGGCGAGATGCGCTTCCTCGAGACCGTGCTCGGCGACCCTCGCGGGGCCGACGGTGTCGCCGCCCTCGCCCGGCGATGGGCGCTCGAAGCGCTCGAGGCAGGGGAGACCTCCGCCGCGCTCTCGGCCCTGCCCGCCGCCGAGCTCGGCGCGAAGCACGTCTTCGCCGCCGCGCGCGACGGCGATGTGCTCGCCGGTGCCGTGCTCGAGCGCATCGGCGACCGCCTCGCCCGCATCGCCATGATCCTCTCGAGCCTGATCGCCGTGGACACCGTCGTCGTCGCCGGCGCGATCGCCGAGGCCATCGACCCCGTCCTCGAGCACGCGCGGGAAGCGCTGCCCCGGATCGGGACCCCGCCCCTCCCGCAGCTGCGGGCCAGCTCCCTCGGCCGCGACGTCGTCGTGCGCGGGGCGCTGGAGCTCGCCCTGACCCGCCTGCGCGAGGACCCGCTGGCCCTCCTGGCCACGGACCCCGTCCAGGACCCCCATCCACCGACCGAAGGGAACCGCACGTCATGACCGCAGCAGCACCGCAGGCCGCAGCACCGCAGGAGGGCATGCGCCGACTCCGCGCCGGCGTGATCGGCCTGGGCTGGGCCGGCCAGCAGCACCTCGCCGCATACGCCGCCGACCCCACCGTCGACCTCGTCGCCCTCTCCGCGATGGAGGAGCACCTGCTGGAGAGGTTCGGCGAGGAGCACCAGGTGCCCGGCCGCTACCGGGACTGGCGGCAGATGCTCGCCGAGGCCGAGCTCGACGTCGTCTCGATCGCGACGCCGACCTTCCTCCACGCCGAGATGGCGATCGCCGCGCTCGAGGCGGGCGTGCACGTGCTCACCGAGAAGCCGATGGCCCAGACCGGCGAGGCCGCCGCCTCGATGGTCGAGGCGGCCCGTCGCGCCGGACGCGTGCTCGAGGTGTCCTTCAACCACCGCCGACGCGGTGACGTCACCGCGCTGAAGTCCGTGATCGACTCCGGCGTGCTGGGGGACATCTACTACGCCAAGACCGGCTGGATCCGCCGCCAGGGCATCCCCGGGCTCGGCACCTGGTTCACCAAGGCCGAGAGCGCCGGCGGCGGCGCGATGATGGACATCGGCATCCACATGCTCGACATGACCCTCCACCTCCTCGGCGAGCCGGGCGTCACCGCCGCCTCCGCCATGACGCACGCCGAGTTCGGCCCCCGCGGCCGCGGCGGCTCCGGCTTCGGCGTCTCCCAGCTCGAGGACGGCGCCCCCTTCGAGGTCGAGGACCTCGCCACCGCCTTCCTGCGCCTGGACGGCGGGGCGACGATGCTGCTGGAGTCCAGCTGGGCGCAGTGGATCCCCGAGGACCTCTGCTACGTCACCCTCTACGGCGCCGACGGCGGGGCGACGATCGAATGGGCCGGCGGGCCCGGCAACCACCGCATCACCGTGTGGACCGAGGTCGAGGGCATCCCCGCCGAGCTCAGCCCGCAGGTGGGCGAGGACCGCGGTCACGCGGGCGCCATCGCCGAGTTCCTGCAGGCGGTCCGCTCCGGCGACGTCGCCGCCCACGACGGCTCCCTGGCGCTGCGCCGCGCCCGGGTGATCGACGCCTGCTACGCCTCCGCCGCGGCGGGAGCCGAGGTCGCCGTCGAGGGCTGAGCGCCCCGCGCGCCGAACCCCCTCGGCGACGCCCCATGACGAGAGGCGCCCCCGACACCGCACGGTGTCGGGGGCGCCTCTCGTCGGTGCTGGCACTCAGCAGCGCCGGCAGATCCGGAGCCGCAGGCTCACTCGCCCTCGACGGGCGGGAGGACGTCGGGGTTCTCCTCGAGCCAGGCCTCCACGGCCTCGGCCTCCTTGCCCTCGCCGAACTCGTTGACGACCTTGTCCTCGAGGGAGCCGAACTGCTCGTCGGACAGCTTGGCGCCGGCGATCCACTCGGCGGCGTCGGGGAAGTCCTCCTTGAAGCCGGTGCGGCCCAGGTGGTGCAGCGCCTCCGGCTCGCCGAAGTGGCCCTCCGGGTCCTCGAGTGCCTTCATGTCGTAGGCCGGCATCGCCCAGAACGGGGTCCAGAGCGTGACGACGATGTCCTCCTCGGCGTCGATCGCGTTCTCGAGCTCCGTGATCATCGCGGTGGTGGAGGACGTCACGAGCTCGTAGTCGTCGAGGCCGTAGCCCGGGATCACGCTCTCCTGGGTCGCCTTGGTCAGCCCGGCGCCCGGCTCGATGCCGACGATCCGGCCGCCGAAGCGGTCGGCCTGGCCCGCGAGCTCGTCGATCGAGGTGATGTCCACGTACTGCGGCACGGACAGGTTCAGCACCGCGCCCTCGTAGTAGGCCACCAGGTCCTCGATGTCGTCGCCGTACTCCTCCATGTAGGAGGCGTGGGTGACCTCGGGCCAGGCCGAGGGGAACATGTCCACATCGCCCTGGGCGAGGCCCGCGTAGAGCACGCCGGCCTCGGTGATCTGCTCGTGCTCGACCGTGTAGCCCATGGCGGTCAGGCGGTTGTCGAGCAGGTAGGCGAGGGACAGCCCGTCGGTCCACGAGGGGATGTAGCCGAGCGTGATGGTGTCGCCGCCCGAGCCGCCGCCGTCGGAGCCGCCTCCGCTCTCGCCCCCGCCGCCGCAGGCGGCGAGGCCGAGGCCCATCAGGCCGGCGCCGCCGATCAGGGCGGAGCGTCGGGTGAGCGGGGTGGCGGCGGGGCGTCGCGCGCCGCGGGTGCTGAGGGGGAGTCGTCGGGTGCTCATGAGGGAGTTCCTTCCGTGGGGTTTCTGATGGATCCGTCGGTCGCCGGTCTCAGGCGGCGGCCGCGTGGTCGGTGCCGCGACGGGACAGGGACTTCCTGATCAGTGCGATCAGGGAGGTCGGGTAGCCGCTGGGGTCTCCGATCGCCGCGGTGAGGCGGTCGAGGTAGACGGCCAGGACCACCACGGCCAGGCCGGCCTCGACGCCGAGGGGCAGGTTCTGGGTGGAGATCGCCTGGACGACCTCCTTGCCCAGGCCGTCCGCGCCGACCATGCCGGCGACCACGGCCATCGACAGGGAGAGCATGATGACCTGGTTGACGCCGGCCATGATGGTCGGGATCGCCAGCGGCAGCTGGATGCCGCGGAGGATCTGGCCGCGGGTCGCGCCGAAGGCCTCGCCGGCCTCGACGGTCTCGCCGTCGACCTGGCGGATGCCGAGCTCGGTCATGCGCACGCCGGGCGGCAGCGCGAAGATGATCGTGGAGAAGATGCCCGGGACCACGCCGATCGAGAAGAAGGTGACCGCCGGGATCAGGTAGACGAAGGCGGGCATCGTCTGCATGAAGTCCATGACCGGCTTCACGATCGCGCTGACCGTGCTGGAGACTGCCGCGAGGATGCCCAGCGGCACCGCGATCACGACCGCGAACACGGTCGCCACCAGCACCAGCGCCATGGTCTGCATCATCGTCTCCCACTGCTCCATCGAGATCACGATGGCGAAGCCGATCAGCGTCGCGAGCGAGAGCTTCCAGGAGCGGAACACGAAGGCGATCAGCGCGAAGACCACGACCATCACCAGCGCGGGCGCCAGCAGGAGCAGGTCGGTGAGGCCGCCGATCAGGAAGTCCATCACCGTGGAGAAGAGGTCGAACAGCCAGGAGACGTTCTCCTTGAGCCAGTCGATGCCGGCGTCGATCCAGTCGCCGATCGGGAGGCGGGGCATGAGGGCGTCGTCGGGGTTCATCGTGCGTCACCTCCGCGGCGATCGTCGGCGGTCGGGGCGTCCTGCGCGGCGTCTCCCGGGCCGCCGGGGTCCACCGGTCCGGGCGGCGGATCGACGGCGGGGGAGGAGCTCTCTCCCTCGCCGATCACGCCGAGCGCGGTCAGCAGGGTGACCCGGGGGATCACGCCGGCGAACCGGCCCTCGTCGTCGACGACGACGAGCGGCGCGTCGTGCTGCGCGGACCTCCCGAACAGCTCGGCGACAGGCGTGTCGTGGCTGACCACCGCCATGTCGTGCACGTCGGACCAGGGCAGCTCGTCCTGGCCGAGGCGCACCGCCTCGGCGACGTCGTCCTGCCAGATCACGCCGGCGGGGGTGCGGTCGCGCTCGAGCACCACGAGCCAGGAGTTCTGCGTCTCGCGCAGCAGCTTGTGGGCGGTTCGCGGGCCCTGGCCGATGCCGAGGGTCTCGCGCGGCTGCTCCATCACGGCGCCGGCCACCAGCACGCGGGTGCGGTCGACGTCCTGGATGAACTTCGCGACGTAGTCGTTGGCGGGCTCGTTGAGGATCTCCTCCGAGGAGCCGATCTGCTCGATCCGGCCGTCGCGCATCATCGCGATCCGGTCGCCCAGGCGCATCGCCTCGTTGAGGTCATGGGTGATGAACAGGATCGTCTTCTCGAGCCGCTGCTGCAGGTCGACGAGCTGGTCCTGCATGTCGCGCCGGATCAGCGGGTCCAGGGCGGAGAAGGCCTCGTCCATCAGCATCACGTCGGTGCCGGAGGCGAGGGCGCGGGCCAGGCCCACGCGCTGCTTCATGCCGCCGGAGAGGGCGGAGGGACGGTAGCCGTCCCAGCCCTTCAGGCCGACCATCTCCAGCGCCTCCTTCGCCTTCTTCTCGCGGTCGGAGCGGTTCACCCCGCTGATCTCGAGCCCGTAGGCGGCGTTCTCGCCGACGGTGCGGTGGGGGAGCAGCGCGAAGTTCTGGAAGACCATGGAGATGCGGCGACGGCGCACGTCCCGCACCTGCGCCGGGGACATCTTGGAGAGGACCTCCTCGCCGATCCGGATCTCGCCGTCGGTGGCGGGGAGGAGCCCGTTGACCATGCGGATCAGGGTGGACTTCCCGGAGCCGGACAGGCCCATCACCACGAAGATCTCCCCGGGGTCGACGCTGAAGCTCGCATCGATCACGGCGGCGGTCAGGCCCTGCGCGCGCAGGTCCTCACGGGAGCGTCCGCTGCGGAGCTCGCGCACTCCTCGCTCTGGGCGGCGGCCGAAGACCTTGTACAGGCCCTCGGCGGAGATCACAGGTGGCACAGGGGCTCCTTCGTTGACGACGTGACGTGCGTCATGCCGAACGGGGCGTCCGCGACAGGGGGGCGCAGAGGGGCCCGGACGGCATCCGGCGATCCCTCACTCTAAGCCTCGCCGAGGGGAAAACCGCCTCGGAACAGGCGTTTCAGAGGGCGATGGTCGCGCTGGAGCGCCTGTGCGGCGATGTCGGGCGCGACGGCGATGCCGGCAGGAAAGTCGCTTGGCCTGCACGGATGTGCCTGTCGGCGGGCGTGGCGCGCGGTCGATCCGACTGTCGGACAATCGCGGCATAACTATTCGATCACGTCTCCGCCGGGCAGGCGTCGAGGCCCGCCGACCAGGAGGTTGACGGGCCTGCGCACGAGCGGGGGCGGCGAGGGCGCCGACGGTGAGGTGAGGGGTCGGCGGAGGTGCTCAGTCGCGCACGGGCAGGGTCTCGGCGAGGAAGCCGAGGGTCTGCTGCCAGGCCGCCTCGGCGGCGCCGGCGTGGTGCAGACCGGGGTGGGGGTTGTCGAAGGCGTGCCCCGCACCCTCGTGGAGCACGAAGCGCACCTGCTCGCGGGTGCCGTCGGCGGTGACGGCCTCGCGGATCTGCTCGACCTGCTCGAGCGGGATGAAGGCGTCGGTCGTGCCGAAATGGTGCAGGCTCGGCACGTCCACCTGCGCAGCGCGGTCCAGCAGCGTCGGCAGCGCGGAGCCGTAGTAGCTGACCAGGGCCGAGACCGGGCGGTCCTCCTCGGCGGCCGATGCGGCGGCGGAGAACGCGAGCCCGCCGCCGTAGCAGAAGCCCACCAGCCCCACCCGTTCGGAGTCGACCGCGCCGTGGGCGCGCAGCGCGCCGATCGCCGCGATCGCATCGGCCTCGGCCCGCTCCCAGAGCACGCGGGAGGTCAGCGCCATGCCCTCCTCGAGCCAGGACTGGAAGTCCTCGCCGTCCTCGATGCCGACGACCGGCGGGTCGAGGCGGGCGAAGAGCTGCGGGGCGAGCACCGCGTAGCCGCGGGCGGCGAGATCCGCGCAGCGCTGCTGCATGTATGCGGAGAGTCCGAAGATCTCCTGCAGCACCACGAGGCCCGGCACGGGCTGATCGAGGTCCTCGGGCAGCCAGAGCAGCCCGGGCAGATCGTCGGCGTCGGTGGGGATCGGCAGCGTCGTGGCACTCACGCCGCGACCCTACCCCGCGACCGCCCGGCACGGCCGGGAGTACTCGTGCGGGGCGGGGGAGGGGAGAGGCGCGCTCCCTCCCCGGCGGGCTCAGGAGAACAGGGCGAGGGCGTACACCGCGAAGAGCAGCAGGTGCACGGTGCCGTGCACCGCGGTCACGCGCGGGGCCGCCGCGGAGATGGCCGAGACCGCGAAGGTCACGCCGAGCAGCAGCAGGTTCACGGGCGACTCCGCCAGCACCACGGGGCTGCCGGTGACGAGCCCGATGATCAGCACGGTCGGGATCGTCAGCGCCAGCGTCGAGACGAGTGCGCCGTGGCACAGGTTCACCACCCGCTGCATCTCCCCGCCGGCCGCCGCACGGAGCGCGGTGAGCGTCTCGGGGGTGAACACGATCGCGGCGATCAGCACGCCTGACAGGGCGATCGGGGCGCCGAGCCGGTCCAGTCCCTCGTCCAGCAGTCCGGCCATGTCGTGGGAGAGCAGCACGATCGGCAGCACGGTCGCGACGAGCAGTAGCACTCGCAGGCCCAGCTCCGCCCGGTGGCGGGAGAGCATCGCGCCGATGCCGGGGGAGCGGTCCTCCGTGTCGGAGGTGCCTGCGGTGTCGGTGGGCTCCTGGGCGGACCCGTCGGCCGCGGGGAGCTCCACCTCCTGGAACTCGACTGCCTGCGCGCCGGTCTGGCGCCACAGGAAGACGGCGTACACGGCGATGGTCATCACCGCGATCGCGACGCCCTGGACGGGGGCGTAGGCACCGTCCTCGCCGAGCACCGTCGGGACCGCGAAGGCCATCGCGCCGAGGCCGATCAGCAGCACCAGGTAGACGGAAGTGCCCGTCCGGTTCACACGCATCGCCTCGCGGCGGATGCCGCCGACCAGCAGGCACAGGCCGAGGACGAGGTTCATGATGATCATCGAGACCGCCATGACGGAGTCGCGGGCGATGGTCGCGTGATCGCCCGGGCCGAGCATCACCGCGGCGATCAGCACCACCTCGATCACCACGATCGACAGGGTGAGCACCAGGGTGCCGTAGGGATCGCCGAGACGGTGGGCGAGGGCCTCCGCCTGCGCGACCACGCCGCCGGCGGCGATCACGATCACCGCGACGATCGCGGCGAGGGCGATCGCGAGCAGCGCCGAGGGCAGCGCGCCCGGGGCGGGGGAGAGCTGCATCAGCGCGGCGACGCCCGCCCAGCCGAGCACCAGGCGCGAGATCGCGCTGCGGTCGAGCACCGTGCGGACGAGGTCCCTCCCGGCGAGGGCGGAGCTCGGGGACTCAGGGCCGGGGGAGCGCGGGGCGTGCAGGGAGCCGCCGGACTCGGGGGAGCGTTCGGGTGCGGCCGGCGGGGACGCGGCGCGCGGCCGGCGGGTGCGGGACGAGGGACTCATCGGATCTCCTGCGAGGCCGTCCTCGTGGTGCGTCCGCGGGCCGGGTCGTCCCGGCCGGGGCACCGATCTGCCCTCGGCGCGCTCTCACCGTAGCCCGTCGCGCCCGCCCGGGTCAGCTCGTGGTGAGCGGTCTGACCAGGGCGGGCGCGAAGTGGGGGGGCGGGGGGACGAGATGCGCCGGCGTTCAGCCGTCCGTCGGGCTGCCGATGCCGACCAGCAGTCCCTGGTCGCCGTCGGCGAAGGCGCCGGGGGCGACGTGCAGCTGCCAGGAGTCGCCCTCGGCGGTGGTGGCCGTGCAGTTCGTCGTGCCGAACTCGTCGAAGTCCAGGCCGTTCTCGCAGGTCACCTCGGACCAGTCGGCCATGCCGGCCACCGGCACGTAGGCGTTCTCGGAGGTGAGGGTCTGCAACGTCGCGTCCGCGAGCTCCTCCGCGCCGAGCGGCTCGGCCCCGAACATCGAGCCCTGGCCCAGGCCCGTCAGCATCACGTTCTCCTGGGTCAGCTCGCTCGCCCCCTCGGGGAGCTCGGTGCCGGAGGAGAACAGCACCGCGACCCGGTAGCCGCTCTCGAGGCCGTCCTCGTGCGGGACGGCGACCGTGTTCGCGACCCACTCCTGCGTCGGGGCGGTGTCGTCCGGGCTCGTCGGCCCGACGCAGCCGGCGCTCTGTCCCCTCTCGACCACCAGTTCGTCGGCGCACTCGGCGGTGCCGCCGAAGGGCTCCGCCAGCAGCGCGGCGAGGTCGTCGTTCGCAAGGGTCGGTGCGCCGTCCCCGGAGGTCTCGTCGATGCCGAGGTCCGTGACCAGGAGGATCCGGGTGCGCTCGCCCGCGGCGCCCGGATCCCCCTCCTCCTGGTCTCCCGCACCCTCGTCGTCCCCTGCCTCGTCCTGGTCGTCGGTCGCCTGGTCGTCCCCGGACTCGGCGTCGTCGCCGGACCCTGCATCGTCCGACGGCTGCTCGCCGCCGGACTGCTCCTCCGTCGCGGTGGCGGGCTCCTGGGCGCCGCCGTCCCCGGTCCCGGCCTCGTCCCCCGCGCCGCAGGCCGTCAGGCCCAGCAGCGCCGTGCAGGCCGCGAGCGCCATGCCGCGGCGCAGACGACGGGTGGTCGTGGTGCGTGCGTCGAGGTGTCCCATCGGGGTCTCCGTCCCGGCCCTCCCCGGTGCGGCGGGCGCGCCGTCATGGACCGGGGAGCGGTGGCCCGCGTCACACCCTGCCCAATGCTCAAGGAAGGGTCAAGTCCATGCCATGAAAAGCTTGTGCCGACGGTGTGGAGATCCTGTGGGGGTCAGGAGACGTGCAGGTCAGCGCCTCTCGCCGGGACGCGGGTCGCCGTGCAGCCGCCGGTACTCGTCGTCCTCCGCGTCCTCGTCCCGGGTGAGCGCGTCGCCGCCCCCGCGCAGGCCCAGCAGCACCCCCAGCCCGGCCCCGACGAGCACGCCGACGACCGCGCCGATCCACAGGCTGTCGACGACCGCGAGCCCCATCCCGATCCCGACCACGAACCCGAGGATCATCCCGAAGGGCAGCCAGGTGGAGTCGAAGCGGCGGCGAGCAGGCGGGGCCATGGAACCTCTGTCGGGCGGAGCGAGCGGGACGGTCGGGGCGTGCGGCGCGGTCGCGGTGAGGCGCGACGCACGGCAGGCAGACCGCCAGGGTAGTCCGCCGCGGGCGCGGATAGCATCGGCCCGTGACCACGTCCTCCTCCTCTCCCGCCGTGCTGCAGGCCCTGCGCAGCCCGCGCCGCCTCACCACCGAGGTGCTGGCCGGTGCCGTCACCACCCTCGCCCTGATCCCCGAGGTCATCTCCTTCTCGGTGATCGCGGGCGTGGACCCGAAGGTCAGCCTCATCGCCTCCGTCGTGCTCGCGATCTCGATGACCTTCCTCGGCGGGCGCCCCGCGATGATCACCGCCGCCGCGGGCGCGGTCGCGCTCGTCGTCGCCCCGCTCGTGCACACCCACGGCGTCGAGTACCTGCTGCCCACCGTGATCCTCGCGGGCCTCGTCCAGATCGCGTTCGGCCTGGTCGGGCTCGCGCGGATCATGCGCTTCATCCCCCGCTCGGTGATGATCGGCTTCGTCAACGCGCTGGGCATCCTGATCTTCACCGCACAGCTCCAGCACGTCCTGGACGTGCCCGCCGCGGTCTACCCGCTGTTCGCGCTCACCCTCGTCGTGGTGCTCGCCCTGCCGCGCCTGACGAAGGCCGTGCCCGCGCCGCTGGTCGCGATCGTGCTGGTCACCGCGATCGCGATGATCTTCCACCTCCGCGTCCCGACTGTCGGCGACCAGGGCGAGGTCTCCGGCGGCCTGCCCGGCCTCACCCCGCTCGAGGTGCCGCTGACGCTGGAGACCCTGCAGATCACCGCCCCGACCGCGCTGTCCGTCGCCTTCGTCGGCCTGATGGAGACGCTGCTGACCGCGAAGCTCGTCGACGACATCACCGACACCCGCTCCTCGAAGAGCCGCGAGTCCTGGGCGCTCGGCGTCTCCAACATCCTCGCCGGCTTCTGGGGCGGGATCGCCGGCTGCGCGATGATCGGCCAGACCGTCATGAACGTGAAGCTGGGCCGTGCCCGCACCCGCATCTCCACCCTCGTCGCCGGCGTGCTGCTGCTCATCCTGGTCACCGCGCTGTCGGATCTCATGGAGCAGATCCCCATGTCCGCGCTCGCCGCGGTGATGATGGTCGTCGCGGTCTCGACCGTGGACTTCCACAGCGTGCGCCCCGCGACCCTGCGCCGCATGCCGGTCTCCGAGACGCTCGTCATGGCCACGACCGTGGTGGTCGTGGTGATCACTCACAACCTCGCCCTCGGCGTCGCCGCCGGGGCGCTGCTCGCCGTCGCCCTGTTCGCCCGGCGCGTCGCGCACGTGACCCGCGTGGAGCGCACGACGGGGGCCGACGGGACGCGCTACACCGTGCACGGCCCGCTCTTCTTCGGCTCGAGCAACGACCTGGTCGAGCAGTTCGACTACGCCGCCGACGCCGAGCGCGGCCTCCCGGTCGCCGTCGACTTCACCGCGGCCCAGATCTGGGACGCCTCGACCGTGGCCGTGCTCGACTCGGTCCAGGCCAAGTACGTCGAGCACGGCCTCGAGGTCTCCTTCACCGGGCTCGACGAGCGCTCCACCACCTTCCACGGCCGGCTGACGGGGACGTTGAACTAGTCCCTCCCGCGGGGCACGAGCCCCGTAATCGGAGTCTCACCAGCTGATCGCCTCGTCGGCGCTCGGCCCGCCGAGCACGTGCTGCTCGCAGAAGGCGAGCACCGCCCGGTTCCACACCACGGCGTTCGACGGGGTGAGCACCCAGTGGTTCTCGCTGGTCAGCTGCAGGAAGCGGTGCGGGAGGTCCTCCGGGGCGCCGTCCCAGGTCGAGACCAGGTCCCACCACAGCCGCAGCGCCTCGGAGACCGGCACCCGGTAGTCGCGGTTGCCGTGGGTGATCAGCATCGGGGTGGTGATGGCGTCGACCTCGTGGTGCGGGGAGAAGGCCCGGTACCAGTCCGGGTCCTCGTCCTCGTGGCCGTGCACGCGCATCTTCGAGGCCGCCGCATCGGTGGTGCGGTGCTGCTGGGGCAGGGCCCACAGCCCGGCATGGGAGACGATCGCGTCGAAGCGGTCGGTGTGCCCCGCGATCCAGTTCGCCATGAACCCGCCGAAGGACGCGCCGAGCATCGCGGTGCGCGACCCGTCGAGCTCTCGCCGCTCCAGCACCGCGTCCAGCAGCGTCTCGCACTCGCGGAAGACGACGTCGGGACGGCGCGGCCAGCCGCGGGTCAGCCCCGCATCCCCGTAGCCGGTGGACATCGCCGGATCCGGCATCAGCACCGCCCAGCCGGCCTCGACCGCGAACCACGGGCACCAGCGCCAGCTCCAGGCGTTGTACGAGCCGTGCGGGCCGCCATGGATCCACAGCATCACCGGCGCCGGCTCCGCGGCGCTCGCGCTCGCCGGCACGCACAGCCAGCCGCCCACCTCGATCCCGTCCACGTCCGTGCTCACCCACTCGAGGGTGCCGGGCAGTGCGCCGACCGCGCCCGGGGCGGGCAGCTCCGCGATCGTGCCGTCGGCGGCGATCCGCACCGGCCTGGGCGGGGTGCCGACGTCGCTGCGCAGCGCGTGGACCGTCCCGTCCTCGGCGGCGGAGAGGGAGGAGAACACGCCGTCCCCGGCGAGGGCGCGGGAGGTGCCGGTGCTCGCGTCGATCGCGAGGACCGCGCCGGAGGAGTGCAGGTCCCCGGCGACCAGCAGCGTGGTCGCGTCCGCCCAGTCGAGGTCAGTCAGGGTCAGGTCGCCGAGCTCGGCGGTGACGTGGCCGGTGCTGACGATGCCGTCGTCGGCGTGGTCTCCGCCGTCCTGGCCGGCGACGGCCAGGGTGTGGATCTCGAGGCGGTCGTAGCTCGTGTCGGCCGGGGTGGACAGGGTCGAGCGCAGTAGGGCCAGGCGATTCCCGTCGGGGGAGAAGGAGGGGGAGGAGTACTGCGCCTCGTCGTCGGCCTCGAGCAGCACGGTGCGCTCGCCGGAGCCGACGTCGAGGAGCACGAGATCGCTGCGGGTCTCACCGCCCGCGGCCCGCCGCGTCCAGGAGGTCGCGACCGTCTGCGCATCGGGGGAGAGGTCCGCCGAGGCCGAGGTCAGCGCGACGGTTCCGGCCCCCGGGGTGAGGTCGGCGAGCTTCCCGGCGGGGGAGACGAGCAGGAGGTGCCGCTCCTGGTCGCCGACCTCGTGGTCCCACTGCCGGATCGGCATGCCGGTGTGCCAGATCGTGGTGCGCTTCGCGTCCTTGCGGGCGCTGCGTCGCTCGGCGTCGTCCTCGAGGGTGCCGCCGGGCAGGACCTGCGTCGCCGCCAGCATCGTGCCGTCGTCCGCGACGGCGAGCAGCTCGAGCCCGCCCGGTGCGGCGGCGACCAGCTCCGCCTCGCCGCTCGCGGGCAGGCGCCAGATCCCGGGCTCGTCCTCGAAGGAGTCGCCGTCGGGATCGGGACGAGCGGAGGTGAACAGCACGGAGCCGTCCGGGCCCGGTCGCGGACCGCTCTCGCCCTTCTCCGACCGGGTGAGCCGCCGCGCGGGCTCGGTGCCCGTCGGATCCAGCTCCCACAGGGCCGACGGGGTGCGGGCCCCGTGCTCGTCGGCCTCCTGGATCGCGGCGACCACCCGGCCGCCCTGGAGAGCGGTGAGGGACGCGAGGCGGGGCAGGCGCAGCAGCCCCTCGACGTCCGAGAAGTCGGTGAACGCCGGGGTGGGGGCGGGGTCGGCAGGGGCGGTGGTGGCGGCGTCGTCGGTGCTCATCCCTGTCACGCTACCGCCGGGTCAGGTGCGGCGGACCCGCTCAGGGGATCAGCACGATCTTCCCGGCGCTGTGCCCGGTCTCCACCGCGGCCATCGCCTCCGCAGCGGCGACGAGCGGGTAGCGGGCGGTGACGTGCGGATCCACCGCCCCGTCGGCGACCAGCCGGGTGATCTGCGCGAGCGCGTCCTCGGACGAGGGTCGGCCGGCGCCGCCGAGCTCCTCGGCGGCGGCCTGATCGGCCGCGGAGAGGATCCGTGCCGGATCCCTGGTGAGCGGCGCGAGGTCCCGCAGCGGCTGCCCGCCGACGAGGTCGATCAGCAGGTCCACGCCGTCCGCGGCGAGGGACCGCACCGCGTCCGCGGCGCCATCGCCGGAGAGGACGTGCTCGGCGCCCGCGGACTCCACCAGCTCCTGCTTCCCCCTCGAGGCGACCCCGAGCACCCGGGCCCCGGCCGCGACGGCCACCTGCACCGCCATCCGGCCGACGCCTCCGCCCGCACCGAGCACCAGCACGGTCTCGCCCGGTGCGGCGGAGGCGGCGAGGTCCCAGGCGGTCGCCCCCGCCACCGGCAGCGTCGCCGCCTGCTCGCAGGCGACCTCCGGCGGGCGGTGCACCGCGGCGGAGGCCTTCAGCACGGTGTGCTCGGCGAAGGCGCCGAGGCCGCGGGCGGGCGCACCGAGAACGTCGTCCCCGATCTCGAAGCCGGTGACGCCCTCGCCGAGGGCGGTGACCACGCCCGCCGCCTCGAGGCCGAGCGCGAGCGGCAGCGACCCCTTGGTCCCGAAGAGCCCCTCGCGGCGCTTCGCGTCGGCCGGGTTCACCCCCGCCACCCGGACCTCGATCGCGATCTCACCGGGCCGCGGCGCGGGCGCCTCCCGGGTGCTCAGCTGCTGGTTCTCGGGCCCGCCGTAGGCGGTGGTGACGAAGACGGTGCTCATGCCCGGATCCTTCGCCGCTTCGCGCCGCGGGTCAAGGCTCGCCGGGACAGGACGGGCTGGCCGGGTCGGGGCGTGGCCCGGCGGCGCGAGACGGAACCGGACGGTGCGGCCGCGGAGCAGGGCGGTGCTCGTCCCGGAATCGCGGCGACGGCACGACGGTGCGGACCACGAGCACGGGCACGCGCGCAGAGGCGCGGCGTCTGTTCTTCGGGCATCGGACAGCGCATGTGCCGCAGAAATCCGCGTACATCATGTACGTGATGTACGCAGATCTCTGCGAGGACTGCCCTGACCTCAGTCCCTCAGCCCCTGCCCCGCGTGGCAGGCGGAGGGCAGTGCGGGCGGTCGGTCCCTCGGAGGGCGCCGGCGACGGAGCCTGCGGGCACCGGCGGCGCGCGCCGGCGCGACCCACCCGGACTCAGATCTCCTGGCGGCGGACCAGGCGCAGCACGGTGCGCAGGATCATCATCACCAGCAGCAGGATCCCCACATAGCCGTTGATGACGTAGACGATGTTGACCATCTGCGAGAACGGCAGCACCAGCCCGATCAGGGTGCCGACCGCGGCGAGCACCACGGTCAGGCGCTTGAACTTCGGGGTGCCGTCGGCGAAGAAGCGCTGGGAGACGGTCCACAGCAGCGGCACGGCAGTGGTGAAGATGCCCGCGAGGATGATCAGCGAGAAGCCCGAGGCGAGCACGGGGCTGATCTCGTTCGCCAGCACCAGCATCGGGATCTCGGTGCCCGCGACGACCTCGATGTTCGCCAGCAATCCGAGCCCGACGACGATGCACGCGACCGAGAACAGGGTGCCGCCGAGGACGCCGCCCGAGGCGGCCTCGCGGTTGCTGCGGGTGGTGCGGCCCAGCGCCGTCAGGAACGCCGCGAGCCAGAGCATGCAGAAGCCGACGTAGGACAGCCCCGACATGAACCAGTTGTTCGAGGCCTGCACCAGGTCGAGCGAGGGGAGCATGGACACGCCCTCGCCGACGCCGTGCGAGGAGCGGACGATGCCCACGATGCCCAGCGCGATCGCGATCACCACGATGACCGGGCCGATCTTGCTGATCACGTCCACCAGGCTCGAGAGCCCGAACCAGGCCGTCAGCCCCACCACGACCGCGAGCGCCACGCCGCCGATGTACTTCGAGAGGCCGTAGTGCTCCTCGAACACGGCGCCCGCGCCCGAGACCATCACGGTGAAGCTCAGGAACACGAACAGGATCGAGAACCAGTCGAAGAAGGCGCCCAGGTACCTGCCGCAGTAGTAGTAGAAGATCCGCGAGGGCTTGTCGAACCTGTGCTTCCGCCCGACGAGGAAGAACTCCACGCTCACGTAGGAGATCAGCACCAGCACCAGAAGGCCGGTGCCGAAGATCCCCCAGTAGCCGTAGGAGGTGAAGTACTGCAGGATCTCCTGCCCGGGAACCGCCCGACATGGGCACGGACCGTCCCTCATCGGACGGCAGGTACCGGCGCGCCGGGAGGGCGCCGGGTCGTCATCGCCCCGGACGCCACCGGTGGATCAGCTGTGACGCTCAGTCGATATGGCGGGCCTCATACCGTCAAGCGGGTGATCGCACGGCGACCGACGGGCAGGTCGGGCGGGGGCGCCTCATCATCAGCACGTCGACCCAGGCCAACAGGTATCTGCGGAGCGTCTTGCGCGAGGCGTCGGCGAATCATGGTCACCTCGTCGTGGTCCATGTCGGCTGCTGCAGATGGTGCCCCCGGCAGGATTCGACCCTGCGACACCCGCTTTAGGAGAGCGGTGCTCTATCCCCTGAGCTACGGAGGCGCTCCGGTCCGGTCGGGGATGAATCCCCATGACCGAAGGCCTGGGTCATCGTAGCCTCCCATGGCAGGATCGCTCCATGTCGACCGCATCGCACGAGACCGCCGCCACCGTCGCCGCCGTGATCCTGGCCGGGGGAGCGGCCTCGCGCCTGGGCGGCACCGACAAGACCCGTCTGCCCATCGCGGGCGCGAGCGTGCTCGAACGCGTGCTGCGGGCCGCCCCCGTCGGCCGCCGCATCGTCGTGGGCCCGAGCGGGGCCGACGGCGGCGACCTCGCCGCCCGCCACGGCGCCCGCTTCGTGCTCGAGGACCCGCCGCGCTCCGGGCCGCTGGCCGCGCTCGCCCGCGGCGTCGCCGAGATCTCCGAGGCGCCCGACGAGGCGACCGTGCTGGTCCTCGGCGGGGACATGCCGCTGCTGCGCCCCGAGACCCTCCGCGCCCTCGCCGCCCGCAGCGCCGAGACCGGCCGCGTAGTCGCCCTCGAGTCGAAGGACGGGCATGTGCAGTTCCTCGGTGCCGCCTGGCCGCTCGGCCGGATCCGCGCCGCGCTCTCCGAGATCGAGCACGACGGCGGCGGCTGGGCGGACCTCAGCCTGCGCCGCCTCTACGGCACCCTCGGCGAGGGCGAGCTCGTGAGCCTGCCCGTCACCGGCTCCGAGGCCGCCGACATCGACACCCCCGACGCCCTGGACCAGGTGCGCCGCGCCGCCGGCCCCCGCATCGCCCTCGCCCAGATCGAGGTGCCCACCGATCATGAGTCGATGGTCGCCGTGGTCCGCGGCGCCGTCGCCGAGGCCGCCCAGGAGGGCGCCCACCTCGTGCTCCTGCCCGAGGCGACCCTCACCCCCTTCGGCACCGACCTGCGCGCCGCCGCCGAGACCCACCACGAGGACTTCGCCCGTCTGCTCCAGGAGCTCGCCGACGAGCACTCCCTCGTCGTGGTCGCCGGCTCCTTCAGCCCCGCCGACGACGGCCGCGTCCACAACACCGTCCTCGTGCGCGGCCCCGGCGGCACCCCCTCGCTCGAGTACCGCAAGATCCACCTCTTCGACGCCTTCGACGCCGACGAGTCCGCCACCGTCGCCCCCGGGCAGGAGCTGGTCACCTTCGACCTCGCCGGCACCCGCTTCGGCCTCGCCACCTGCTACGACATGCGCTTCCCGGAGCAGTTCACGGCGCTCGCCCGCCGCGGCGCGCACGCGATCCTGCTGCCGACGGCCTGGGCCGAGGGCCCCGGCAAGCGCGAGCAGCTCCAGCTGCTGCTGCGCGCGCGGGCGCTGGACTCCACCACGGTGATCCTCGCCGCCGACCAGTCCCCGCCCGCCGGCTACGCGGGCAGGGCCCCGCGCGGCGTCGGCCGCTCCGCCGCCGTCGGCCCGCTGGGCCGGATCCGCCAGGAGCTCGGGCTCGAGCCCGGACTGCTGATGGTCGACCTGGACCTCGCCGAGGTCGAGACGGCGCGCGCGACCCTGCCCGTGCTGCGCCACGCGGTGCCGCTGCCCGAGCGCTGAGCCCGCGGCGAG
>Ga0079224_100001633_pt1 | contig 26192 bp, 18 predicted proteins | sample Stecom2015_FD_80414 | JGI IMG/M metagenome (GOLD analysis project Ga0079224, IMG submission 80414) | Agricultural soil microbial communities from Utah to study Nitrogen management - Steer compost 2015 | ecosystem: Environmental > Terrestrial > Soil > Agricultural land | place: USA: Utah... | reverse complement strand
CTAATTTGATTTCTTTCTGAACTGATCGAAGCGCGACGGTGATTGTGCCCGCGGGAAAACATTATCCGCAATATTAATGTCGGCTGTCTCCAGGTTCGGGTCGAGCATCACCTGCGTTACTTCCTTCTCTTTAATAAAGACTTTGGTAAAGCGTTGTTCGTTCAACCGCCATACCTCCGCAGGAATTACCTCTGTTTCACTGGTTCCATCCTTATAGCGCCATTCGATTACCACTGGCATGACGAGACCTCCACTATTGGAAACCGTAATCTCATAGATATTCTTGTTGCGCAGCTTCGCCATAATTTCCTTGTCGTCGACGCGGCTTCGGAACTCACCGTAGAATCGAGGGTCGGTTTCTGTAAGACGCAACGGCTGCGGGCCATTGCTGAAGTCGGCGTTGCGTTCCTGAGACTTGGCCAGGTCGCCCTGGGAAGCGCGGGCACCCTTGCTTTCGGGAGCGGACTTTCCTTCGTCGAGGCGGTACCACTTAACTTCCTCCAGCGTCTGGTCATTGGCATCCGTAGTGTAAAACCATCCGCGCCAGAACCAGTCTAGATCTACTCCCGAAGCATCTTCCATCGTCCGGAAGAAATCGGCCGGCATCGGATGTTTGAATGCCCAACGTTCGGAATATTCCTTAAATGCAGCATCGAAAAGCTCCCGTCCCATAACCGTCTCGCGAAGTATATACAACGCCGTAGCCGCCTTCGCGTACTGCTCGGCCCCCAACTGAATGATCTGCTCCGAATTGGTCATTAACGGACGTTGGATTGCCGGGTTGCCTTTCATGTAATTGACAATAGCCGATGGTTTACCTCGTGTCCAGTTGATGTCCGGATACCGCTCGAGTTCCGTAATCAATTGCAGGAATGAATTAATCCCTTCATCCATCCATGGTGTCTGACGCTCATCGCTATTGACGATCATCGGGAAGAAGTTGTGCCCGATCTCATGAACAATCACCCCTATCATTCCCTGGCGTACCAATGCGGAATAGGAACCATCTTTATTAGGTCTTCCAAAATTGAAACAAATCATCGGGTATTCCATACCTATACTTGCGGTATGTACGGAGATAGCCACCGGGTAGGGATACTCGATCGACATGCGGGAATAGACCTCGAGGGTGTTCTTAACGGCTATTGTCGACTCCCGCTCCCAGAGAGGGTTGCCTTCCTTGGGGTAAAGCGACATGGCAAGCGGCGTCTTGTCACCGATCTTCACCGCCATCGCATCCCATATGAATTTCCGCGAGCTGACGAATGCAAAGTCCCGTACGTTTTCAGCATGGAATTCCCAGGTCTTTTTTTGTTTCGACCGGCTCTTCTCATTGGCGATCGCCTCCTTCTCGGTGATAACGAAGACGGGCTTATTAAAGGTAGTGCGCGCTTTCTCAAGACGCTCAAATTGCTTCGGTGTGAGGACTTCACGCGGGTTCTGCAGCACACCACTTGCTGCTACGATATGATCCGCAGGAACTGTAATGCGTACCTTATAATCGCCAAAGGGCAAAGCGTATTCACCCGTGCCGAGAAACTGCTTGTTCTGCCAACCGTTATAGTCATCATACACACACATCCGCGGAAAGAACTGCGCTATTGTGTAAAGGTAGTTCCCGTCTTCGGGAAAATATTCGAGGCCACTGCGCTGGCGGAAAATGTTCCGATCGTTGATGTTGTACGACCATTCAACTTTGAAGACATACTTGTCGCCACTTTTTAACGGCTCTGCCGGAGTGACGCGCATCATGGTGTTATTGATAAAGTAGGGAATCGGTTTGCCCGATGCATCCGTCACCGACTTGATATTAAATCCTCCTTTGAAATCCGAGACCTTTGGTGCGAACGTCTTGGCAGCTGCAGAATCAACCACACGGTCAGTGGCGGTAGTAGCCAGCGTGTTTTCGTCTGAGAGAATATTCTGGTCGAGTTGTAACCAGAGATAGCGCAGCCGATCGGGCGAGTTATTATGATACGTAATGGTCTCGGAGCCTGTAATACTCTGGTTGTCGTCGTTCAGCTCTACTGTAATGTCGTAGTCAGCCTGTTGCTGCCAGTACGCAGGGCCGGGGGCTCCGGAGCCTGTGCGGTATTCGTTGGGAGTAGGCAACAGATACTCAAGCTGTTCGAACTTGCCCTGCCACTGCGGTGTCTGCGCGTATAAGCCATGCGCACCCAACACCATCATGATTATTAGAATCCGATTCATGTATGTGTGGTTAATGAGTTACCAATAGACTACCAGAATATCGTATCCTTTACCAGGATTACGGCAATCCCCGCCACCGCCGAAGAAATTACCATCTTCCAGTCGCGTCGGCTGACGTTCAGGAACTCCGTTAGCAGAAAGCCGACGACCAGAAATATCGCTACAATAATAATCTGCCCCAGCTCAAGGCCAAGATTAAAAGCAAGAAGTTGTGTAATAATCGTCTCGTCACGCCCGAGAATACTCTTGAGGTAATTTGAAAACCCCATACCATGAATCAGGCCGAAAAAAGCCGCATAGGCATAGTTAAGCTGCAAGGCGCGACCGCTAACCGTACTCTCCCTTCTGAGGATATTCGAAACAGCCGTGACCAGGATGGTGACAGGAATAAGAAACTCGATCACGTCCGCATTCACCCTGATGATATCGAGCGTAGCCAGAGCAAGCGTGATTGAATGGCCCAGGGTAAAGGCCGTCACCAGGATTAGCACCTGCTTCCATTCCCTTAAGGAGTACAAAATACACAACGCGATAACGAACAGAATATGATCATAGCCGTTCGAGTCAAGGATGTGATCTTTTCCAAGGCCGAAGTAAAGTTCGAATTCACTCATGCGAAGTTGATTAAGAGACAGAATGAAGCGAGTGTTCGCTTTCCCGGCATCAAGTATACGGCGAATTTTCGATTTTTGGGTGGGGCCCGGTTTACCGAAGTTAAGGGGTTTCGCAGCTGTTTTGCCTTGGAGTGTGTTGGAACCCGTACATTTGTAATATGCTGTTATTCTACAACGTCATCGCTGCCGTCTTCTCCTGCCTCTGTTCGGCTCACCCCATCCATGTGTCCGTCACAGAAATTGAGTATGACCGTAGCGACCAGGCGCTTGAAATCATGATGCGCGTCTTCACCGATGATTTGGAGCTGACATTAAAAAGCGCCTTTGATGTGCCTTCTCTGGATGTGCTTCATCCCGGCTCGAAAAAACAGCTCGATGACATGATGAAGGAATATTTAGATCGGCACCTCAGAATTTCGCTTGACGGGAAACAGCATGCGCTGAATTACCTCGGACATGAGTTGGACGGCGATGCCTTTGTCTTCTACATAGAAGTTGCACGGGCAGCGCCGTGGAAGACCATTGAGATCATGAACGACGTAATTATGGAGACCTATGACGATCAATCCAACATTGTGCACGTATACGTCGAAAAAGAAGTAAAGAGTGCGCGACTTACCCGCAGGAAGCCGGTCGCACGGCTCACTTTCTAACGCTGGTCCGATTGCAGGGGCAAAGCCTTTTACAGCAATTCACTATTTTTGCAGCCCATGAACCGAGTTTACATTTTTTTAGGCGCCTGTCTTCTTTGGGCCTGCGGCACAGACCGCGAAGAGTGCGTATTTGTTCCGAAGGTCTCTCCTTCCGACATCCAGCTCTCTTACGAGCGTCTCGAAGACACCCTGGGCAGTTTCCGTTCAAAGGCAGACCTGGTCGACTTTCTTTCGCGTGAACCGCTTATTCGCGACATCATGCTGAGGCGGCAGGCTTATCCCGACGACTCGGTATTCATTAATGAGATCTTTCGGCGCTTTAACCACCCGGGCATTGATACCCTGCTACAGGAGACGCGCGCAGTTTTTGGAGACGGGTCTGACTTGAAGGAACAGTTTGAGCGCGCGTTCGCAAATGTGAAATACTACTATCCTGACTTCACACCGCCGAAGGTAAAGACACTTATCACGGGCCTCGATACCGACATGTACGTTTCAGATTCCGTTGTATTGATCAGTCTTGACTTTTTCCTCGGGCCCGGAGCGAAATACCGTCCTCAAACCTATGAGTACTTGCTACGTCGGTACGATCCCCATGATATCGTGCCGTCGGTTTTACTCATCTTCGGAATCGATAACCACTTTAACCAAACCGATGTCAGCGACAAGAGCGTCCTCGCCGATATGGTAGCCTACGGAAAGTCGTTCTACTTCGCCAAGCACATGGTGCCCTGTACCCCCGACAGTATCCTCATCTGGTATACTCGCGAAGAAATAGAAGGCGCTCATCGGAATCAGGACCTTATATGGGCGAGACTTATCGAGGACCAGGTTTTGTACTCAACGAGTAACATGACAAAACGCGCTTACCTGGGCGACCGGCCCAAGACGCTTGAGGTAGGCGAAAAGTGTCCGGGGCGCATTGGCCAGTGGGTAGGATGGGAAATTGTCAAAGCCTATATGAAGCGCCACCCCGAAGTGTCTCTGCCCGAACTAATGGCAACCCCCGATGCGCAGGAGATATTCAAAAAATCAAACTATAAACCGAAGGTGCGATAGAGGATCGTAGTATATTTGGCACCTTTAAACACGATAGTACCTAAAATTTGACTGTATGCGTAAGAAGATTGTTGCCGGTAACTGGAAAATGAACAAGAACTTTGAGGAAGCAGGAATTCTTGCTTCTGAAGTGATGGGTATGGTTGAAGATGAGGTTACAACCAACGTTCGCGTAATCCTCTGTGTTCCCTTCCCCTATCTGCACCCTATCAAAAACCAGCTCGGCAAGAACACTCGCATTGAAGTAGGCGCCCAGAACTGCAGCGAACATGAAGCGGGGGCATACACCGGCGAAGTGTCGGCCCCTATGCTCCGGTCGATCGGAATTCCCTATGTGATTTTGGGTCACAGTGAACGGCGTCAATATTTCCATGAAGACAATCAGCTGCTCGCGAAGAAAGTTGACATAGCCTTGAAATTCGGTCTCACCCCCATCTTCTGCTGCGGTGAGCCGCTCGATGTGCGCGAAAAGAATGGCCACGAACAACTTGTCAAGCAACAAGTTGAGGAGGCCCTGTTCCACCTCGACGCCGCCACGCTTGAAAAGATAATTATTGCCTATGAGCCCGTGTGGGCGATCGGCACCGGGAAGACGGCCACGGCAGAACAGGCACAGGCTATGCACGCGGTTATCCGCAAACACATCGCCGATAAATATGATCAGTCGGTGGCCGATAACGTCTCGATCCTGTACGGTGGAAGTGTAAACGCCGGCAATGCAAAAGAACTTTTCGCCTGCGCCGATGTCGACGGAGGCCTTGTCGGAGGAGCTTCCCTGAAGTCACGCGAATTCACGGACATTATCAAATCTATGGCGTAAGCCTGCTCAATGTACCACACTTGTCTTCGGGTAACCTGCGATCCGTCATTCAACGAACTCCTTATTGCTGAACTAGCGGAGGCAGGCTTTGACACCTTTCTCGAGCACGATGATGGCATCGAAGCATATGCGGAAGGAGAGTCATTCGATCGCGCTGCGGCTGAAGAAATCCGCGAGAAATATGCAGCTACAACGGCGATTTCTTTCGCCTACTCCCAGGTCCCAAGAAAAAATTGGAATGAGGAGTGGGAGAAAAGTTTTGAGCCAATCGTCGTAGACAATCGCTGTGTTATTCGCGCGGATTTTCATTCCCTGTCCCAAAGCTATCCGTACGAAATCATCATCACACCGAAAATGTCGTTTGGGACGGGGCATCACCAAACGACCTGGCTGATGATCAAGGCGATGCTCGACCTGCCTCATCGAGGCAAAAAGGTCATGGATGCCGGGTGCGGAACGGCAATCCTGTCAATCCTTGCTTCGAAGCTTGGCGCCGCCGAAGTCGATGCGTTTGATATCGATGATTGGAGTGTCGAGAACGGAAACGAAAACAAGACTATCAACGGTTGCCCCGATATCCGGATCCAAAAAGGCAAAATCTCGGAAGTAAGCCTGCACCCCCCCTACGACATCATTCTGGCTAACATCAACAAAAATGTTCTCCTGGATGAAATGTCGGCCTATGCGAGTCATCTCAAAGCGGGCGGACATCTATTGCTTAGTGGTTTCTTTTCGACGGATATTCCCGACCTTCTTGACAAAGCCTTTCCGCTTCAATTGAATGAGGTAGCCCGTGACCAACGGGACCAATGGGCCTCGTTACTCCTCCGGCGGAGTTAACTACGACGCCAGCCACTTCCTGAGCAGCGTGGCAAACTCTTCGGGCTTCTCCGCAGGTACCCAATGGCCGGCATCAAGCGTTTCTATTTCGGCCTGAGGGAAAATCTCGCGGATACGCGGTACATCCTTATCGCGCACGTAGTTGGAGCGGCCTCCTTTTACAAACAACGTCGGCTTTTCAAATTTCCCTTCGAAAGCCAGGTCATGCCCAACCTTTTCAATGTTTTCGTCGATTGCCGCCAGGTTGAGTTTCCATCGAAACCCTCCTTCCGGCACTCGCTGGAGATTCTTCAAAAGGAATTGCCGCACATCGGCCTCGGGCACATAAGTCGCCAAAGCCTCGTCTGCTTCCTGGCGCGTATTGATTTCGGTAACCGGGATCGCCTTCAATCCATCCAGAATAGGGTAATCCGATAGATCATAGAATCGCGGTGCGATGTCGACGACGACAAGGCGACTCAGCAGATCGGGATAGGCGACAGCAAAGTTCATCGCTACTTTCCCGCCCATCGAATGCCCTATTATGGCAGGGTTTTCCAATCCGTGTTTTTCGATGAAAAGCTTTACGTCTTCGACCATCGCAGGGTAGTCGAACACCGGATCATGAGGAGACTGCCCATGGTTTCGCAAATCGACGGAGTAGCTTCGATACTGATCCGACAAGGAGCGCGAAAAGGTCAACCAGTTGTCGGCCGACCCGAAAATACCATGGAGAAGTAAAAGAGGTTTTCCTTCGCCGCGTTCACGGTAGTGCAGTTCCATATGATAAGTTATTAGTCACCGGCAAAGCTAACAATACCGCACCAATTGAAAGAGAAATCACTCCTCCGGTGTCAATATCCTCAAATCAGCTATATATTTATGCCTTATCTTAAGTGTTAACGAATGGAACTCTTCGGAGGCAGCTACAGAATTCAGGATATTGACATCGCCGATCTTGCCGGCAAGTATGGGACACCGCTGTACGTTTACGACGGACACAAAATACTGCATCAGCTAAAGGCTATACGCACAGCCTTTTCCGCTTCGGATGTCAGAATAAAATACGCGGCTAAGGCGTTGACGAATCTCTCCGTCCTGAAGCTGCTGCGGAACGCCGGCTCCGATGTCGACGTCGTTTCCATCGAAGAGGCCAAACTCGCTCTCCATGCCGGCTTTGAGCCCAAGCAGATCATGTATACCCCAAGCGGCGTTTCGTTCGACGAGATCGTCGAATGCGTAGCGCTCGGGCTAACGATTAACATCGACAACATTCCTACGCTTGAGAAATTCGGCAGCAAGTATGGCGATACCTATCCCTGCAGCGTTCGGTTGAACCCCCACATCATGGCAGGAGGCAACTACAAAATCTCGACCGGCCATACCCACTCAAAATTCGGAATATCGATCGCACAGCTTTCGGAAATCAAACGGGTGGTTCAGCGATACCATATGCGGATAAATGGATTGCACGTTCACACTGGTTCAGATATCACCGATAGCGAAGTCTTTCTCAAGATGGCCCAGGTGTTGTTCGATATTGCCGTTGATTTTCCTGATCTGCGATTCATCGATATGGGAAGCGGCTTTAAAGTCGCTTATAAGGAAGGTGACGCTACGACTAACATTTATGACCTCGGTCTTAAACTCACGCGCGAATTCAATGCGTTTTGTCAACGCTACGGCCGGAAGCTGGAACTGCACTTCGAACCCGGAAAATTCATTGTAAGTGAAGCGGGCATCCTTCTGGCTAGAGTCAATGTGGTGAAGCCTACGCCCCTTCTCACTTTCGTTGGCGTTGATTCCGGCTTTAATCATCTCGCCCGGCCGATGATGTACGATGCCTGGCACGATATCGTGAACATCTCCAATCCGACAGGACCGCAAAAAGTCTACACCATCGTGGGCTATATCTGTGAAACTGATACATTTGCCTCTGACCGGAAACTTAACGAGGTTCGCGAGGGCGATCTGCTCGCCATCAAGAATGCCGGAGCATACGGATTCTCGATGGCTTCTAACTATAACTCCCGGTTGCGCCCGGCTGAAGTACTGATCTATAACGGTCAGGCCCATGTCATTCGGCATCGCGAAACGTTTGAAGATCTTCTCAGGCATCAGCCGGATATCGATTTCTAAGGCGGGCAGCCGTTGTTGGATACAACCAACTTTTTAAGCAACCGCAGCGTTATCAAAGGAACTTTGCAACGTATGAATTCACTGGCCAAGACTTTTTTTCCTTTACTTCTTTTCCTTACCAGCTATACCGCCTACTCACAGATCCTAACGCCGGTTACCTGGGAAATCGAACTTTCCAAAACGGAAGCAAAGGTTGGCGATGAGGTAGAGGTTGTTTTTCGCGCTTCTGTCGATAACCAGTGGTATGTGTACGCAACGGATTTTGATCCGGATTGCGGTCCGCTCGTGACCGAAGTGCGAATTGACGAAGCAAGCAACATTGAACCAGTCGGTCCGCTTCGCTCGATTAATCCCAAGGCCAAATACGACGAAATCTTCGGTTGTGACGTAAAGATCTTCGAGAACCGAGGTGAATTTCGTCAGCGCTTCCGGGTGAAGGGAGCCCCGGTCGCTCTTACCGGAGCTATTGAAGGCCAGGTGTGTACGGAAATCGGAGGCAAATGCATCCCTTTCGAAGCCGACTTTACTTTTTCAGATCTTAAGGTCAACGGTGCGGCCCTGGCAGCCGTCGCGGAAACAAAGAAAAACGTCCCTGCCGAGCCGCAAAAAGTAGATGAAGTGGCTAAGGCTGATACTCAGATACCTTCCGACAGTGGGAACGAGAACAGCAGCATTGCCAATGACTCGATTTCGGGCGCAGCATCGGTAACGGCCGAAGTAGAAGGCCCTATACTCGATCCTTCTGTACTCGATGGCGAGGCTGCGGATGATCACAAGTCGCTGGTCGGGTACATGATTCTGGCTTTTCTGTTGGGTCTGACTTCTCTGCTGACTCCTTGCGTCTTTCCGATGATTCCGATGACCGTCACCTTCTTTCTCAAGGACAATCAGACACGCAGCGAAGGAGTCCGCAATGCAACCTGGTTTGGACTATCGATAATTGTCATCTACACCATAGCCGGCACGGCGTTCGCGCTGGCGTTCGGGGCCGATGGTTTGAACGCCCTCGCCACGCATTGGCTTCCCAACTTGCTGGTATTCTTCATTTTTATCGCCTTCGCCCTTTCTTTTCTTGGCTTGTTCGAAATCAACGCCCCGTACAAGTGGGTGAACAAAGCTGACCGGGCTGCCGAAAAGGGCGGGCTGGCTGGCATTTTCTTTATGTCGGCAACGCTGGTGCTTGTATCATTTTCATGCACCATCCCTATCGTCGGCAACGTCCTGGTGTTGTCGGCCGGTGGAGAAGTTATAAAACCCATTCTGGGGATGGTCGCGTATTCGTTGGCCTTTGCTGTCCCTTTTGCGCTGTTTGCCGTATTTCCGGAATGGCTGAAAGGATTACCGAAGTCTGGCGGTTGGCTCAATACCGTAAAGGTTGTCCTGGGTTTGCTTGAACTCGCCCTTGCCTTCAAGTTTCTCAGCATTGCCGACCAGACCTACCACTGGGGCATTCTCGACCGCGATCTCAACATCGCCATTTGGATTGTCATCTTCTCCATTCTCGGCTTTTACTTCCTCGGCAAAATCCGAACTCCCGGTGATTCTCCTGTCGAGAAGGTCAGCGTGCCCCGGCTCATCCTGGCCATCTGTACCTTTACGTTCGTGATCTACCTTATTCCCGGATTATGGGGAGCTCCGCTTAAAGCCCTGGCGGGATATCTTCCCCCGATGCATACCCACGATTTCAACCTGGTGGGAGCCCTTCAAAACGATACTCCCAACGAGATTTGTGATCAGCCAAAGTACGGGGAGTTTCTTCATCTCCCCCACGGACTTCAGGGATACTTCGATTACGAGCAAGCCCTGGCCTGCGCAAGGGCTCAAAACAAGCCGCTGTTTATCGATTTTACCGGGCACGGCTGTACCAACTGCCGAGAGATGGAGGCCGTAGTGTGGTCACATCCCGAAGTTCTGGAACGCCTTCGCAATGATTTCGTAGTCGTCGCCTTGTACGTTGATGACAAAACGGAACTTCCCGAGTCGGAGTGGTACGTGTCGTCGTATGACAACAAAGTCAAAAAGACCATTGGTAAACAGAACGCCGACCTTCAGATTACAAGACTGAATAATAACGCACAACCCTTCTACGTTCTGGTGGGGAAAGACGAGCGGGTTCTGGCGTGGCCTTATGGTTACGACCGCGATGTAAAGGATTTCGTTGAATTCCTCGAAACCGGTAAAAAAACTTACAACAGGTTGTACGCAAACCAAGGTTCAAATACCACGAACTGACTTTCCGGCGCCTGAAAACAGGCTGTGGCGGGCGAGGTTTTTGGTTTAAATGACCTCGGACATTTCTTTGACCTAGAGCACGTTCTGAATTTTTCTGCCAAGGAATTCTGGTTAAACTGATTATCTTTGGCGAACGGCACATTTTTTAAACGCGAGGCGAAATGGTGAAGAAATTTTTTGGCCTGTTGCTCCTGGGCGCGCTGGCAGGCGGAGCATTTTTTGTAACGAACAAGTACTTCCCACAAAACGACGAACCCGAACCCGAAGTCATGGCAGAGGTTGCTGACTCGGTCGTGGTCGAAGAGCCCAGGGAACCCAAGACGCTATACGGCATGGTGCTCGAGGATGACCATGTTGTCATCGAGGACAAGATCAAGCGCAATCAGTTTCTCGGCGAGATTCTGCACGCTTATAACGTTCCTGCAAATTTGATTCACCAGGTATCGCAGGTATCGCGGAGTGTCTTCGATCCGCGCAAAATCACTCCCAACAGCAAGTACACCATCATTGCCAATCAGGATTCAATCACAAAGGCGAAGGCGTTTGTCTACGAGCCGAATCCTATTGAATACATCATCCTTCGTTTTGAGGATTCTCTCTCGGTAGACGTGGGACGGCGCGAAGTCGTGACCGTAGAGAAATCGGTAAGTGGCGTCATTCACTCCAGCCTCGCGGCCAGCATGCATGCGCTCGGCATGCCTGCCGAGCTTACTAACCGGTTCGTCGATGTCTTCGGTTGGCAGGTCGACTTTGAACGTTTGCAGCGCGGCGATAAATTCAAGCTTGTTTACGAAGAGCGCCTGGTAGAAGGAAAAAGCATCGGAATTGGTAGCATCAATGCCATTTACTTCGAACACTTCGGACAACCGTATTATGCGTTTCCTTTCGATCAGGGCGAAGGAGTGGACTATTTTGATGAAGACGGCAAGAGCCTTCGCAAGGCCCTGCTGAAATACCCTATCCAGTATACCCGGATCAGTTCGCGTTACACCAAAGCCCGTTTCCATCCGGTTCAAAAGCGCTGGAAACCCCATCTCGGAACGGATTTCGCCGCGCCCACAGGGACTCCGATCCGCTCGGTTGGGGATGGTATCGTCGTGGAAGCCAAGTACACGTCGAACAACGGAAACTATGTGAAGATCCGCCATAATGCTACCTACACCACGCAATATCTCCATATGTCGAAGATCGCCAGCGGAATTCGCGCGGGTGTCAAAGTGAAACAGGAGCAGGTTATCGGATATGTCGGAAGTACGGGACTTGCAACCGGACCCCATCTGTGCTACCGTTTCTGGAAGAACGGGGTACAGGTCGACGCTCTTCGTGTAGAGTTACCGCCGTCACAACCCATTAAGGACGAGTATCGTGCGCAGTTTGAATCGGAGCGCGATTCCTGGATTGCCCGGCTGGAAGCAATTCCCTTCAATGAAGAGGGTGATACGTTCGCATCGGCACGTTAACGACATTCCCGTCGCTCGTCGTTAGGATCAGCAATATTCTTTCACTTTTTTTGTTAAATGATGAAGGAATGCTGATCCTCGTCTATGACGCGAATTGCCCTCATTCTTCTTCTCTTCTTTTCCCTTCCCTCTCTCCCTGTTCGGGGTCAGAGTGTTGGTCTCGTCCTGAGTGGTGGCGCAGCCAAGGGGTTGGCTCACATCGGGGTCCTCAAAGCGCTTGAAGAAAACGGGGTTCCGGTCGACTATATCGTCGGCACCTCCATGGGCGGGATCATCGGCGCTTGCTATGCCGCGGGAATGAGCCCTCAGGAAATCGAAGCCATGGCTTTGTCCGAGCATTTCCTACGTCTGGTCAACGGGCTGCCCGAGCAGGGCCTCAACTATTATTATCATGAAAGCAGCCCCCACCCACATTTCCTCAAACTGAATTTATCGCTCGATTCCATCCTCAATCTGCAGTTGAATACAAGCATCGCGAGCGATGTGTCGATAAACTATGCTTTTGCCGAGATGTTTGGCCGCGCCTCAGCGGTGTGCAAAGACAATTTTGACAGCTTGTTCGTCCCCTTGCGCATGGTGGCCGCCGACATCTTCACCCAGAACCAGGTGATCCTCAAGGACGGAATACTCAGCGACGCCGTCCGCGCAACCCAGACCGTGCCCTATTTTTACAATCCCATCCGCATCGAGGGAAAATACCTCTTCGACGGTGGGGTTTACAACAACTTTCCTGTCGACGTTGCGCAGCAGGAGTTTGAGCCGGATGTGATCATCGGAGTAAATGTCTCGGCGAAAGTTTACAATGACTATCCCTATAGTCTGGACGAAAAGTTAATCGCAAACTCATTGCTTTTCCTCCTCCTCGACAAGTCGGACCCCGGCCGGGTACCCGACAACGGCGTCTATATTCAGCCTAACCTGACGGGCTATACAGCCTTTGATTTCAACCGCGCCCGCGCCCTTATCGACAGCGGGTATGTCCAGACCCTTCGTCAGATGGACGATATCAAAAGGAAGACAGTCCGCCAGGTACCCGCTGACGATTTGCGCACAAAACGCGAGCATTTCCTGAACAGCGCCCCGGAAATGAACTTCAACGCCGTTCGCTTTGAAGGATTCAACACTAACCAACGCAAGTATATCCAGCGCATCTTTCGTTACAATGAGAAGAAGCGCGATTCGATGAGTCTGGCGCTTATTAAACGGGGCTACTTCCGACTGGTCTCCGAAGACTATTTCAATAATGTCTATCCCAACATCCTTTTTGACACAACCACGAACCGCTACGCATTTAAGCTCACACGACGCCCGCAGAAAAATTTCCAGGTCGACTTCGGTGGTGTAATTGCTTCGCGAAACATCAGCAACATCTACCTTGGCCTTAACCTCTTCAGCTTTAATCGCCAACTCCTCCACCTTTACAGCGGATTTCAGACAGGCAATTTCTACAAGTCGGCTAACCTCCGCGCGCGAATAGACTATCCCTTTCAATTTTATTTTGAGCCCTATCTCGGGTTCCACCGATGGGACTATCTGGAGGGAGGAGACCTGTTATATGAAACAGAGCGCCCTACCGTTTTGCGGCGGGTAAACCGCAAACTTGGTTTTGACATCGGGATGCCTCTTGGGAGCCAGTTCAAAGGAATTGTACGGGCTGAAGGGTTCAATAACCTCGACCGATATGTAAACGACAACGTTTTCGTCAGCTCCGACACGCTCGATCGCCTCACTACAAAAGGGTTTAAGACCGAACTGATCGTATCGTCCAGCAGCCTCAATCGCAAGCAGTACGCCAACAGCGGAGAGGCGTTGGAAATCGCCTTCCAATACTTCAACCTTGACGAAAATTTGATCCCTGGCAACACCTCTATCGAACCCGGGCCGGTAAAACAACACCATCAGTGGTTCCGGCTGAAGGTCACGGGGGAAAAGTACTTCCGCGCAGGATGGTATCGGCCGGGTATTTATGCGAAGGCGGTTTTTTCAAATCAGCCCTTCTTCCGGAACTACTATGGCACACTGGTAAACGCCCCTGACTTCAGCCCTATTCAGGACAGCCCTACCCTTTTGCTCGACAGGTTCCGGGCATTTAACTTTATCGCTGGCGGTTTCCGAAATGTGTTTACCTTGCGAAACCGTATCGACTTCCGCCTTGAAGCGTATGCCTTCAAACCTCTCGAAACCCTCCAGGAGGGCGCGAATCAGGAGGCTTTTGTTTCGGATCGCCTGGCTGATGTAAGCATCGCGGGAACAGCCGGGCTGGTTATGCATTCACCTATCGGACCGGTGTCGATGAGCGTCAACTATTATGACGATCGCGAAAACCGATTTGGGTTCCTGCTACACGTAGGATTTCTGCTTTTCGACAAGCACTCTCTCCAGTAAAAGATAAAAGTCGGCCCCACTCGTTAAGTATACATTTCAGGCCGTGAAAAATTTTGCTAAGTTTATCCTCCAATTTTAAACTCCTACGTAGCAAACATGAAAAAACCGCTACTCTCCGCTCTCCTGACTGTTGGTTTTGTAGCAGGCGCGGTCGCGCAGGAAGTCCAATGGGCTTCCGAGGTCCTCGAGTTCTCTTCCGAACTCACCCCCGTTCAATACTCAGCCCGACAAATTCTCGGTAAACCAAACGTCCTTCCTGCCGGAGGACAAAGTCCAAATGCATGGGCTCCTGACAGGCCTAAGCGGAAGGAGTTCGTCAAAGTGGGCTTTGAAAGGCCAATGAAGATCCAGCAAATCGCGATCGCCGAATCTCATAACCCCGGAGCTATTTACCGCGTCCTGGTTTATGATGAGGCGGGCCGGGAATATCTGGTTAATACACTCAATCCGCGACCCATCCCCCTGAAGGGCCGGATGCTCAACCTGTTTATGGATGAGACCCCCTACAAGGTAGCTGCGGTGAAAGTGGAATTCGACGGCGGCGCGTTGCCCGATTACTTTGGCATTGATGCGATTGCGATCGCGAACGCCAACTATCCGATCATTGCCGACATCCCGACCCTGCAACTGCTGCGGTCAGGGTTGATTGTAGAAGCTCTGGACGAAAACGTCAACAGCGAGTACGCCGAACTGAACCCCCTTCTGTCTCCCGATGGGAAAACCTTGTACTTCAGTCGTCGAAACCACCCCGAAAATACCGGAGGTACGAACGACCGGGAAGATATCTGGTACTCGGAACTAGACGCTAACGGAAACTGGTCACTGGCGAAAAATATGGGTCCTGAGTTCAATAACAACGACCCGAACTTCATTAACAGTATCCAATCTGTGACGCCGGATGGCCGCACCGCGGTCATGCTTCTTGGAAACAAGTACCTCCCGAACGGGAAAATGCAGGCCGGCGTCTCGATCAGCACCAACACGGGCGGCGCGTGGTCGAAGCCTAAGCCACTCAAAATCGAAAACGACTACAACTTCAACGAGAAAGCTAACTACTTCCTCTCGAATACCCGGAACGTTTTGATCATGTCGGTCGAGCGGGAAGATTCTTACGGAGATCGTGACCTTTATGTGTCGTTTATGAAGCCCGACAGCTCCTGGACGGAACCCCTCAACCTCGGCGATGTTATCAACACCGCAGCAGTTGAATCAGCCCCCTTCCTGGCCGCCGATGGTAAGACGCTTTATTTCTCTTCCGATGGGTTTAGTGGATATGGCGGTAGCGATATCTACGCTTCAACGCGTCTGGATGATACGTGGACGAACTGGTCGGACCCCGAGAACCTCGGTCCCGAGATCAACTCTCCGATGGAGGATCTCTTTTTCAATATCCCTGCAGCCAGCGAGTACGCTTACTACTCTCGCGGAGTTAGCGAAACCGACATGGATATCTACCGCGTGAAGCTGCCTATTCAAGGCAGCGTCGATCCTTGGGTTGTCGTAAAAGGAAAGGTTGTCGACGAGTCTGGCAATCCCCTTCAAGCTCGTATCGTCTACGAAAGGCTTGAAGACGGCCGCGAACTTGGCGTTGCCGAGTCCGATCCCGAGACCGGTGAATACCAAATCCGCGTCCCCGGAGGCCAACTCTACGGGGTACACGCTGAATCGACGAACCGTATCTCAGAAAATCAGAATCTCGACCTGCGCAACATCACGTACGATGAAGTCATCGAAAACTCAGTTCTCAAACTTGAGCCGATCAAGCTGGCTACTGTCGAAGAAAACGTCAGCATCGTCCTGAACAACATCTTCTTTGACTTTGACAAGGCTACGCTGAAACAGGAGTCTTTCTCGGAACTCAACCGGATCGTATCCCTTCTGAAAGAGCGTGAGGGTATGGAGATTGAGATCTCGGGACATACTGATGCCACCGGTCCTGAGCAATACAACCTTGTTTTGTCAGAGCGTCGCGCAGCATCTGTGGTACAGTATCTGCTTGACAAGGGAATAGACAAGAATCGTATTTCCGTAGTGTTCTATGGCGAGACCAAGCCAATCGCACCGAACTCTACACTTGAAGGACGCCGGAAGAACAGAAGGGTGGAATTCAAAATCCAAAAGCTCTAAGAAATGAACATCAGGTATTCGCTTCTGACCCTGCTGAGCGCGTGCGTCTTCTCGACGCACGCTCAGGAGGTCGACTCGCTTGTGTATGCCGAAGGCAGAATCGTCAACGCAGAAACGCGTGAGCCCGTCGTAGCGAGAATTGTCTACGAGAGCGTTCCTTATGGCAGCCGCATTGGCGTTATTAACAATTCTCAGTATTCATTCCCCATGTTCGCCGAGGAGCGATACTCCTTGACGGTAGAAGCCTCGGGCTTCGTCCCCGTCAAGTTTCTTCTCGACCCGAGCACAGCGAACGACCATGGCCGTGTAGTAAAGGATATCGAGCTGACAACGGGTGAACGCAAGCCAACACATACCGCTGGACAGGTCTTGCGCCTTGACAATCTGATTTTTGAGGTTGGGAAAGCAAAGATCGAACCTGCCTCCTATGATGAACTCGATGTGCTGGTGAAACTCATGAGCGAAAACCCGAACATGGTTATTCAGCTTGAAGGACACACGGACTACCTCGGAGATCCGCGCGCCAATATGCGCCTGTCCCAGCAACGTGTGGAGGCGGTCCGAGACTATCTGGTCGGCCAGGGTGTGAGCAAAAACCGCCTGCGTACAAAAGCGTTCGGCGGATCAAAACCGCTATCACGCGATAGTACACCTGAAGCCCACCGCTTGAATCGTCGGGTTGAGGTAAGGATCCTTCAGAACTAATCGCCACGGAACAAGGTTTCATAGGAATCCTAACGTTCTGGACTTGACAGCCACTACTTCGCTCCAACAAACCTTCGATCGCTGCCGCAGTAGCGTAACCTCCCTGCGAAGTGAAAAACTGGCTGCACGGAAGAAACGTCTCAGGGATCTCCGTCGTTGGATCAAAGACAACAGAAGCCGAATTCAACACGCAGTCTACGCCGATCTGGGAAAACCGGCGCCCGAAGTAGACGCTACAGAAATATTCCCGGTACTTAGTGAAATCAGACTGGCCCTCGATTCTCTCGACGACTGGGCAGCACCAGCAAAGGTCGATGCCCCGCTCTATATGGCGGGCACACGATCCTGGATTTACAAGGAACCTCGCGGAGCCTGTCTGATTATTTCACCGTGGAATTATCCCTTCAACCTTGCCGCTGGTCCCCTCGTGCCCGCCCTTGCTGCTGGTAACAGTGTTATTCTCAAACCCTCGGAGATGACCCCTAATACCTCGCAGCTCATAGCGGAGATGTGCGCGGCGGTATTCGACCCCGCCATCGTCTCGGTATGTGAAGGTGGCGTCGAAGTATCGGAAACGCTGCTGTCTTTCCCATTTGATCACATCTTCTTTACAGGAAGTCCGACGGTCGGAAAAATCGTCATGAAAGCAGCCGCCGATCATTTGTCGTCGGTCACGCTGGAACTCGGCGGAAAATCCCCTGCGATTGTTTCCTCTTCGGCCAATATCCGGGAAACCGCCCGGCGTATCGCAGTCGCCAAACTGATAAACTGCGGACAAACGTGTATAGCGCCGGACTACATATTGGTACACCGCGAGAATGCCGATCCGTTGATCGAAGCCCTTATTGCAGAAGCGGGAAATATGTTTGGTCGGGATGGCGGACTCATCGAATCGCCAGACTACGGACGGGTGGTCAGTTCCAGGCATTTCGAACGCCTCAGTACGCTGGTCGAGCAAACTGTTGCCGCCGGCGCGAAGGTCGCCTGGGACGGAAAGCATAACGGTCAGCAGCGATTTTTTCACCCTGTCGTTCTACGGGATGTTCCCCTTGACAGCCCGGTGATGCAAGAAGAAATATTCGGCCCGATACTACCTGTTCTAAGTTACGACACCCCGGAAGAGGCGATATCCATTGTCAATGCCCGTCCCAAACCGCTTGCCCTTTATCTTTTTGGCTTCTCCAGCGCTGACCGGCGACCGTTTCTCACCGAAATTTCTTCCGGAACCGTGTGTATCAACGACTGCGCTATACAGTTCCTGCACAACGGACTTCCCTTCGGAGGGGTAAATCACAGCGGTTTCGGAAAATCTCACGGCTACCACGGGTTTATCGCCTTCTCACACGAAAAGGCGGTACTCAGGCAAAAATCGGGGTTTACCGCCGTCCAAACCTTCTACCCGCCCTATTCGCGTATTACCAGACGTCTGATGGATTGGTTTTTGCGGATGTTTTAGGCTTGAAAAACGAGGCCGGTGTGTGAAATCTTCCAGACTTTACGCCGTTTTGTAACTTGCGTTTCCTCAGTTTAACGATTAGTATATGAACAAAGTACTGAAGTGGTTTTTGATTGTTGTTGGCTCTTTTGCCGTTCTCTTTCTGGCGGCTGCCATCATTGTACCCGCCCTGTTTAAGGACGATATAAAAACGGCTATTGAAAAAGAAGTCGCGAAGTCAGTGAACGCTGACGTCATGTTCGACGATTTCAGCCTGTCGTTCTTTTCCAACTTCCCCAACATCACCGCGGGCCTTAAGAAGCTGGGTGTGATTAACCGCGCTCCGTTCGAAGGCGAAGTTCTTTTCGCTACAGAAAGCTTTGAGGTCGAAGTAAATCTCGCCGACCTTCTCTTCGGCGATGGTATCCGCGTGAAGGGTATCTCGGTTGTACGTCCCGTGGTTAATGTGCTGGTTCTCGAAGACGGACGGGCGAACTATGACATTGCTCTTCCTTCCGAGGATACCACCACCGTTGACGAACCGAGCGAGTTTTCCTTTGGGATAGATCGATGGGAAGTCATCGATGGCACCGTGCTGTATGACGACGCCTCCCTGAAATTTATGCTCAGCCTTAACGGCCTGAACCACTCGGGTAGTGGCGACTTCACCCAGGATGAATTCGATATGAAAACCCGCACAATCGCCGACGGTGTTACAACACGGTACGACGGCGTCGAATACCTGACAAACAAGAAGGTCGAAATCGACGCGATCTTCAACATCAGCGAAGATTACTCACGCTATACTTTCAAAGACAACACAGCGCGGGTAAACGACTTCGCCTTCCAGGCAGATGGATGGCTTAAACTCAACGAAGAGGATATGGAGATGGACCTCACGTTCGATACGCCGGAAAATTCATTCAAGAGTCTGTTGTCGCTCGTACCCGGTGTCTACAAAGAAGGGTTCGAGAATATCCGTACTGAAGGCGAGCTGGCGTTCAGCGGAGCTGTTAAGGGAACTTACAGCGAAACAACCATGCCCGCTTTCAACCTCATTCTCCAGGTAAAGGATGCAATGTTTCAGTACCCGGACCTTCCTACGGCAATCTCTAATATCAACGTCGATCTCGCGGTCGATAACAAGGATGGCGTGATAGAAAATACCGTTCTCAATCTGAAAAATTTTCATCTCGATCTTGGGTCTAATCCCATTGACGCCCGGGCGGTGGTAACAAAGCTCTATCCGACTAATGTCGACGCAAACATATCTGCCCGGTTGAACCTCGCGGAGCTAACGCAAATGTTTCCGATGGAAGGACTTGAGATGCGCGGTCAATACGCCCTCAACCTTAGCGCCAAAGGCATCTACGATAGCCTCCGAAAAACTATTCCCACCATCGATGCGAACATGTCGCTGGCGAACGGTTATGTGAAGTCCGCGGAGTTTCCTATCCCCATGGATAAAATGCGCTTTACGTCGTCTATCACGAGCCCTTCAGGCAAGATGTCGGAGACGGTTATCCGGGTGAACGACTTCTCGATGGTAATGGACGGAGAGCAGTTTGCCGCCGATCTCCTGCTGCGGAATCTTGATAACTACACGTGGGATCTGAAGGTTAACGGAGGAATCGATCTGGAGAAGGTGACCAAAGTCTTTCCGCTGGAAGGTATGACCCTTGCAGGAAAAGTGAAAGCCAACCTCGAGACAAAGGGCAACTATGCGGATGTAGAAGCTGAGCGCTATGACCGGCTTCCTACAAGCGGAACCGCATCGCTCGAGAATTTCCGATACGTCACCGCCGATCTTCCTGAAGTGACTATCAGTCGCGCGGCTATGTCATTTGATCCCCGTCAGATCAGCCTTCAGGAAATGAAGGGCACGGTGGGCAATAGCGACTTCGATGTAAAAGGGGCCGTAACCAACTACCTTGGGTACGTCTTCCGCGAGAACGAAGTCATAAAGGGAAAAGTAACCTTCAACTCAAATCTCTTCGACTTGAATGAATTCATGACGGACGAAGAAGAAGTGGTAGCGGAGGATACGAGCACTTACTCAACTATTCCGGTGCCCCGCAACATTGATTTCGTCCTTGAGTCGAACGTTCGCACTGTTAAGATGATGGATTTCACCATGAACAATGCCGCTGGTGAAATCGTAGTTCGCGATGGGGTTGCCGATCTTCGCGGGCTTCGTTTCGAAATGCTCGGCGGACGTTTTGTTGTCAATGGTTCGTACGATACTCGTGATATAAGCCATCCGAAGTACGACTTCGCTTTGGGCATCAACGGTATGTCTATTCAACAGGCAGCAAACTCTTTCTCAGTCGTAAAGACCTACGCTCCTGTGGCTGGCCTCGTTTCAGGGAACTTCTCGACCGACTTCAAAATCAGTGGTGAGTTGCTCGGCAATATGATGCCCAATCTCCGAACGGTAAACGGTGCCGGTATCATCAATATCGCTCAGGCTGCGCTCACCGACTGGAAGATTGTCTCGAGTATCACAAGCCTCACACGCCTTGACGACACGAACGATGTGAAGCTTAAAGACGTGTTGATGTCGGCGACAATTCAGGACGGACGCCTCAGCGTCAAGCCTTTCGATGTAAATATCGGTAACTACAAGACAACAGTCGCCGGTGCGACCCTGCTCGACGGCACCATTGACTACAATCTCAAGATGGATGTTCCTGCAGGTAAACTGGGCTCCCAATTCAATTCGCTCGTTGCCCGCTACTCAGGCCAGAAAGCAGACCCGAGTGGGACAATTCCTCTGACGATTGCACTCGGCGGCACCTTTACCAACCCGAAACCAACATTGGTTATGGACGAGCAGGCTGAGCAGGTTAAGGATGCGGTGACTGAGGCTGCGCGTGAAGAAGGCACAAAGGCCATCCAAAAGGCGGTAAAAGGCACTGAGGCCGAAAAGATAGTGGGCTCGATCCTTGGCGGTCGCAAAGACAGCACACAGGCGGGAGGCGATTCAGTACAGGCGACGCCTAAAGAGGCCGTTCAGCAAAAGATCGAGGAAGAGAAGAAAAAGGTTGAAGAAGAAGCTCGTCAGAAGATTCAGAATCTCCTCAATCGCAAGAAAAATTAAATCCACGTAACCGGGCATTACAGTCGTTGGTCGTCTCCTGAAGCGTCACAACGGTTGTAATGCCCGCTTACTTTTTCGGGTAATTAAAAGCGGCTGAACTCGTGTATATCGAGCATCCAAACGAGATGCCGTATGAAACGCCTGTTGCTCCGAAGCATGCTACTATTGCTGCCCCTGATTTATTCCATCCTCCCGTGGTCACAACCCGAACCTGAGCCTCCTGCCAACACTCCGACGTTTGTCTCAGAGGACGCCCCCGAAGTAATCGGCTAAAGAATGTAACTGTCAACCTGTGACATGGGGCCGGCCGTTGTACGTCGGCCTTTTTTTGTGAGCGAAGAGAACATTAAAAGCAGAAAGCCGGCATAAGCCGGCTTTCTCTAGTTTGTCAGTTGAATTTCTTCTCCCTCTCTATTGAGGAATTTGTATTCCGTAATGGCTAGAGACGTGTCTACGATGAGCGACACCCATCGCTTGTATTTGAAATACCATTTCATGCGTGGCGAAGGAAATCCCCGCGTGAAGTACGCATGCAGGTAAGGGTGAACCGCAAGAACCAGGTTGCGTTCGTTCTGTTTGACAAACAAGTGCTCGAGATTCTTCTCAATGAGATCGGATGTCAGGATAGAGGCCGTGATCTTACCCGTGCCGTTGCATGTCGGGCACGTTTCCTTTGTGATGATGTTCATCTGCGGCCTGACGCGCTCACGAGTAATTTGCATCAAGCCAAACTTGGAAAGCGGAAGAACTGTGGACTTCGCTTTATCGTCCATCATCGCCTCCTTCATCACCTTATGAATGAGCTTCTTGTTCTCGACACTCTTCATATCGATGAAGTCGATGACGATAATGCCTCCCATATCGCGAAGGCGCAGCTGACGCGCAATTTCCTTTGCCGCCTCCACATTGACTGACAACGCCGTCGTCTCCTGGTTTTCTTCCCGATTGGATTTGTTGCCGCTGTTTACGTCGATGACGTGCAGGGCCTCCGTGTGCTCGATAATGAGATAGCCTCCATTGCGGAGACTCACGGTTGTCCCAAAGGCCGACTTAATCTGGCGTTCAATTCCGAAATGCTCAAAGATCTTGGCGCGGCCATTGTAGAGCCGTACGATCTTTTCCTTTTCGGGAGCAATCGTTCGGATATAGGCCTTGATCTCCTCGTACATTTTACGATCGTCGAGCTGAACGCTGTCGAAAGATTCGTTCAGCAGATCGCGAAGCAGTGAAGAAGTCTTGTCGAGCTCACCAATGATCTTGTCTCGAGGTTGGGCAACGGCAAGGCGTGCCATACCTTCTTCCCAGGTAGTAACCAGGCCGCGGAGATCGCGATCAAGTTCCGCTACTTCTTTGTTCTCGGCGACCGTTCGGATAATGACACCGAACTTATCAGGTTTGATCGATTGGATCAGGCGAAGAAGTCGTTTGCGTTCTTCGCTGCTGGTGATCTTTTTCGAAACACTGACCGTGTTAGAGAAGGGCACCAATACAAGGTACCTGCCGGCCAGCGATAACTCACAGGATAGTCGTGGGCCCTTTGTTGATATCGGCTCTTTGACGATCTGGACCGGGATTAACTGATTCTTCGAAAGCTGCTGGACAATTTTTCCATGCTTATCGATGTCCGGTTCAGAATTAAATTTATCAAGCCTTCCACCATTAATTTTCTTGGCCCGAACCAGTTTGGTAAACTTCTGGAGCGAACTGAACTGGGGGCCGAGGTCAAGGTAGTGCAGGAAAGCGTCTTTATCATATCCTACGTCGATAAAGGCGGCATTCAAACCGGGGACAACTTTCTTAACAATCCCCAGATAAATATCTCCTACGGTAAACTTGTTCTCTGCTGATTCCTGGTGGAATTCTACAAGCGTCTTATCTTTTAGAAGGGCTATACGACATCCGTCTTGAGTTGCACTAATAATTAGTTCGTTACTCAAAACACAAATGGTTTGTTCAGAATGTTGTATAGGCGTGAAAAAACAGTCGCAAAGAAAAGTATCCTGTCAGGCAGGATTACTTCTTCTTATGCCTGTTCTTTCTGAGGCGCTTCTTACGCTTGTGAGTGGCCATTTTGTGCTTCTTTCTTTTCTTTCCGCTTGGCATATCGAATGTTTTAATTTTTTTACCCGACTAATCGGGCGGTGTTTATTTTACTTGCTGCAGATATGAATCGACCGTAGCATGTACCGCGGGGTCGTCACTCATCTGCTTTACTTTTTCCAACTGCACAGCTGCTGCTTCATTATCACCCTTGCTCAGCAATGAGACGCCAAGCAATAGTTGTCCCTGAATATGATCGGGATTTACAGCGAGCAGTTCTTTAAACCGGTCTATTGCACGATCGTATTGACCCGATTGATACGAAAGCATGCCCATATTAAAGAGGGCATTTTCATTTTGCGGGTCGACCGCCAGTACTTCACGCAACATCGTGATCCCCTGCATAGGATTCGACGAAGTGATATAGGTCATCGCCATATTCGTCTTGGCCTCGAGGTCCTCGGGGTCAGCGTCAATAACCTTTTTGTAGTACTCCTGTGCCTTGCCCGCCATCATTGTCTGCTTATCCTGGCTTAGCGCCAGGGTGTAAGCTTGATAATAATTGTCAGCGGTTTTGCGCCAGCTTTCCGTGGTGTTAAAGAACTCCGATGCTCTCTCGGCGTACCATGCTGCGCTATCAAACTGATTCGCAGCCTTGTACAGGTTTGCCAAAGAGTCGGCAAAGATAGCATTTTTTTCTTTTTCCGAGGTTTCGACAAGACTCTTCTTCACAGCGGTAATCGCTTCGCGAACCTCAGCGGGAGTTGCTACGTGGGCTTCCAGGTTGGCCGCTATACTGTCCTGTACATTAGCCGTGGCCAATCGGCCCTCATTGTCAACAACAACTTTGGGGAGTTGAAAGATCAGCCAAACCAAAATGGCGCAAACCGCAAAAAGTAGGATACGTGTTTTCAACATAATACTGATGTACATCACGCCACGCGCGGCGTGGACACCTTAATTTATTTCTCCTCAGCCATTTGCTTGACCTTCTCACTGTTCTTGATCTTATTAACAAAGATCTTGGCCGGCTTGAAAGCGGGGATAAAGTGTTCATCGATCACCAGCGCGGTGTTGCGCGAAATGTTGCGCGCGATCTTTCTCTTGCGCTTTTTGTTGACGAAGCTTCCAAAGCCACGGATATAGATATTGTGGCCATTTGCCATTGAATTCCTCACCACACTGAAAAATGCCTCAATCGACGCTGTAACATCCGCCTTGTCCACTCCGGTCTTCTCAGCGATTTCGTTGATTACATCTGCTTTCGTCACTTTGTATAATTTTAAGTCTTGAATTTTTCGGGAGGCCAAATTTAACGGGCCCGGAGCGATTTAAAAATGAATATTGAAAAAATTGATTATCAAGGGGATGGCCGCGCGTTATTTCTCAAAAAAAATCGTTAAATGGTATCAGGCGAACCTGCGGCAACTCCCCTGGCGACAGACGACCGACCCTTACCGGATCTGGTTGTCAGAAGTCATTCTCCAACAGACCCGCGTGGCTCAGGGCCTTCCCTACTACCTTCGTTTTGTTGAAACATTCCCAACAATTCGATCGCTTGCCTCCGCTCCGGAACAAAAGGTCCTGCGGCTTTGGCAAGGTCTCGGCTACTATTCCCGCGCGCGTAACCTCCACAAGTGTGCGAAAATCGTGAGCGCGGAACACGACGGTAAGTTCCCCCGGTCGTCGAAGGAGTTACAAAAGTTACCGGGAATAGGTTCCTATACAGCTGCTGCAATTGCTTCACTAGCATTCGGAGAAAGAATCGCGGTCGTTGACGGCAACGTATTTCGTGTACTTTCCCGGGTTTTTGCCGTCGACACACCAATTAATTCCCCCGCCGGTCAAAAGACCTTCACCGAACTGGCCAACAGCCTGCTTGCAGATGCTCGTCCCGATCTTTTCAACCAGGCTATGATGGAGTTCGGAGCCACGTGGTGTACGCCACGCAATCCAAAGTGTGACGAATGCCCTTTCAAAGACGAATGCCTGGCCTTGCAGGCGGGGGTCGTCGACCGCCTTCCGGTAAAAACGGCAGCCGCACCTCCCCGTCGGCGCTACTTCGCCTATCTGGTGGTGGAGCGCAACAACTCCTTATTAATGAAGCAACGCACGCAAAAGGATATCTGGCGCGGCCTTTACGATTTCGCCCTTATTGAGAAGAGCCGCCCTTTTAAAGCCGACAAGCTCGCGACAGACGAAAAGTACCACCATTGGTTCACAGAAGCGCAAACGGTCAGTATCTCGCGACCGTATCGCCATATCCTTTCGCACCAGGAAATTCACTGCACCTTTATCCATATTCAGGCGAAAAGATCGTTCAGCGTCGAAGATCCCGACCTCACCTTTTACACCACCCGACAAGTCGCCCAGCTGCCGAAACCTGCCCTGAT
>Ga0079224_100001632_pt1 | contig 26201 bp, 21 predicted proteins | sample Stecom2015_FD_80414 | JGI IMG/M metagenome (GOLD analysis project Ga0079224, IMG submission 80414) | Agricultural soil microbial communities from Utah to study Nitrogen management - Steer compost 2015 | ecosystem: Environmental > Terrestrial > Soil > Agricultural land | place: USA: Utah... | reverse complement strand
CGGCGCCGCGACGGCCGTACCGTTGTGGGTGTTGTGAAGAGTCAGAAAGCTGTGATCCTCCTCAAACACCACGACATTGTTGTGACGAACATCGTTGCCAGCACTCATCGGTTGAAAGTCGAGAGGATCGATGCTCGTGAAACTGTTGAAAGAGCTACCTCCTGAGACACCGTTGAAGCGGAGCCATTGGCCGTTCGACCAGTAATAATAGACACCTTCGCCGGAGTCGTATACGATAAGATCATCTTCCGAGGGACTTTTTGGTTTCAGGTTAAGACGCTGCGCGGTGGACAGTTGAGGCAGGAGGACCCCCTGATCACCGTTGGGCGGATTTACAATGAGCAGAGCATTGGGCTTTTCTATGAGTGAGCCAATCACCACAGATTGCTTTTCCTGGCCGAAGACCGTCAGGGCGTGCGTTAGAACCAGAAATGCCGAAACCAGAAGGGCTCTCATGCGAAAAGGATTAGACTGTACAGCACAGCGGGATTAAAGGGATGTGCCATATGGCTGCTTCGGCGACGAAATGCACTTAACCGTCGCTATACGGCCGCTTGAAGAGATTAATTGCCGGTTGGATTTTCTTATCTTAGATCAGTTGTTGTAGACGCATTTACCCAAACACTCTCCTATGAAACATCTGATCGCAATTATCTTCCTGACTTGTGGCTTCTCCGTATCGTTCGCACAGTCTGATATTGATAAGAGATTAGCGGAACTAGGCATTGAGCTGCAGGAGCCATCAGCCCCTGTTGCGAACTATGTCAAAGCCGTGAGGACCGGCAATCTTGTTTACTTGTCGGGCCACGGGCCTTTGAAGGCAGATGGCAATAACATTGAAGGTAAGGTGGGAAAGAACCTCACGACAGCGGAGGGCGCAGAGGCGGCGCGTGTAACCGCCATCGGCTTGCTGTCATCGTTGAAAGCGGAGCTTGGTGACTTGAGTCGTGTGAAACGGATCGTGAAGGTAAACGGATGGGTCAATTGCACCGACAAGTTCAAAGAACAACCGCAGGTAATGAACGGCTGTTCTGATCTTCTCGTGGCGGTTTTTGGTGATAAAGGCAAGCATGCCCGAACATCACTCGGTACCAACTCGCTGCCGGGCAACATTGCTGTTGAGATCGAGATGGTCGTAGAGGTCGAGTGATCGATCCGCCTAGAGGCTGAGGAGCGATTGCTCTATGTCGGCAATCAGGTCTGCTGCTTCTTCGATTCCCACCGATAGGCGAATGAGGTTATCGGTTACGCCGATGCGCGCTCTGTCTTCCGCTGTCATCTTCACGTGTGACGTCTTGGCGGGAGAGGTAATGGTTGATTCCACGCCGCCGAGACTAATGGCACGTTTAATCAGCTGAAGTTTATCCATAAACGCGTGGGCATCGCCCTTTACTTCAAAGGAAAGCATTCCTCCGAAACCGCCGGTCATTTGCTGGCGAGCGATATCATGTCCGGGATGCGAGGGCAAGCCGGGGTAATATACAGTGCTGACGCGCGGATGCTTCGACAGATACTCGGCAATAGCCATTGCGTTGTTGTTCTGCTGACGGACCCTCAACACAAGTGTCTTCAGGCTGCGTTCCACGAGCCAGCAGGTGTGTGCGTCGAGCGATCCCCCAAAATGAATTGCGCCATAGCGGATAGCCTCTGCGAGCTTATGGGACGTCAGGATGGCGCCACATGACAGGTCGCTGTGTCCTCCAATGTATTTCGTTCCGCTGTGTGCCACGATATCAATGCCCAGTCCGATGGGATTTTGGTTAACGGGAGAGGCGAACGTATTGTCGATAATGGTGACGATATTATGTTTACGGGCGATATCGACAACCCTTCGGATATCGGTTATTTTTAGCGTGGGATTGGAAGGCGTTTCGATGTAAATAATCCGGGTCTCCGGCCGAATTGCCTTTTCAAAGTTGGCGGTATCGGAAGCGTCTACCATCGTATAGTCCATGCCATAGCGCGGGAGTTCGTGAGCGACGGCTGCGTGGGTACCGCCATATAGATCGCCCTGGAAAACCGCATGATCCCCGTTGCGCATCATCGCGAAGATGGCGGTGAGGATAGCCGCCATGCCCGAGCTGAACACCAATCCTTCTTCGGCCCCTTCCAGAGCGGCCAGTTTTTCGGCAACGGCCTGATGGTTCGGCGTATTGAAATAGCGAGGGTACATTGTGCTGCCTTCCACCTCATAGTCGTACGCCGACGATGGGAAGATTGGTGTTACGGTACCTTTATATAATGAGTCACCGGGGGATCCGGCATGAACGGATTGGGTAAGCTTTGATTTGGAGGTATTCATTTCACAGGAGGTAAACTCTTTCGTTAGTTATACTTGACGTAATGCTCCCACTTCTCAATTACACTTTTTATGTCATCCGGAAGTTCAGAGTCGAAGAACATCTTTTCTCCCGTTGCCGGATGAACGAAACCGAGGGTCTTAGCGTGCAGTGCCTGACGCGGAATAATCTGGAAGCAATTGTCGACGAATTGCTTGTACTTTGAGAACACCGTTCCTTTGAGCACCTTGTCGCCTCCATACATGGCGTCATTAAAGAGCGGGTGGCCGATGTGTTTCATGTGTGCCCGAATTTGATGGGTACGGCCCGTCTCGAGACGGCATTCGACCACTGAAACATAGCGAAGGTCTTGCAGCAGACGATAGTGTGTGATGGCATGCCTCCCGATATCACCTTCAGGAAAGGCGATGGTAACCCGTCTGTCTTTAGGGCTGCGACCCAGGTGCACATCGATTGTGCCTTCCGGAGGATCCGGAACTCCCCACACAATCGCACAGTAAGTTCGTTCAATGGTGTGGTCAAAAAATTGTCGCGCCAGTCGCGTCAGAGCAATTTCGGTTTTGGCGATGACGACGAGACCGGAGGTATCTTTGTCGATGCGGTGTACCAGCCCCGGTCTGCCTTCGTTTCCTGGCATCTCCGGCAATTGCTTGAAGTGCCAGGCGAGGGCATTTACGAGTGTGCCGGTCCAGTTTTGGTGTGCCGGGTGAACCACCATGCCTGCGGGCTTATTGACGATCATCAGATGATCGTCTTCATATATAATATTGAGAGGGATATCCTCGGGGATAACCTCGGTGTCGCGCGGAGGTTCAGGAAGAGACACTGTTACAACGTCTTCCGGATGAATTTTGTGATTTGGCTTCACCGTTCGGTCGTTGACTTTGACGAACCCCAGGTGTATCGCTTCCTGCAGTTTTGTCCTCGTCACATTGGGGAGGCGTTGCATGAGGAACTTGTCAAGACGAATGAGAGCCTGCCCACGGTCTACAACTATACGATGGTGTTCAAAAAGACCATCCTCCTGTTCTTCCAGTTGCTCTTGCGAGGCGTCGTCAGTCATGTCTCAAAATAGGGAATTACTTGACTATCTTTTCGTAGGAAGCTCCAATGCCTTTGATCAGGGACGAGCTGAAGCCCTGGTGCTCCATTTCATTGAGGCCAACGATGGTACATCCTTTCGGAGTGGTAACCTTGTCAATTTCCTCTTCCGGATGTCGGTTGAGTTTGAGCAGCAGTTCGGCGGCGCCCTTTACCGTTTGCGCCGCGATCAGGTTAGCGGTCTGGGCGTCGAAACCGATTTCGATTCCCCCTTGCGTGGCCGCACGAATAAAACGGAGAGCATAGGCAATACCGCAGGCGCCCAGAACGGTCGCTGCGTCCATTAGATTTTCGTCGATGGATATTGTAATGCCCAGCTGGTTGAACAGTTCGGTGACATAGTTCACCTGTTCCGGCGATGCGCCGGCATGACACAAACATGTAACCGACTCCTGAATCCCGATTGCAGTGTTCGGCATGGCACGGAAGATCGGTGTTCCGTGATTGACGATTGCCGACAGGTCGCTGATGGCTATTCCGGTGACGACACTGATGATCACATGCCTGGCCGGGTCGACGTGTTGCTTTACACCTTCGAGAATCTCCTTTACGTTGTAGGGTTTCAAGGCGACAATAATGATGTCGCTATTTTGGATAGCGAAATCGTTTTCGCTGGTTACTGTCACTCCCATCTCTTTGAGATGGTTGAGCGCATTAACGTTCCGCCGGGTGACGGTAATCTGCTCGGGCGAAACGAACGTACTCTTGATCAGACCTTCTGCAATAGCACCGCCGAGGTTCCCTCCCCCAAGAATGGCGATCTTCTTCTTACGCATACGAATAACTGTTAGGTGACATGCACATCGACTCCCAAGTAACTTATTTTTTGCTGCATTGTGAAATGACCTTTTGTCGTAGTTAGTAAGACCTTCAAACAAATGCACTCGTTTTTTACGTGTTTGCAATTTCTGCTTTAACTTGCGGGCTTTTCCCATTCGCCATGAACCCAGGAGACATTTTAGAACGCGTTAAGCAGCGTAATCCCCATGAACCTGAATTTATTCAGGCCGCTGAAGAAGTTATTAAGTCGATTGCACCGGTACTCGAGAAGAATCCATCATTTGTCAAGGCCAAGGTCCTTGAGCGCATGCTTGAGCCTGAGCGACTCATCAGCTTTCAGGTATGCTGGGTTGACGACAAAGGTGATGTTCAGGTCAATCGCGGGTATCGCGTCCAGATGAATAGTGCTATCGGGCCGTACAAAGGAGGGCTTCGTTTTCATCCATCGGTAAACCGCAGCATTCTCAAGTTTCTGGCTTTCGAGCAAACTTTCAAGAATGCTTTAACGGGACTTCCGCTCGGCGGAGGAAAGGGCGGTAGCGACTTCGACCCTAAAGGAAAGTCGGATTTGGAGGTCATGCGCTTTTGTCAGGCGTTTATGGGTGAACTTGCGCGACACATTAATCATCGCCTGGATATACCCGCGGGTGATATCGGCGTAGGCGAACGCGAAGTCGGTTACATGTTCGGCGCATACAAAAAAATAAAGAATCAATTTACCGGAGTACTCACCGGTAAAGGTATCGGGTGGGGCGGAAGCCTTATTCGTCAGGAAGCAACAGGGTATGGTCTGATTTACTTCGCTGAGAACATGCTTCAGGCGAGGGGTGAGTCGATCAAGGATAAGATTTGTCTGGTATCGGGCTCCGGTAACGTGTCGCAGTTCACCATTGAAAAGATTCTGCAGCTCGGAGGGAAGCCTGTAACCGCGTCCGACTCAAACGGATTCATTTACGACGAAGAAGGCTTTAACTCGGAGAAGCTCGAGTTTCTCAAGGAACTTAAGAACGTTCGCCGTGGCCGGATTAAGGAGTATGCGGATCGCTACAAGAGTGCTGTGTATACACCGCTTGATTCAACATTGGGTTACAATCCGATGTGGAACATCAAAGCTGACTGCGCTTTTCCTTGTGCTACAGAGAATGAGATCAATGCAGTGGATGCACAGAATCTTGTCAGCAACGGAGTTAAGCTTCTCGCCGAGGGTGCAAACATGCCTACTCACATTGATGCTATCGATATTCTTATCGACAATGGCGTAATGTATGGCCCCGGAAAGGCGGCGAATGCAGGAGGTGTTGCCACATCCGGACTGGAAATGACTCAGAACTATCTTGGAAATTATTGGCCGGCGAAGAAGGTAGACGAGCGCTTGCATATAATCATGCGTAACATTCACGATACCAGTCTCGCTGCGGCAAGGGAATACGGCAAGCCCGGAAACTATTTCATCGGCGCAAACATCGCGGGCTTTGTGAAGGTGGCCAAGGCAATGCTGGCGCAAGGTGTGGTCTAATGTAAAGGCAGCAACGTGGTTGCGGCCGCTGTAGAATGGAGTTAAAACTCAATACCGGCTACAAAGCGATTCTCAACCTGGCCATGCCTATCTCCATGGCCTTGTTGGTGCCGCAGATCAACTTTATAACCAACAACATTTTTTTGGGCCAGCTTGGCCAGACTGAGCTTGCTGTTGCGGGGATCACAGGCGTTTACTACCTGATGTTCGCCGTTATCGGCAATGGTCTTAACAACGGCTTACAGGCTTTGATCTCGCGACGTGCGGGTCAGGATAAGGCGGCAGATATCGGTCGCCTTTTTTTTCATGGTATCTGGATAGCATTGGCTATTGCGGGGTTTGGAGTTACTGTAACCTACACTATTGGACCTGCCATCCTTCGGTCTTCGATTCACAATCCCGCAATCGCCGAAATGGCGATCGATTTTCTCCACATCCGCATCTGGGGTCTCCCGATCTTGTATCTGTATGTGATGCGCAACGCCCTCCTGGTGGGAACCAATCGCACGCGACTGCTGGTCTGGGGCGCGTTGGCGGAGGCTGTCACAAATATCGTTCTGGACTACGGTCCTATCTACGGAAAGCTCGGACTCCCGGAGTTGGGTTTCAACGGCGCTGCGTATGCGTCGATCATTGCTGAGTTTACAGGACTCGTGACCATCTTTGCGGTGATTCACATACAGGGGCTCCACAGGAAGTTTGCGCTGTTCCAGAATATTGGTTGGGACGGTACTCTTGCCAAACTGATTCTCGTCAAGTCGGCCCCGCTGATCGCTCAGTTCGCAATCAGCATTATGACGTGGGAGTTCTTTTACATTCTGATTGAACACCACGGTGAGCGCGCTCTCGCTGTTTCGAATGCTATGCGGAATATCCTCGGGTTGTTTGGAATTTTCTCGTGGGCCTTTGCAGCTACGACAACGACAATGGTCAGCAATATTATCGGTCAGGGTCGCGAGGAAGAGGTCATGCGTCTTGTTGGTCGAATCGTTCGCTGTAGCTTTTCGATCTCGTTCGTGCTTTTTCTGTTACTCAACCTGGTCCCCGAATGGTTCGTTTCATTCTATGGCCAGGGCGATGACTTCATTCGTGACGCGGTGCCCGTTGTTCGTGTCGTCTCCGTCGGTTTGTTGATGATGTCTTTTGGACCGCTCTGGCTGAACGCAGTGACAGGAACGGGGTATACGACAATTAATCTCTGGATCGAATTGATCACGCTGGTGCTCTACGTCGTTTTTGTCTACGTCGTCCTGGAGCATTTCAAGATGCCGATCACCTGGGGCTGGGCATCCGAGTGGGTGTATTGGATGGCAATGTTTGCGCTTTCCTATCTTTTCATGAAGAGTGGAAAATGGAGAGGAAAAGAATTCTGACCTAGCCCATTTTCTGTCTCAGAAACTCTGCCGTATAGCCTTTGCCCTTCTTTACCATCTCTTCCGGAGTTCCTGTAAACATCAGATGACCCCCTTTCTTTTCGCCCCCTTCCGGACCGAGGTCGATAATCCAGTCGGCCGATTTGATGACTTCAAGGTTGTGTTCGATGACGACGACGGTATGACCTTCGTCAACCAGGGCGTTCATCGCTTTGAGAAGTTTTGAAATGTCATGGAAATGAAGACCTGTGGTGGGTTCGTCGAAGATAAAAAGGATTCGTGCCTCGCCTGTATTCTTACCCAGGAAGGACGCCAGTTTCACGCGTTGTGCTTCCCCGCCACTGAGTGAATTCGAAGATTGTCCCAGTTTCACGTAATCGAGGCCGACTTCATAGAGCGGGCGGATTTTGTCAAGAATGTTCTTACGGTCTTTGAAGAACTCCATCGCTTCTTCTACGGTCAGACCGAGTACGTCGGCTATGTTTTTTCCGTTATACTCAACTTCCAGCACTTCCTGTTTGAAACGTTGGCCGTGGCAACTTTCGCACTTGAGAAAGATGTCGGCCATGAATTGCATTTCCACTTTTGTTTCGCCTTCGCCCTGACACGTTTCGCAACGGCCGCCCTCGACGTTGAAGGAAAAGTGCGATGGTTTATATCCGCGTGCCTTAGCCAGTTGCTGGTCGGCATATAGTTGTCGTATCAGGTCGTAAGCTTTTACGTAGCTGACCGGGTTGGAACGTGACGACTTTCCGATCGGGTTTTGATCAACAAATTCGACCTGAGTAATGGTGCTGACATCTCCTTCAATCTTGTCGTACTTACCCGGTGTTTCCGCAACAGACCCGTTTATACGACCGAGCCCGGGGTAAAGAATCTTTTTCACCAAGGTCGACTTTCCCGATCCACTCACACCGGTAACAACCGTGAGAGCTCCCAAAGGAATTTGAACTGTCAGGTTCTTCAGGTTGTTTTCGCGGGCGCCGACAATTGTAATCGCGTCTTTCCATTTTCGTCTGCGGGGAGGGATAGCGATAGTCTCGCGTTGTGTCAGGTAGTCGGTCGTGTGAGAGCGAACCTTTCCGTTGATATCTTTAATTGATCCCTGAAACACCAGTTCTCCGCCGTGGCTTCCCGCGTCGGGGCCGATATCGATAATCTGATCGGCAGCGCGCATCACTTCCTCCTCGTGCTCCACGACGATGACCGTGTTGCCAAGGTCGCGGAGAGATTTAAGAACTTCCACCATTTTTTCCGTGTCACGCGGGTGGAGGCCAATACTCGGTTCGTCGAGGACATACATGGAGCCAACGAGGGCGCTACCGAGCGAGGTAGCCAGTTTGATTCGCTGGTATTCGCCACCCGACAGCGTTGACGTTACGCGATTCAGCGTCAGGTAGCCAAGTCCGACCTTCACCATGTATGATAGCCGGTTTCGAATCTCGGTGAGAAGACGTTCCGAGATCTTTTGCTCGTGCGCCGGTAGCTTTAGTTTTTCGAAGAAAACCAAGGCGTCTTCAATGGGCATGAGGACGATGTCGGTGATCGACGTTCCATTGATTTTCACGTACTGCGCGTCTTTGCGGAGGCGGGTGCCGCGACAATCGGGGCAATCCGTTCTCCCGCGATAGCGCGACAGCATCACCCGGTACTGTATTTTGTACGATTTTGACTCAAGGTGTTTGAAGAACTTCCGGAGGCCGTCGAAGTATTCGTTCCCTGCCCAGACCAGTTCACGTTGTTCGTCAGTGAGTTCGTTGTAGGGACGGTGTATTGGGAAGTCGAATTTGATTCCATTTTTCAGCAAGGGCTTCAGCCAGTCACGCATGCCTTCCGTCCGCCAGGGGGCAATTGCGCCTTCATAGATGGAAAGCGTTTTGTCGGGGATAACGAGTTCTTCGTCTATGCCGAGCACTTTGCCGAAACCTTCGCAGGTCTGGCACGCTCCATAGGGGTTGTTGAAACTGAAGAAGTTTACTGACGGTTCGGTGAAAGTCATACCGTCAAGCTCGAAGCGATCGGAATAGGAACGTTTCGTGAAGCGGCCGTTAGCTTGTTCCAGGTAAACATGGCAGTCGCCTTCTCCTTCGTAGAAAGCTGTCTGGACGGAGTCGGACAGGCGGAAGACAGTATCCTCATCGTCGGGATTGGACGACGCGCGGTCTATCAGAATTTCGAGTTCGCCGGAAATTTTCGGAGCTTTCTTCTTTCCTTTTGTCTCTTCGGGATTTAGGAGGGACTCGATGAATTTGACTTCTCCGTCGAGCAACACCCGGGCAAAACCTTTACTGAGCAACAGTCCAAGTTCGTCGTGTATCTTACGACCTTTCCGGGTCTTCACCGGGCAGCTAATCATGACGCGCGTACCGGGCTTAAGCGCGTTAATGTCGTTTACCACATCACTGACCGTGTCGCGCCTTACTTCCTGGCCGCTAATGGGCGAGTAGGTCTTGCCGACGCGGGCGAACAAAAGCTTGAGGTAGTCGTAGATTTCGGTGGTGGTGCCAACGGTTGATCGCGGGTTTCGTGTGTTGACTTTCTGCTCGATGGCAATGGCGGGCGACACCCCCCGGATATAATCGACATCGGGCTTTTCCATTCGCCCCAGAAATTGGCGGGCGTAAGAGCTGAGGCTTTCTACATACATGCGCTGCCCTTCGGCGAAGAGCGTGTCAAAAGCCAGCGAAGATTTACCGGAACCTGAAAGGCCGGTTATCACGACCAGTTTGTTGCGGGGAATAGCAACACTGAGGTTCTTGAGGTTGTTAACCCGCGACCTCTTAATAATAATGAAGTGCCGGGGGTCGAGTTCATCGAGGTAAGCGTCTGTAAGCGGGGAAGTTTTGTTCACGTTGGGAGCGAAATGAGTTTTATACGAGCTTGTAACAAAGATTCGGGAACAAAAAGTTGCGGCTTTCGTCCTGCCGGGTAGTGCGGAACGTAGCCGGAAACAAAAAACACCATCCGCATGGATGGTGTTGACATCGGTTAGGCTGCGTTTTAATTATCGAAATCCGGGTCGTAGCTCGCTTCTCGGCTTTTCCGCGGCCCGGCGCCTTCATAATCGTCATCGTCGCCAGCGTCGTAATTGTCGTCCCCGCCAAAATCGTCACCGTCATCCTTGTCAAACGAAGGGTCTTCATTTGACTCAACATCGTACTCGCCATCGCTGTTACGCGTAGCGGGAACTTTGATCAGGTAAGTGGCGTCCTGGGTTTCAAGGGGAAAGACAAAAATCGGCTCCTTCTTTGCGTTCGTAATGCGCGTAATACTTGATTCGTACCCGTTGGGATACTGGTCGCGCAAGAGCTCCCGCAGTTCCTCCGTCAGGTTCTCCAAACTTTTAATAACGCGTTTTTTGCTCTCTGCCATATATAAAACCAGCACTATTGTTTGGCGACAAATACCAAAAGTTTTTGTGTAGAAGGCAAGATTTTTTTAAAAAATATTTTTGCGGTTAACAGCTGTTTTTTCGTACCTTTTCAATCCCATTACTCACCAAACCCTGACAATATCGAGCGAAACCTCTACGTTACCTAAAGTGAAACGGAATGATTCAACAAGGATTAAGCGACAGCCAGCTCGTGTCGCTGTATCGCAATGGTAACGAAGATGCTTTCGAGGTACTTCTTAACCGACACAAGTCGAAGCTTTATACCGCGATATACCTGATTGTAAAGGATCGGTATACCGCCGAGGATTTGTTGCAAGAGACTTTTGTCAAAGCCATCAATACGATCCGTAGCGGCCGATACAATGAAGAAGGTAAGTTTTTACCCTGGATTAGCCGGATTGCTCATAACCTGGCGATCGACCATTTCCGAAAGGAAAAACGCTATCCCGAGGTAGTCCTCGAAGACGGTAGTCGGCTGTTTAACTCTATGGATTTCGCAGAGGAATCGAGCGAAGACAAACAGATGTTTCGCGAAACGCGCGCGCGGCTTCGCGACTACATCCGTGAGTTGCCGGAAGAGCAAAAACACGTGCTCATTATGAGGCACTATTTTGATATGAGCTTTCAGGAAATCGCCAACCGCACAGGCGTAAGTATAAATACTGCCCTGGGTAGGATGCGATATGCGCTGATTAATCTGCGCAAAAAGATGAAGAAAAACACAGCCTATGATAAAAACATTTACCCAGACGGATTTAATCAGGTATATCTACCACGAGACTACGGCGGAGGAGACGGACGCAATTGACCGCGCTCTCGCACGCGACATTGAGTTGCAGCAACGATATCTTGAGTTGCAGGACCTGGTGAACGACTTCGATGAAGGATGTCTCCAACCCTCGCAAAACGTGGTATCGCGAATCAAGGATTATTCCCGCTCCGCGCTTCAGCCAGAAGCGTAACGAGAGTTAAACCGTATTCCTAACAAGTACTTCGACGAGCTCGCCGCCGGAAAATTGACTGTAGTAAATTTTGGCGGACGAGATTGCCGTACGATCGACAGTGAAGCTTCGCGAAGCTGAGACGTCAGCCCGGCGTCTGGAAGAAGACCCCTATTCGCGACAGAGCAGCCGGACACGAAATTCCTTGACCTCCTTCTCGCGAAGCATCCGCTTCCCCGGGGAAAACGATGAAAAATAAAAGAGTTTTGAAGTCGAATTCGTAGATTCGGTTTCAAAGATCATCCCATGCCTAACCTCTCCGTCCCTGCCGTCTTACTTCTCCTCTGTTGCACGTACGCTACTGCCCAATATGGCAAGCTTGAAGATCGCCTTCATCGTTCTATGAAAGAACACGAAGCCGTGGGGCTGTCGGTGGTGGTGGTGAAAGACGGCCAGCCAATCTATCAAAAGGCGCTCGGATTGAAAGACATGGAGAAGCAGACGCCCTTGCAGCCCGAAGATGTTTTCCGGATTGCGTCAATTTCGAAGTCGTTCTCAGCCACCGTCATTATGCAGTTGATCGAAGAGAAACGAGTTTCTCTTGACGATGATTTTGGCGCCTTGGTGGGTTTCCCCGTGCGAAACCCTGCCTTCCCCGATGATGTGATCACCTTGCGTATGGCGCTGTCGCATACTTCGAGCATAAACGATAGTCAGGGTTATTTCAATCTTGATGTGATTAATCCCGAAGTGAACCCCGACTGGCGCAAAAGCTACAACAGCTACCGGCCGGGCGAAGGGTACCAATATTGCAATCTGAATTTCAACATGGTGGGTGCGGTAATAGAACGCCTCACCGGTGAGCGATTCGATGTGGTGGTGAAAAAGCGGGTGTTGTCGCCGCTTGGACTCAGCGCGGGATTCTGCGTGGACTCCCTTGATCAGGACCGTTTCGTCACTCTTTACGCCTATGACTCAGGCGGGTTCCGTCCTTCTACCATGGCGTATGCACCGCGGAGGGAGGAACTGGCCGACTATCGGATGGGCTACGCGACACCGGTTTTCTCGCCAACAGGAGGACTAAAGATATCGGCACCCGATCTGGCGCGGTACATGCGCATGCATATGAATAGCGGATCGCTTGATGGCGTTACCATAATTTCACCGCGTAGCGCGCGTACTATGCGCAAGCCCGTAGCCAAAAAGGAAGGTTATGGCCTCGCACTGTCGGAGACCGAAGATCTTATACCCGGTCAGCAGCTCGTCGGACATACCGGTTCTGCGTATGGATTGTACAGTGCGATGTTCTTTCACCCTAAGAAGAAGTATGGATTCATCGTCGTGACGAACGGTTCCAGGTCTGGATATGAAAACGGATTTCAGGGGTTGATTCGCGACGTGGTAAACGTCTTATACGAAGAGCTGGTGCAATAAGAAACCGACGCCATGCCAGGCGCCGGTTTGAGTAGTCAGTTTTCAGTTATTGACGATCCTCTCTTCTATTTTCCCGGTTTTCTTATTCTTGAGGATCACCTTTTTCGTTCCGTAATGCGTCATCTCTTCTTTGACGAGATAGTGGTCGGCGTCGTATTCCTGAAGATGACTGTCTTTGGTTACTCCGGTTCTTCCGCGCCAGATGTCGAGCACGACCGGTTCCCACTGTTTTGATGAGGCCGACTTGTATGCGGCATCGAGAATGGCGTTGACCACATATCCGTCGTAAAAGGTCTCGCGGGGCTGGGTACCGTTTTCAAGCGCATTCAGCATGTCGGTGAACATGTGGTTGTAACCGAGCTCGTTTAGCTCATCACCGACGGGGAACTGCCATCCGGTGTTCGACTCAGCCTTTTCTGCGACGTAATCGGCGCCTTTACCGGTTGTGAACATTTCCAGTCCGGTGCGCAGAAAACCGTTTACCCATATTGTGCCTTCTGTGCCCATGACCTCGTCGCGCAGATCGAGTCCGCCGCGGAAGGTCCAGCTCACTTCAAACTGACCGATAGCACCGTTTTCATATTTTACCAGTCCGATGGCGTGGTCTTCTGCCTCGATCGGTTTTACCTGGGTATCTGCCCAGCACATTACTTCGACGGGTCGGATGTCTTTCCCGATGTAGGTTCTTGCTATTTCGATACAATGACATCCCAGGTCGAGCATACAGCCGCCACCTGCCTGTTCGAGATCCCAGAACCAGTCACTGTGAGGGCCTGGATGTGCTTCGCGCGATTTCGCCCACAGTACCCGGCCGAGTGCTCCGTTCTTCACGCTCTCATAAGCTTTTAGAAATTTTGGTGTGTATACGAGGTCTTCGAGGTAGCCGTTGAAGATTCCGGCTTTCTCGACCGCCTCCAGCATACGCCTGGCTTCCTCCGCGTTTCGGCCGAGGGGCTTGGTGGTCATTACCGCCTTCTTGTGTTTACAGCAAAGCATTACCGCTTCCTCGTGCAGATTGTTTGGCAAGGAAATACAGACGATGTCAACTTCCGGTCTGTTAATCGCTTCTTCAAGATTGGTCGTCGCGAAGGGGACGTTATAATCGTTTGCAAATTTGCGAGCGCTTTCTTCTCGGCGGGAATAAATAGTGACGATTTTGTCCCGGTTGCGATAACCCTGCAGGGAATCGGCGTAGAATCTTCCGATGAACCCGGAACCAAGCATGGCAATGTTCATGGTCTTGATGATTTTTGTTTACCTATGAAGTTTAGCGCTATTTGTTGAAATAGGAAAGCATTGCGACTCTCGTTAACTGACTGGCGGAGCCATCCGCTTTTCCTTGAAGAACAAAATGAAGTAAATAAGAACGAAAACGGCAATGGTGGCCGGGACGTACCATATTGCGGTCCAGTCGTGTTGCTCGTCGTAGGTATAGTAGTCACCTACAAATCCGGCGATCCAGTTTCCGATAAGCATGCCTAGGCCGTATGTTGCGAACGTGAATAACCCCTGGGCAGCGCTTTTGATGTTTGCGGAAGCTTTCTGCTCGGTGTACATATATCCCGTTACAAAGAAGAAGTCGTAGCAGATTCCATGAAGAATGATTCCGGCGTACAGCATCCATACGTTGGGACCGACATCACCGTACGCAAAGCAGACGTACCGAAGAATCCACGCGAACATCCCGAGAATGATCATGTTTTTGACGCCGATCCGATAGAAGAGGAAGGGTATCGCCAGAATAAACAAACCTTCTGACACTTGCCCCAGTGTCATTTTGCCGGCGGCGTCGGCAAGACCTACTTCGTTGAGGAAGAGGTTTGCCAGGCTGTAGTAAAAGGCGAGGGGTATGCACACCAACACGGCGGCAATAAAGAATACCAGGTATGACTTGCTTCGCAACAAGACGAATGCATCCAGCCCAATAGCGCTCGATGCGCTCGTCTCGGCAGTCTTGCCCTTCGGAGGGGTGTTCGGCAGAAAGAAACTGTACAGCCCTAACAACAACGAGGCCGCTGCCGCCATGATGAATGTCGCCGGGCCGCCTTCGATATTAAGGGCAATAATCATCAAGCCTGAAATGATCCACCCTACGGTGCCGAAAACCCGAATCCACGGGAACATGCGGCCGGGGTCGCTCATATTCTGAAAAGCGATACTATTCGACAAAGCAATCGTCGGCATGTAAAGCAAGGAATAGATGAGGATGACCCAATAGAACGTGTTGCTGCTTTCGATGGTGGTGGCGAAATAGAGCAGGGCAGCGCCAGCGATGTGGAGTACACCCATAATACGCTGGGCGGCGAAGTACCGATCGGCCACCATTCCGACAAAAAACGGAGAGATCATAGTGGCGATAGCAAGGGCGCTGTAGGCAGCACCGATGGCGACGTCACTTGCTCCGAGGTTTGTTGCCATGTAGGTGCTCATGGTTACGTACCATGCTCCCCAGATGAAGTATTCGAGGAGCATCATCAAAGACAGTTTTGCTATGGCAACGGGTTTCATTCCTCCGTAGTTAGTAGGTTACAGGATTGTGGTTTTGAAGAAATATACGTGCTTGGAAGCTCAGGAAAAAGTGAGCCCGATGAAATCTATCGGTATTAAGACTGACGCCCGATGAGCGCCAGCGCATATTGGCGTAACAGCTCCTGCTGGTGGGGATTCCCGCCAACGGACTCGAGTTTTCGGAGGCCTTTCCGGAAGTACTCGTTTACTTTTTTTTCGGTTGCCGTCGGTATTTCCAGGGCGTCATAGATGGCTTTAACCGCCTCAACTTTTTCGCGGCGATTGAATTTTTTCGCCGACAGCCAGTGGGCGAGCTCTTTGCGTTGTTTTCCCCGCGCTGTTTCGAGCGCCTTTATAAGCAGATAGGTGCGTTTGTTGGCAATGATATCGCCGCCCACCTGTTTGCCGAATTGTTTGGGATCAGCGTAGGCGTCGAGCAGGTCGTCTTTTAGCTGGAACCCAATCCCGATAAAAGTGCCGAACGCCCGAAGAGCAGCACGGTCAGCAGCGGGGGCATCGGCGAGAATACCGCCGAGTTCGGCGCTGAAGCCGAGGAGGACTGCCGTCTTTAAGCGGATCATCTCGAGATACTGCTTTTCGCTTACCCGCTCCGTTGTTTCAAACTCCATGTCCCATTGTTGCCCTTCGCACACCTGTGCGGCACACTGGTTAAAGGTTTTGAGTACTTCCGCGAGTTTTGCAGGCTCGAGCGAGAGAAACATATCGTACACGCGGATAAGCATGACATCACCGGAAAGAATAGCGGTGTTGACGTTCCACTTTTCATGAACGGTCTTGTTGCCGCGACGAAGGGGCGCGTTGTCCATGATGTCGTCGTGCATCAGAGTGAAGTTGTGAAACGCTTCGACGGCTACGGCATACGGAACAGCGGTTCGCACGTCATCGCGATAAAGGGAATAGGCGAGGAGGGTGAGCATCGGCCGCAATCGCTTTCCTCCCATAGCCATAAGGTAGCGGATCGGCTCGTAAAGGGAAGGGGGTGTTTTACCGAATTTTTGCTTTCGGACTTCGGTTTCCAGCCATTGCTGATACCGCGAAATCAAGGACTCGCTTTTACGGGGCATAAGGAAAAGATCGCGGCAAAGGTAGGAGAATTAATCGTCAAACTCTACATCGCTCTGGTTGGCGAATACGAGATCGATAAGCCTTCGGTCAATATCTGTCTTCTTGATGCGTACCGTAACGCGGTCTCCGAGTCGATAAATCTTGCCGGTGTTTCGACCGATGATGCGGTAATTCTTGGCGTCGAATTCGTAGTAGTCGTCGGTGACATCAGCCATTCTGATCATCCCTTCACACTTGGTTTCAATGATTTCGACGTAAACCCCCCATTCAGTAACACCGGTGATCAGACCATCATAGTCTTTCTTCTCCGCATAGGTCATGAATTCAACCTGTTTGTACTTGATGGAGGCACGCTCGGCATCGGCGGCGCGTTTTTCCCTTTCGGAGGAATGCTCACAGCGTTCTTCGTACTCGGGTTTTTCCACAGGCTTTCCGCCATCCAGATAATGCTGCAGGAGTCGGTGAGCCATCATGTCGGGATAGCGTCTGATCGGCGACGTAAAGTGTGAGTAGTGCTGAAAAGCAAGTCCGAAGTGGCCTTTTGGTTCCGTTGAGTACTTTGCTTTGGCCATGGTACGAATGGCGAGCTGTTCAAGTACATGTTGCTCCGGCTTTCCTTCAATGGATGACATCAGCTGATTAAGCGATTGGCTGATAGAAGATTCCTCGACGTCCATTCGGTGGCCGAACTGACGAGCAAAGGTGGCGAAGTCGGCTACTTTTTCCCGATCCGGGAAGTCGTGAATTCGGTATACGAACGTGTTCTTGTCGCCGCCTTTCTTATAGTTGTAAACGAACGTGGCGACCTGCTTGTTAGCCAACAGCATGAACTCTTCGATGAGCTTATGAGCGTCTTTGCGGACTTTGGGAATTACGGCGATGGGTATTCCTTTTTCGTCGAGTTGGAACTTGACCTCCGTTGTTTCGAAGTTGACAGCGCCTTTGGCGAATCGGTCTTTGCGAAGTTTCTTCGCGATTTCATTGAGGATCGTGAGTTCTTCTGAATACTGACCTTCCCCGGTTTCAATGACTTGTTGAGCGTCTTCGTAGCTGAATCGGTGGTCGGAGTGAATGATTGTCCGGCCGAACCATTGCTGATGAAGAGTTCCGTGGCGATCCATTTCGAAGACGGCGGAAAACGTTAATTTATCTTCATGGGGCCGCAGCGAACACAACTCGTTGGATAGGCGCTCCGGCAGCATTGGAATCGTTCGGTCAACCAGATAAACAGAGGTAGCCCGTTCGTATGCTTCGTCTTCAAGTTTTGAATTGGGTGTGACATAATGCGTGACATCGGCGATATGTACGCCGATTTCATAGTGCCCGTTGTCGAGCTTTCGGAACGACAGCGCATCGTCGAAGTCTTTTGCGTCGGCAGGGTCAATGGTAAACGTTGTGACTTCGCGGAAGTCTCTTCGTTTGTTTATTTCTTCTTTTGTGATCCCCTCGGGAATGGATTGTGATTCGAGCAAGACCTCCTCCGGAAAACGGAAGGGGAGGTCAAACTCTGCCATGATGGAATGTATCTCCGCTTCGTTCTCGCCGGCTTTCCCTAGGACCTCGACGACCCGGGCTTCCGGTTTTCGATCGCTGGTAGCCCAGCTGATTACTTCGACAACAACTTTGTCATTGGTTTTCGCGCCGTTGATATTCTCAGGATAGATGAAGAAATCCTGATGGATTTTGCGGAAGTCGGGAACGACAAATGCAAATCCGGGCGAGATCTGGATTTTTCCTACGAACCGGTTCCGGTTCCGCTTGATGATCTCGACAACCTTGCCTTCGCGCTTGTCGCCTTGCCGGGAAGGAAGGAGACTGACTTTTACCGTGTCTCCATCGACGGCTGATGCGAGATCTTTTGTCTTTACGTAGATATCATCATCCGTACCCACGTCGATGTAAGCGAATCGTGAGCTAACATGGTCGACAACGCCGATGAGTTCCTCTTGTTCAATTTTCGATACAAAGCTGCCATTGCGCAGCTTCCGGATGCGGTCACCCTTGAGCAGCGATTCGAGGAAGCGTTCGACTTTCTTCAGGTCTTCCTTCTTTTTAGCACCTGCTTTACGTATGATCTGAGAGAAAGTAAGGCCCCGGCCGGGTTTGGAAGCGAACAGGGAGAGGATCGCTTCTTTATACTTGCTTGCTGATGATTTTTCCCGTTGCTTCTTGCGGGTACTGCGGGATTCCTTCTTCTTTTTGCTCATGGGCGAATTATGCCATTATGATGTTGTCGTCGGCGATGAGCGGATAACCTTTTAATCGCAAAAATAACTGTGCCAGAACGATAACATCGGCACGGCAGTATTCAGCGATCTTATGGAGATCCCCCTCGTTGTAGTAGACGTGGTTTACCTGGCTTCCGTCAATCGTTTCCTTGCTTGAAGGGATGTTGAACAACGCGGCCAGTAGATCGAGTGATGTAAAGTGTTTGTATTCTCCGAATTTCCACATCTCCATAGTGTCCAGATGAGGAATTTCCCAGGGGCGTTTGCCGGAGAGATTGAGAACCGCGGGTAAAGGTACGGAATTGATTAACATTCGACGGCACAGATATGGAAAGTCGAACTCTTTTCCATTGTGGGCGCAAAGTCTGAGGTTCGAAGCATCAAATTTTTCGATCATGTCACGGAATGTCGAGAGCAGTGCCTCTTCACCGTGGTTGCTGTATACTTTTGTTCGAAGGCCTAATTCACCGGACTCATGATCGACGAATTTCCCTACGGCAATGGCGACGATTTTTCCAAATTCCGCATAGATGCCAGCGCGCTCGCGAAAGAGATCGGCGTCTGACCGATCGGTGTCTTTCCGGAAAAAGTTAGCCCTGCGCGCCCACTGTGTCTTCAGTCGTTCGTCAAGGTGTTCGTAGTTGTCTGTTACAGCTACAGTCTCAATGTCAATGAAAAGTATATCGCGAAGTTCCGGAATCATCAAATGTAATTGAGGGCTAAATTAACGGGAATTGTCGGAATTAGGGAATATCCGGACTATTCGTTGAATCCCTTTGGGAAACAATATATCTCCGATGCCCCAGCCTTATCCTGCTTGTGCAGATGATTGTTCACGTGTTTGCTCATGGGCTTCGTTAACCCATTCAAACCCGAAGGCGAGCGCAAGCTTGTCTTTCAGAACTTCTTCAACATCCCTTTGATCCAGCGGGCGTCCGACCTCCTTAGCCATGGAAGTGACGGCTTTGTCGGAAATTCCGCAAGGGACGATATATCCGAAGTAGTCGAGGTTTGTATTCACGTTAAGGGCAAAGCCGTGCATGGTTACCCATCGACTCGTTTTGACGCCTAAGGCGCAGATTTTACGTGCCTTTGCGGGCTCGTGGGCGTCAACCCAGACACCGGTAAGGCCAGCGATACGACCAGCGCTTATACCGTAGTGATCCAATGTTGATATGATTGCTTCTTCGAGCGTCCGCATGTAGCGGTGTATATCCGTGAAGAAGTTTTCCATATCGATCACCGGGTAGCCTACGATCTGGCCCGGTCCGTGGTATGTGATGTCGCCTCCTCTGTTGATATGGTAGTACGTTGCATGAATCTGGTCAAGTCGGTCGGGCTCTACGAGGAGATTTCCGGCGTTGCCTGTTTTCCCGAGTGTAAACACATGAGGATGTTCACAGAAAATGACGAAGTTCTGCGTCGGCTTTTGCTGGTCGGTAGGGAGTGATCGGTTGGCGGTCTTGACGGAAAGGATGCTATTGAATTTCTCAGTCTGGTAGTCCCAGGCTTCTTTGTAGTCGACTTGTCCGAGTCGGATGAACGTTGTCTTCTTGTTCATGATCCTTCTACTTCACTTTACCGAGCTCCGAGCGCAGGTAATCGATGGATTCAACGCCATCGGGTGCGATTCCATTTTCGCGGGCAAGGTAGAACGAAATCCAGTCCGTGAGATGAATGAGATAAAAGTACTGTTCCAGTAGCGATGCGCCTTCGCCGACTACGTCAATGATGGGATTGGATTTCTTCTCAAAGATGTTGCGACAAATTTCCATCCGCTTCTCCACCCGTTCGTGGTCGTGATCGGAGTACAGATAAACAACCTGTAACATCGGAATAAGGTTCTCCGGATATTGCCAACCGCCGAGCTCGTTGTGATTCATTTCCGGGAAGGTGTTGACGTGCGCGATGTGTTTGGCGTTTTCGTTGAGTTGTTGCTGGAAGCGCAGCGCCATGGCATGGAGGCGATGGTCGCAATAGATTACGGGAAGTTTTCCGCGGAGCTTTCGTGCTACCAGTTCCGCTTCAGATTCGATGCCCTTTTTGCCCCGGTCGAGAAACTCAATGGCGTTCTCGGTCTCCTTCATAAAGGCAGCCCCAATCAGGTTAGTGTGGTAGAGCACCGATAACAATGCAATCATGTTGTAGCCGAGCATAGCGCGAGGGCCCGGTGATCCTGACGGCAGTTGGACGTAAAAAAGGTTGTATTCGCGAGCGATGTCGAGCAACTTGCCGCCAGAGGCTATAACGATGCATTCGGCACGTTTGAGCAGGGCTTTATGAAGAGCCGCTATCGTCTCCTCCGTTTCGCCACTATACGAGCAGGCAATAAACAGTGTGTGGGGATTGACATACTGGGGGATCGTATAACTTTTGCAAACGGCGACCGGAATAGGGATTCGTCCGAACGTGAGAGACTCAATCAGGTTTGCCGCCACTCCTGAGGTTCCCATGCCGGCAATAACGACGTTTCGGATATCACTTCCCGGCCGAACAAGGTCGAGCGACTGAACGAGACGCAGCGCATCCGACAGTTGACGGGTAAAGCCCTCAATAGATTTTTTTATATTCGACATGCCTGGTTCAGATTCGTTGTAAATTCAAAGGTAGAACATTTTGTATGAGCGATAAAGCCCGCATCGGAGCGGCCGGGGAAAATCTCGCGGCCGAGCACTTTGCCTCGTTGGGCTTTACCGTTGTTGCCCGGAACTTTCGCTATGGGAAGGCGGAAATAGATCTGATCGTACAGCGCGAAAACTGGCTGATATTCGTAGAGGTGAAGACGAGAAATTCAAGTGCGTTTGGCCAGCCGGAGACCTTTGTGACGGACTATCAGCGGCGGTTGATTTTCTCCGCTGCCGAAGAATATATTTTCCGCTACGATTGGAAGGGTCATATACGCTTCGACATTATCTCCGTGACACTGGGCGATCCGCCGAAACTTGATCACTTTGAAGATGCCATCAGTTAACGGGCCCCGGGACGCCGCGTGCTGCGGTAGATTTGCTTGCCCTGTTCGTTCCACTCCGCTTTGATATAGGGCCGGAAGGTATCATCAAACGGATTCTCGGGATAAGCGATAATGCGTTTTCTTCGCTTGTTAGGGTAGTATTCGGTCCAATCACCTATGCGTCGGTCCCATTGATATTCGCCCATTACAGCGATCTGGCCGTTCTCGAAGAAATGAAAATAATACCCTTCCTTTTCACCGAACTCAATGGGTGTGATTTCACGCATTTTCTTGCGGTCGGGGTCGTAATACGAGACGGTTGATTCTTTGGGCCAGCCGCGGAAGTACTTTTCCTTGTCGCGCAGGGTACTGTCACGGTTGTAATACATCCACCGGCCGTGTTTGGTCCCTTTGTAAAAAATCCCTTTTTCCAGGACGACTTCACCCAGTCGTTTCTCATAAGGGCCGTGGAGGAGAACTCCCTTCTCAGGGTCGAACCGCTCGGTTTTTCTGATTTGCTTTCGAGTATAGTCAAACCAATAAATGTCGCGGGCGAAGGTTTCCGGTTTTTCCGGTTTCTTCAGGACGTAGAACAGTTCGTAAGTAACCCGGTTGCCCTGACCGCTTCGGGTAAAGCCTTTCCGTGTCTTGATTCCGTAGAAGACCTTCTTCTTAACTTTCTTTTTCTTCTTTTTGGGTTCTTCCTCCTCTTCGTCGAACGACAGGATAACCGGCGTATCTACGGTGAAACGCTCATCCAATTCCTCTTCGGGCTCGTCCGAATCGACGTTCTGAGCCACTACAGCCGGTACGGCAAAGAGTAAAAAGACGATGAAAAAAGCCCTGCTCATGTTGGTGGACAACGAAGTTAATTAAATTTTATTTTCGCTGGCAGGCTGAAATCGTCGCGGTGGAATAAAAAGAATCCGCGCCATGTGACGCGGATTCGTTGGTATGGTTTCAGTTCACTATCAGGATACCAGTTCTACGCTGCGCCTGATGAAATTCGTGAGGTCGGGCCCGCTAAGCATATTCTGCGATAGGAGAGCCAGGTCATAAGCCTGTTTGGCAAGCCTTGTTTTTTGTTCCTCGGTTTCGCTCTTGAGGATTTTCTGGATCAGAGGGTGGTTGCCATTGACCGCGACATTGTAGTTGTCGGGCATTGACCCCATGAATCCGTAACCCCCTCCCGTTCTCGCCATATCCTTCATACGGCGCATAAACTCACTCATTGTGATAACGACGGGAAAGTCATCAGGCGACATGGTTTCGACGGCAACGGTCATATTCTGGTTGCTGATCGCTTTCTCAAAAATCGATTTCACCTGCTCCGACTCTTCACTGCTGAGGATGCTCTCCAGTTTTTCGTCGCGGTCGATAAGTTTTTCGGCGGTGTCGCTGTCGACGCGTTTGATCTGAGTTTTCTCGAGCTTCTGTTCGAGGGTATTGATGAAGTGGCTGTCAATTACGCCGTCGAAGACCAGAACATCGTAGCCTTTGTTCTTCGCTCCTTCGACGAAACCGTGTTGTTTCGCCTTGTCAGACGTGTATAGATAGACAAGCTGCTTGTCTTTGTCCGTCTGGTTGACCTTTACTTTTTCCTTGTACTCATCAAAGGTGAAGTACTGGTCGTCAACGTTCTTGAACAGGGCAAACTCCTTGGCACGGTCATAGAATTTATCGTCGCTGATCATGCCGTACTTCACAAAGATGTTGATGTCATCCCACTTCTTCTCAAAATCTGCGCGATCTTTCTTGAACAAGTCGTTGAGTTTGTCAGAAACTTTTTTCGTTATATGCTGACTGATCTTCTTAACGTTCGCATCTGACTGGAGATAGCTTCTCGAAACGTTCAAGGGGATGTCGGGTGAGTCAAGCACACCGTGCAACAGCATGAGGAAGTCGGGAACTACGTCTTTGACTTCATCGGTGATAAACACCTGCCGTGAGTACAGCTGTATTTTGTTTTTATTGAGTTCGAAGTCGTTCTTGACTTTCGGAAAATACAGGATGCCTGTCAGCGTGAACGGATAGTCGACGTTCAGGTGGATCCAGAACAACGGATCTTCTGAGAACGGATAGAGTTCCTTATAGAAAGTGAGGTAGTCTTCGTCTTTCAGGTCGTTGGGTGACCGGGTCCAAAGGGGCTGAGGATTGTTAATAATCCTATCAGTCTTGACCGTTTTGTATTTTGGCTTGCCGTCTTTGTCAACACCATCCTCGACACTTTCTTCCTTAGTACCAAACTTGATTTCGACCGGAAGGAACTTACAGTACTTTTCGAGGATGCCTTTGAGACGCCACTCGTCGAGAAACTCTTCCGAATCTTTGTTTATGTGGAGAATTACGTCTGTTCCGCGCGAATCCTTTTTCACCGGTGTGAGAGAGAATTCCGTGGATCCATCGCATTCCCAGCGCACGGCTTCTTTTTCCGATGCCTGATACGAACGCGTGACGATTTCAACGCGATCGGCGACCATAAAGGCGGAGTAGAACCCGAGCCCGAATTTTCCGATAATGTCTTTGGCGTCGGTCTTATCCTTGAACTTCTCCACAAATTCCGCGGCGCCGGAGAAGGCAATTTGATTGATATATTTCTTGACCTCGTCACCGGTCATGCCTATACCTTTATCGCTGACGGTGATGGTTTTTTTCTTTTTGTCGAAGCTTACCTCGATGCGCTCGTCGCCGATCTCGCCGGAGAACTCGCCCAACGACGCCATTTTCTTAAGCTTTTGCGTCGCATCCACGGCATTGGAGACCAGCTCACGGAGAAAAATCTCGTGGTCGGAGTAAAGAAACTTCTTGATAATGGGGAAGATGTTCTCGGTGTGGATGGATATCGTTCCTTTTTCTTCTACGGCTGCCATAGTTGCTTGATTTAGGTAAAAAATAGAAATCCTCGTGACGGGCACGAGGTTTTCAAATGTTATTCCAAACGAAGAAAGCTGTCAGGCTGTCAGTCAGAATGTCCCGACCGCGGCGGCTTCGGAAAACTATCGCAAGCGCTGGGAGTCGCGGACGAGCTTTTCGTCACGGCGGATAAAACGGTTCGCCAGCAGGTTGCAGAGCACCGCAACACCGGGCAACCACATGCCTAACTGGATCTGGCCTCCTTTGAATTCATCGGCCAGTTGATTCGAGAAGATAAATGCAGCTCCGATGATTCCAGCCAGGATAAGGGAGTTCAGCGCGCCGAGTTTCATCTGGAGGACCCTGTCTCTGTACTTTCCGATCTCGATCACCGAGACGGTAATTGCAGCGACGATCAAAATGGCCGTAGTACTATAGGGGAAATAGTGAATGGCAATTGCCTGACCGTTTTCATCGAATGTGCTGTAGTGGAAGGCGAATAACTTGTGTATGACGCCTTCGGCGGGGTAAGTCCAGATGGGAAAAAAGATTGCCAGGCCCAAACTTGCGATGGCCAGGACGAGAAATACGGTTTGAATTCTTTGCCACATTGTGGTGTATATTTTATATATAAATTGCCCGGGCAGCAGCGGGCAAAGCTAAGCAATACCCCACATTCGGCACGTTCTCCCAGCGGTTTTTTGTTCAGGCTACCCCTCACCTATGAGTAAAGCTTATATTGTTGACATCATTCGAACGCCGGTGGGGCGGTATGGCGGCGCTTTGTCGCGAATTCGCCCCGATGATCTGGCGGCGCATGTAATAAGAACACTGCTGGAACGCAATTCGACGGTCGAGGCATCTGCGATTGAGGATGTGGTACTGGGCGCGGCGAATCAGGCGGGGGAGGACAACCGAAACGTCGCTCGTATGGCATTGCTTCTGGCGGGTTTGCCTGAAACAGTCGCCGGGGTTACTGTTAACCGACTGTGCGCTTCGGGCCTTCAGGCGATCATCGATGCGGCCCGGGCCATTGGCAACGGCGAGGGGGATGTTTATATTGCCGGTGGAGTAGAGAGCATGAGCCGGGCTCCCTTTGTTCTTCCCAAATCGGAGGAAGGGTTTTCGCGAAAGTCCGTGATCTATGACACCACGATAGGCTGGAGGTTTACGAATCCACGGTTGGCGGTTCTCTACCACCCATGGTCGATGGGAGAAACCGCTGAGCATATAGCCCAAGCGTGGAAGATTTCGCGGGAAGATCAGGATATTTTCGCCTTGCGCTCCCAGGAACGGTATCGCGAGGCTTTTGAAGCAGGGCGCTTTGGGGATGAAATTGTCCCGGTGCCACTCCTGCCGTCGGCGGGTGGCCACGATATCTTTGAAGCGGATGAGCATCCCCGCCGGACTTCGCTGGAAAAACTAAGGTCGCTCAAGCCTGCGTTTTCCCCAGACGGTACGGTGACCGCGGGAAATTCTTCAGGGATCAATGACGGTTCTGCTGCCTCGTTGATCGTGAGTGAAGAAGCGCTGCAGAGGTTCGCGCTGAAGCCATTGGTTAGAATTGCAGGGATGGCGGTAGCGGGGGTTGATCCGAAGTATATGGGCATCGGACCGGTTCCCGCAACCCGGAAGTTGTTGAAGCGAGCCGGACTGCGGACCGCCGACAAAGGACTGTTCGAACGGAATGAAGCTTTTGCTTCGCAGGTGCTGGCGTGTGTACTTGATCTTGACCTG
>Ga0079224_100001631_pt1 | contig 26211 bp, 21 predicted proteins | sample Stecom2015_FD_80414 | JGI IMG/M metagenome (GOLD analysis project Ga0079224, IMG submission 80414) | Agricultural soil microbial communities from Utah to study Nitrogen management - Steer compost 2015 | ecosystem: Environmental > Terrestrial > Soil > Agricultural land | place: USA: Utah... | reverse complement strand
GACGCCGCCATGGCGCGCCAGAAGGAACAGGCGCGCGCCGCCGGCAAGTTCAAGATGGCGCTCAACCTCGAGTTCGAGGGCGAGCCGACCACTTTTCACGGTTACGAGAAACTCGAAGAGCAGGGCAGCATCGTTGCGCTCTACAAGGACGGTATCGCCGTCGATGCGCTCGAGGAAGGCGACATGGGCGTGGTGGTGCTCGATCACACCCCTTTCTACGCCGAGTCGGGCGGCCAGATCGGCGACCGCGGCGAACTGCGCGGCAGCGGCGGCATTCTCGAAGTGGAAGACACGCAGAAGATCCAGGCGCAGGTGTACGGCCATCACGGCGTGGTGAAGACGGGCATCCTGCGCAAAGGCGACCGCGTGCTGGCGCGCGTCGACGCCGAGGCGCGTGCGCGCACCATGCGTCACCACTCCGCTACGCACCTGATGCACAAGGCCCTGCGTGAAGTGCTGGGCGACCATGTGCAGCAGAAGGGCTCGCTGGTCGATCCCGACAAGACGCGCTTCGACTTCACGCACCATGCGCCCATGACGGCGGATGAGATTCGCCGCGTCGAACAGCTCGTCAACGCGGAGATCCTGGCGAACGCGGAAACCGCTGCGCGCATCATGCCCATCGAGGAAGCGCAGAAGTCCGGCGCGGTCATGCTCTTCGGCGAGAAGTACGGCGACGAAGTGCGCGTGCTCGACATCGGCAGCTCGCGCGAACTGTGCGGCGGCACCCACGTCGCGCGTACGGGCGACATCGGCCTGTTCAAGATCGTGTCCGAAGGCGGCGTGGCCGCCGGCATCCGCCGCCTCGAGGCCGTATGCGGCGACGTGGCGCTGGCCTATGTGCAACGTGAGCATGCGCTGCTGATGCAGACGGCGAGTGAATTGAAGGCCCCGCTCGTGGAACTGCCGACGAAGATCGCGCAGGTGATGGAAAACGTGCGCGCGCTGGAGCGCGAGATCAACCGTCTGAAATCCAAGATGGCCGCTACCCAGGGCGACGAACTTGCCGCGCAGGCCGAGGACGTCAAAGGCGTGAAGGTGCTCGCCGCGTCGCTGGACGGCGCCGACGTCAAGACGCTGCGCGAAACGGTGGACAAACTGCGCGACAAGCTGAAGTCCGCAGCCATCGTGCTCGCCGCCAGCGACGGCGCCAAGGTCAGCCTGATCGCCGGGGTTACGCCCGATCTCACCGGCAAGGTGAAGGCCGGCGAACTGGTCAACTTCGTCGCACAGCAGGTCGGCGGCAAGGGCGGCGGACGCCCGGACATGGCGCAGGCCGGCGGTACGCAACCGGACAAGCTGCCGACGGCGCTCGCCTCGGTGACGAAGTGGGCGGAAGAGCGGCTTTAAACATCTTCACCACAGAGGCACAGAGACACAGAGAAAAGCAAAGACCTGAGTAAGGTTGCACGGCCCGCTTGTGCTTTGTGAAGGCGCGGACTTTCGAAATCCGCTTCCGAGCGAGAAGCGTTCCGCACGGTTCCTCTGTGCCTCTGTGGTTCAGTTTTTTTAAAACCCCATTCGCTGCTTCTTCGCAGCGCGCATTTCGCCCACGTCTGCGACCTTGACTTCGTCGCGGCCCGCCAGTTTGGCGTTGCCGAAGCCGTTCATGATGGCGCGCCGCATCTCGCGCGGCGACAGTTCGGCCAGCCGGTCGAGTACGTCCTCATCCAGTTGCGGCGGGAACTGGCTGCCCCAATCCCGCGAATTGCGGATTTCGCTGTAGATCGCCTGGGCGATGCGTGCGGCGCCGTCGCGATCCGGCTGCGGGATTTCGTACACGTTCATGCGGTTGAGGATCGGCTCGGGAATGCGCGAGGCGTCGTTCGCGGTGGCGATCCACAGCACGCTGGACGCGTCGATCGGCAGATCGACGAACTCGTCCACGAACTGCGCGGCGGTGTCGTGCTCGAGCAGCGTGTAGAGCGCGCCGAGCGCGTCGTATTGCGAGTCGCCGCCGGCCTTGTCGATCTCATCCACCACGATCAGCGGATTGGCGTACCGGCCGGTGAGGAAGGTGTCGAACACCTTGCCCGGCTTGGCGTTCTTCCACTGTGAGGACGAGCCCGACAGCACCCAGCCGGCGGTCATTGAACTCATGGAAACGAAGCCGAATCCGGTCGAGAGCATTTGGGCGATGCGGCGGCCGAAGTGCGTCTTGCCGATGCCCGGGTCGCCGAGCAGCAGCATCGGCGTCAGTTCCAGCGCGTCCTCGCTGTCGGCGCAAAGGGCGATCTGCTTCTTGATGTCGTCCAGCACTTCGGCGAAGTTGGGCAGTTCATCGTAAAGATGCGTCATGGCGGGAATGCCCGCCGGTTTGACCGAGAAGCGCTGTCCGCCCGCCTTGAGCATTTTCTCGTAGGTGTTCTTGAGCGCCTCACTCGCGCCCGGCGGCAGTTCCTGCAATGCCCGCTCCACGCTCTCGACATCGTAGATGTCCTTGAAGCCGGCGATCGGAATGTCGACCTGTGACGGGTGCGGAACGGGAAGGTTGGGTGTCAAAGACATGGCTCACCTCCTTTTGCAGCGCTGGTCCAAACGCTACCACGCGTACACGAAGGCAATAAACGGAGCTACGCGACAAAAGCCCGGTGTTTATGCGAATTGGGCTGGCAGCCGGCTCCGCCGCTTGCTAGTGACAAAGCATGGCGATCGATGGTTCTATGAGGCTAATGAAGGAAACCAATGCCGGAAGCATAGCCTTGTTGCGATATAATTCGCCCTCACGAATCAAAGCAGTAACCATGTCCACCGCCAAACTAAGCAGCATTCCCAGTGCCAATATGAGCCTGCCCGTAGACGACGTACGCATCCGCGAGATCAAGGAACTTTCGCCCCCCACGCACGTGCTGCGCGAATTTCCGAGCGGGCCGGAAGCCGAAAAGGTGGTGTACGAAACGCGTCAGGCCATTCATCGCGTACTGCATGGCGGGGACGACCGGCTGGTGGTCATCGTCGGCCCCTGCTCGGTGCATGACGTGCGCGCGGCGATGGACTATGCCGAGCGCCTGCTCGCGCTGAAGCGCGAACTCGAAAACGATCTGATCCTCGTCATGCGCGTCTACTTCGAAAAGCCGCGCACCACGGTCGGCTGGAAAGGCCTGATCAACGATCCCGACCTCGACGGCAGCTTCCAGATCAACAAGGGGCTGCGCATTGCGCGCCAGCTGCTGCTCAACGTGAACGAGTTGGGCATTCCGGCCGGTACCGAGTTTCTGGACATGATCACGCCGCAGTACTACGCCGACCTGGTGAGCTGGGGCGCGATCGGCGCGCGCACGACCGAATCGCAGGTGCATCGCGAACTCTCCTCCGGGCTGTCCTGCCCCGTCGGATTCAAGAACGGCACGGGCGGCAACGTCAAGATCGCGGTGGACGCCATCAAGTCGGCCTCCTCGCCGCATCATTTCCTGTCGGTGACCAAGGCCGGTCATTCCGCCATCGTATCGACCAACGGCAACGAGGATTGCCATATCATCCTGCGCGGCGGCAAGCAGCCGAACTACGATGCCGCGAGCGTCGATGCGGCGTGCAAGGAACTGGCGGCCGCCGGCCTCGCGCAGCGGCTGATGATCGATGTATCGCATGCCAACAGCGCGAAGCAGTATCAGCGGCAGATCGAGGTCGCAAAGAACATTGCCGAGCAGATCGCAGGGGGCGACCAGCGCATTTTCGGTCTCATGATCGAATCGCATCTGTGCGAAGGGCGTCAGGATCTGGTTTCGGGCAAGGAACTGACGTACGGGCAGAGCATCACCGATGCCTGCATCGGGTGGGACGATACCGCCGCCTTGCTGCGCAGTCTGGCAGAAGCGGTACGCACCCGACGCCTCGTGACGGCGGGCCACTAAGCCGCTGCGGCGGATTGCGTCTCGCAGCGTGAGGGCGCTGTAAGGAGCACGTCAGCGGTGCCTTTCCGGGTCGTCCGGACCGGGAGAGGCGGGACGCACCCGATCGGTAGGGGCCGGTCGCGCGCTGACGCAGTAGCGAAGGAGGAGTCGCGTGAAGATAAAGGCGCCCAAGGATTTTTGGGCCGGCCTGATGTTCATCGCCATCGGCGTGGGCTTCGTGGTCGTCGCGCAGAACTACAACATGGGCACTGCGTTGCGCATGGGGCCCGGTTATTTCCCCACCGTGCTCGGCGGCCTGCTTGCGTTTCTGGGGCTGATCATTTTCGGCCAGTCCTTCGCCGTCAAAGGCGAACCGCTTCCCACCTTCAAATTGCGGCCGGTCATCATCGTACTGATCGGCATCTGTCTGTTCGGCGCGCTGATCCGCACGCTCGGCCTGATCCCCGCCGTACTCACCCTGGTTCTGGTCAGCGCCGTCGGCCATCAGGCCTTCAGATGGCAATCGACCATCGTGCTCGCCATCGGTCTGGCGGCTTTCGCAGTCCTGGTGTTCTATTACGGGCTGGGGCTGCCGTACAAGCTCTACCCCGGTCACTGAGGGCGTCCGCATGGAACTGTTTTCCAACCTCGCCCTCGGTATCGGGGTCGCGTTCACGCTCGATAACCTGTTGTACTGCTTTGTCGGTGTGCTGCTGGGCACCCTGATCGGCGTGCTGCCCGGGTTGGGCCCCACCGCGACGATCGCGATGCTGCTGCCCATCACTTTCACGCTGCCGCCGGTCGCTGCGTTGATTATGCTGGCCGGCATCTACTACGGCTCGCAATACGGCGGCTCCACTACCGCGATCCTGGTCAATCTGCCCGGGGAGGCCGCCTCGGTGGTGACCGCCATCGACGGCTACAAACTCGCCCGCCAGGGCCGAGCCGGACCGGCGCTCGGCATTGCGGCCATCGGTTCGTTTTTCGCCGGCTGTGTGGCGACCGTGGTCATCGGCGTCTTCGCGCCGCCGCTGGCCGATCTGGCGCTCAAGTTCGGGCCGGCGGAGTATTTTTCGCTCATGGTGCTGGGCCTGATGGCGGCGGTCGTGCTGGCGCACGGTCCGTTCGTCAAGGCGCTCGCCATGGTGGTGCTGGGCCTGCTGCTCGGTCTGGTCGGTACGGACGTGAACTCGGGCGTGCCGCGCTTCAATTTCGACATTCCGGAAATCGCCGAGCACATCGATTTCGTCGTGGTGGCCATGGGGCTGTTCGGCATCGCGGAAATCGTCGCCAACCTGGAGCGCTCCGAAAAGCGCGACGTCGCCATCGCCAAAGTCGGCCGTATCCTGCCGACCAAGGAGGATTTCGTGCTGTGCTGGCCAAGCGTGCTGCGCGGCACCGCACTCGGCTCGGTGCTCGGCATTCTGCCGGGGGGCGGTTCGCTGCTCGCTTCTTTCGCCGCCTACACGCTGGAAAAGAAAATGGCGACACCGCCGCACAAGTTCGGCGAGGGCGACATCCGCGGCGTGGCCGGTCCCGAATCGGCGAACAATGCCGGCGCGCAGACTTCCTTCATTCCCCTGCTCACCCTGGGCATCCCGTCCAACTCCGTCATGGCGCTGATGATCGGCGCGATGATTCTGAAGGGCATCGTGCCCGGGCCGATGGTGATGACCGAACGGCCGGACCTGTTCTGGGGCATGATCGCCAGCATGTGGGTGGGCAACCTGATGCTGGTGGTGCTCAACCTGCCGCTGATCGGCATCTGGATCCGTCTGCTGACCGTACCCTATCGCCTGCTGTACCCGGCGATCCTGATGTTCTGCTGCATCGGGGTGTACTCGATCAACAACACCGAGTTCAACGTGTATCTGATGGCGCTGTTCGGGGTGCTCGGTTACGTGTGCGTGAAGCTGGAATGCGAGCCCGCGCCGTTGATTCTCGGCTTCATCCTCGGACCGATGATGGAGGAGTATCTGCGCCGCGCCATGCTGCTGTCGCGCGGCGATCCCATGGTGTTCATCGAAAAGCCCATCAGCGCGGCGATGCTGGGCATCGCCGTACTGCTGATGCTGTCCATCGCGCTGCCGGCGATCCGCAGCAAGCGCAAGGAGGCGTTCCAGGAGGCGTAGCGGAACGGGGAGAGTAGAGAGCCGAGGCGTACGACGGAGGCCTTTTGCTCTCGACTCTTAACTCTTAACTCTCGACTGCACTGATCACCAGTCCGGATTGAAGCTCTTGATCACGACGCCGCCGGATTTTTCGTCGTGTTCCAGTTCCAGCAGTTTTTGCGCGCGCGCCTCTTCGAGCAGCTTGGAAAACGAGCGGAAGCCGTAGTAGGACTCGTTGAAGCCCGGTTTGCGGCGCTTGAGCGCCTGCTTGACCATCGAACCCCAGATCTTCTCTTCCGCGCCGCGCTCGGCATGCAGCGCTTCGATCGTCTCCATCACCAGATCGATCGCTTCCTGACGCCTGTCGTCCTCATGCTTGCCGTCCGTCTCCGCGTTTGCGGCCTCGTGCTTGGGTGACTCTTCAGCCTTGTCGCCGCCGTTCTTCGCGGTCGTCTTCTTCGCCGTGGATTTCTTGCGGCTCTTGGGCTTGGCCTTCTCGCGCACCAGGTCGTCGTAGAAGATGAATTCGTCGCAATTGGCGATGAGCAGATCGGAAGTCGATTTCTTCACGCCCACACCGATGACGATCTTGTTGTTCTCGCGCAGCTTGGAGACCAGCGGCGAAAAATCCGAATCGCCGGTAATGAGCACGAACGTGCGCACATGCGATTTCGTGTAGCAGAGGTCGAGCGCGTCCACGACCATGCGGATGTCCGCCGAGTTCTTGCCCGACTGGCGCAGGTGCGGAATCTCGATCAGTTCGAAGGAGGCTTCGTGCATGGCGGACTTGAACGCCTTGTAGCGTTCCCAGTCGCAATAGGCCTTCTTGACCACGATGCTGCCTTTGAGCAGCAGGCGTTCGAGCACCTTGTTGATGTCGAACTTTTCGTACTTCGCGTCGCGCACGCCGAGCGCAACGTTTTCGAAGTCGCAGAACAAGGCCATGTTCTGCGTGGCGGTCGGTTCGGTCATGGCAGCTCCGGCTATGCGCAAGTGCGCGGAAGCGCAATGCTAACCCGCCCGCGCGGCCGGAGCATCCCTGTGCCTCAGTGATAGCCGATATCGGCGCGCACCTTGCCGCGAAAGACCCAGTAGGACCAGCCGGTGTAGGTCAGGATGATCGGAATGAGGAACAGCGTGCCGAGCAGCAGGAAGGCCTGCGTGTTCGGCGCCGCCGCCGCTTCTTCCAGCGTGACCGCATGCGGCACGATATAGGGGAAGAGACTGATGGCGAGGCCGAGGTAGCACATGGCGAACAGCGCCATGGCGCCGAAGAAAGGCTGGTAGTCGGCGCCGCGATTGAGGGAACTCCAGACCCACCAGCCGAAAGCCGCCGTAACGATCGGCACGGGGGAGAGCATCAGCACATTCGGCCAGGAGAACCAGCGCGCCGCAATGCTCGGCTCGAAAGTCGGCGTCCACAGGCTGACCAGCGCGATGAAGGCCAGCACGCCGAGCAGCGCAATCCGCGATTTTCTGCGCGCCCACTCCTGCAACTCGCCTTGCGTCTTCATCACCAGCCAGGTGGCGCCCAGCAGCGTGTAGCCGAACACCAGACCCACCCCCACGGCGAGCGCGAAGGGATTGAACCAGTCGAAGGTGCTGCCGATGTATTGCCCGTCGCGCACCGCGAAGCCGTGCACGAACTGTCCGAGCACGCAGCCTTGCGCGAAGGTGGCGACCAGCGAGCCGAGGAAAAACGCGCGGTCCCAATAATGGCGCGTGGTGCGCGCGTTCGGGCGGAACTCGAACGCCACGCCGCGAAACAGCAGGCCGAGCAGCATCAGCAGGACGGGGAAGTAAAGCGCCGAGATGATGATGGCGAAAGCCGGCGGAAAAGCGGCGAACAAGCCCATGCTGCCGAGCACCAGCCAGGTTTCGTTGCCGTCCCAGATCGGTGCGACCGAGTTCATCATCAACTGGCGCGATTCGTCGTCGGGTGCGAAGGGAAAGAGGATGCCCACGCCCAGATCGAAACCGTCGAGCAGCACATACATGAACACCGCGACGGCGAGCACCACGGTCCAGACGGGAACGAGATCGAGCGTCATGGCTTACTCCGACTCGGTGGCAGCCGACAGCGGACGCGCCGGGCGCTCGCCCATGCGCGGACCGCGATCCTCCGGCAGCGGTTGCGGCCCGCGCCGGGCGAGACGCACCAGAAAATAGAAGCCGGCGCCGAAGATCAGCACGTACACGATCACGTAGAGCGTCAGCGATGCGATCACGTCGCCGCCCGACAAGAAGGGCGTCACCGCATCGCGCGTGCGCAGGAGTTCATGCACTACCCACGGCTGACGGCCCACTTCGGTGGTGATCCAGCCGGCGGTGACGGCGATGTAGCCCGAGGGAATGCCCCCTATGCAGGCGCGCAGGAAGCCGCGCCGCTCATAGAGTTGACCGCGCAGCGCCAGATACCACGCGCAGACCGTCAGCGCCATCATGATCGCCCACATGGCCACCATGGCGCGGAAACCCCAGAACACCGGCGCGACGGGCGGGCGATCTTCGCGCTTGAAGTCCTTCAGGCCGACGACTTCGCCCTGCCAGTCGTGGGTCAGATAGAGGCTCGCGAGATTGGGAATGCCGATTTCGGCGTGATTCCTTTCCGCCGCCTCGTCCGGAATGGCGAACAGGATCGCCGGCTGGCCCGGGCCTGTTTCCCAGATGCCTTCCATCGCGGCGAGCTTGGCCGGCTGGTGTTCGAGCGTGTTGAGTCCGTGCAGATCGCCCAGCACCAGTTGCAGCGGCACGAGGATGCTCGCCAGGCCGAACCCCATGGCGATCATGATTTTCGATTCCTGCAGATGCTGCCGGTGCAGCAGGTGATAGGCCGCCACGCCGATGACGGTGAACGCGGTCGTGAGGTAGACCGCCGTCACCGTATGGAAGAACCGGAACGGGAACGAGGGATTGAAAATCACCTGCATCCAGTCGGTGGCGACGAAAACCCCGTCGACGATCTCGAAACCGGCGGGCGTCTGCATCCAACTGTTCGCCGCCAGAATCCAGAATGCCGACAGCAGAGTGCCGAAGGCGACGAGCACGGCGGCGCCGAAATGCGCCCAGACGGGCACCAGGCTGCGGCCGAAGAGCAGCACACCGAGGAAGGTCGCTTCGAGGAAGAAGGCCATCAGTCCTTCGTAGCCCATCAGCGGCGCGATGATGTTGCCCGTCACTTCGGAAAAGCGGCTCCAGTTGGTGCCGAACTGAAAGGGCATGACGATGCCCGACACCACACCGAGACCGAAGGACACCGCGAAGATCTTGATCCAGAAATTGGACAGGCGCAGATAGACCGGATTGCGCGTCCACAGGTGCACGCCTTCCAGCACCGCGATATAGGACGCAAGACCGATGGTGAAGGCCGGCAACAGGAAGTGAAAAACGATCAGAAAAGCGAACTGCAGGCGCGACAGGAACAGCGGATCGGCTTCCATCGGCATCTCCCTTCTCGGGGGCGCAAGGCCTTGTGGCCGGAGAGCAAGAATCCGGCCCTGTCGTCGCCGCCGGGCAACGTGACGGCGACGCCCGCCTTGCGTGCAAGCGGAATGCCGCGATGGTCAGCGATCGAGATGGATGTCTTCGTAGGAACTCGGGTCGCCGACCGGCTCCAGATGCGTTTCCACGCAGCCGCCCGGCACGACGGCGCGGATGCCGGCCTCGATTTCCTCGGCCAGATCGTGGCCGCGTTTGACCGTCCATTCGCCGGGGACGAGCACGTGCAGGGAAATGAACGAACGCCCCGCCGCCTGCCGGGTGCGCAGGGCGTGGTAGTGCACGCCCAGGTCGTGATAGCCGTCCAGCACCGCCAGCACGGCTTCGCGCTGCTCGTCCGGAATGGCCTCGTCCATCAGGCCGCGGACGGAGCGATAAATCAAAGTGGCGCCGGTCCAGAGAATGTTGGCGGCCACGGCCAGCGCGATGATCGGATCCAGCCGCCACCAGCCTGTGAGCGCGACGGCGCCGACGGCGACCACCACGCCGGCCGAGGTCCACACGTCGGTGAGCAGATGGCGCGCGTCGGCCTCCAGCGCGATGGAGCGATGCGCGCGCGCCTGCTGCATGAGGATGCGCGCGACGGCGAAATTGATGATCGAGGCGACCAGCGACACCGCGATGCCGGCGACGGCCTGATCAATGGGGCGGGGATCGAGCAGACGCATCGTCGCGGCCACTGCGATGGCGCCGGCGGCGATGAGGATGAGCAAGCCTTCGAAGGCGCTCGCCAGATATTCCGCCTTGCTGTAGCCGTAAGCATGCTGTTCGCTGGGCGGCAGCGCGGCGAGGATGAGCATGCCCAGCGTCACCAGCGCGGCGGCCAGATTGACGAAGGACTCCAGCGCATCGGACAGCAGGCCGACCGAGTCGGTGAGCCACCACGCCAGCAGTTTGAGAGCGATGGTCGCGATCGCCGCACCGATCGACAGCCAGGCGTATCGCGCGAGCGGCGGCCGCCCGTTGTTCTGCACGGCATTACCAGACACGATGCGCCATCCAGACTGCGAGCACGACGACGCTCGCCCACAGCAGCACGATGATCGCCGCAGCCGTATAACTCCGCGGCTGCGTGCCCGCCATCTGCGCGTCTGCGCGCGTGCGAGCGGCCTGCATAACCGGCGCGGGCACGAGTTTCAGCGCCAGCGCAAACGCCAGCGGCAGCAGGATCAATTCGTCGAGTAGACCGAGCACGGGGATGAAATCGGGAATCGGATCGATGGGCGAGAGGGCGTAGCCGACGGCGAACATGAGAAAGGCCTTGGCGTACCACGGCGTTGCCGGATCGCGCGCGGCGAAATAGAGCGCCATGGTTTCGCGTTTCAATCGGCGCGCCTGATCGCGCAAGCGCTGCAACAAGAGGCCGCTCACATCGTCTTCGTCTTACACCGGGAAAGCACAATTTTACGCGGCAAATCGGCCCGTTTCGCCGAAGCGGGCCGCATGCGCGTGTTCAGTCGCCCGACACGGGTTTGCGCCAGAGCACGTCGCCACAGCCGGCGCGCCGATTGAGCACCCGGCCGAGAATGAACAGCAGATCCGATAAGCGGTTGAGATAGATGCGGCTCTGCGGTGTGGCTGCGTCGGCCAGCGTCACCACCGAGCGCTCGGCGCGGCGGCAGATCGCGCGTGCCAGATGCGCCAGCGCCGCGGCACGCGTCCCGCCGGGCAGGATGAATTCCTTCAGCGGCGGCAGATCCGCGTTGTAGTGCGCGACCCGTTCCTCCAGCGTTGCGACGTGCGCGTTGCCGACCAGGCTGTAACCGGGAATGGACAACTCGCCGCCCAGATCGAACAGCTGGTGTTGCACGAGCGTAAGCGTCTCGCGCACGTCCTCGGGCAGGGGTTCCGTCGCGAGCAGGCCGAGCGCCGAATTCAGTTCATCCACGTCGCCCAGCGCGGTGATGCGCGGATCGTCCTTGGCCACGCGCGAGCCGTCGCCCAGGCCGGTCTGGCCGGCGTCGCCGGTGCGTGTGGTGATCTTGGATAGACGGTGTCCCATGAAAGGCCCTGCTGAAGCGCGGACGACTATAGCACGCGGCCACCGGCGCACCGGGATGATGCGGCACGCCGCTTGCCCCGCAGAGCCGCATCCCGGATGGGACTGACGCGTAGTCAATCCGCGTCTGTCCGGGGCCGCACGCCTTGTCTGCCGCCGAAGGAGGAATCCATGCATCGCCCCCACGCCGAACGCCGCGGGTTGCGCCATGCGCTGTGCGCGCTCGCTTTGCTCTGCGCATGCAGTGCGCAGGCCGCCGAGTTCGATCACACCCACAAGACCTGGAACAAGCTGCTGCAGGAAAGCGTGGTGCCGCTCAACGAATACAAGGCGTCGGCCGTGCGCTACAACCGTCTGGGCAGCCATGGCGCACAATATGCGCTCGACTGGTATCTGGGCGCCTTGTCGGCGGTGCCGACCTCCACCTACAACGACTGGACGCGTGCGCAGCAGCTTGCGTTCCTCATCAATGCCTACAACGCCTACACCGTTAAGCTGGTGCTGAACCACTACCCGGTGAACTCGCTCAAGGACGTGGTGGCGCCCGGCGCCGACCCCTGGCAGCGCGAATTCTTCGAACTGCTCGGCCGGCAGCGCAGCCTTGCGACGCTCGAGCGCGATCTGATCGGCGCATTCGAAGAGCCGCGCGTGCACTTCGCGCTCAGTTGCGCGGCCATCGGCTGTCCGATGCTGCGCAACGAGGCGTACGTGGCCGAGCGGCTGGACGAGCAACTGGAGGATCAGGTGCGTCGCTTCATGTCGGACGCCACGCGCAACCGCTACGACGCACAATCGAACACGGCGCGCGTATCGCGCATTTTCGAGTGGCACGCGAAGGATTTCGCGCGTTCGGCAGGATCGGTGCAGGCCTATATCGCGCGCTATGCGGAGGCGTTGACGGGCGCGCCGGATCGCGGCGAGACGCTGGCGGCGAAGCCCTTCAGGATCGATTACCTGCCTTACGACTGGCATTTGAACGACGCACGCTGAAACCTGTACGGGCCGTCATCAGGTGCGGTGGGTCGTCAGGATGGAAAAAAAAGAACCTCGGGGCGGCAAAGAGGAGGAGGGGGGCCACCCCGAGGGTCCACAGGAGAGATTTCCTGTGGCCGCCACCGTGCAGAGGGAGGGAACGGTGGCGGCTTGAATGACGTACGGCTAAGAGGAGGAGGGCCGCGCGTCATCAATTACGGGGCTGAGTTTAGTGCCCGGCCGTATATTTGTCCAATAGATTAATTGGATTGTGTATATCCATTTCCTCGATAATCACGCTGCGTGTAGGGGCTTATGCGGGCCATTTTTCCTATAAAACGCATACGCCCGTTATATGCGGATAAAAATTCCTCATATGGATGTTTTCGAGGTAAGGTATCGACCTCATGGATATTCGCTCCGTAGACCTCAATCTGTTGGTCGCGCTGGACGTGCTCCTGACTGAACGCAACGTCACCCGTGCGGCGGCCCGACTGAATCTGTCGCAGTCGGCCATGAGCGCGGCGCTGGCGCGCCTGCGCACCCTGTTCAACGATCCGCTGCTGCTGCGCACCTCGGGCGGCATGCTGCCCACGACCCGCGGCGAGGAATTGGCGGCCCCGGTGAAGCAGGTGCTGGAAGAGATCGGGCGGCTGGTGCAGCCTTCCGACGGCTTCGATCCGGCCACCGCCAAAGTGACTTTCACTATCGCCGCTTCCGACTACGTGCAGTGGGCGATCCTGCCGCAGCTGGTGGATTTCCTGCAGCGGAACGCGCCCCAGGTCGGTCTGGAGGTGCAGCCCTCCGACTATGCGGGCATCGGCCGCCAGTTGGAGAGCGGCGACGTCGATCTGGTCGTGATCAACGCGGCCAACGCGCCGAGCGCCGGTCGCTCCCGTCCGCTTTACACCGAACGCTTCGTCGTCGTCGCCCGGCGCGATCACCCGCAACTGAAGCGCTCCATGATGAGCGTGGACGACTTCTGCGCGGTCGATCATGTGCTGGTTGCGCGCCACGGTCACATTTTCGCCGGCGCCGCGCAAATCGACGACGCACTCGCCGCGCTCGGCCGCAAACGTCGCGTGCGCCTGTCGGTCCCGCACTTCCTGCTCGTGCCAGAACTGGTGGCGCGTTCGGACATGATCGCCGTGCTACCCGAGCGCCTGGCGCGCAGCTATGGCGATCGCTTGCAGCGTTTCGACCTGCCGCTCGACGTGCCGCATCTGACCTTCGCCGCCGTCTGGCATGAGCGCACGCATCGCAATCCGGCGCAGGGCTGGTTGCGTCAGGCCCTGGCCGATCTCATGCAGGGCACCGTCATCGAAAGCGTGTCGGCCGCCGCCACGCCGCGCAAACGCCGCCGATGAGCCTGCGCGCGCTGCTGTGCGGCGGGCTTGCGGCCCTGACGCTGGCAAGCGCCGCTGCCGTCGCGCAAGAATGCGTGCCCGTCGGCGTCTGGTTGCGGCCGCACGATCGCAGCGTCATCGCCGAGCCGGCGGTGCTGGCGGTGGCCGTCCGCGCACAGGCGGTGCTGCTCGGCGAGCAGCATGCGCATCCGCCGCAGCAGCGCTGGCAACTGCAGATGCTGCGCGCGCTGCATGCACGGCATCCGCAACTGATCGTCGGTTTCGAGATGTTTCCGCGCCGCGTGCAGCCGGCGCTCGATCGCTGGGTGGCCGGCGAGACGGACGTCGAGACCTTCATCGAGGAATCGGACTGGAAGAAGGTCTGGCGCTTCGACTTCGAGCACTATCGTCCGCTGTTCGAATACGCGCGTGAGCACGCCGTTCCCATGCGTGCGTTGAACGTCGAGCGCTCCCTCGTGCGCGCCACGGGCGCCGAGGGTTTCGCCGCCGTGCCGGCGGCCGAGCGCGAAGGCGTGTCCTCGCCGGCCGATCCGCCGCGCGCCTATGTGACGCACTTGCACGAAATCTATGCCGAGCACGCGCGTAGTCGCGACGCCGAGGTGGACGAAGCGGCTTTCGGCCGCTTCGTCGAAGCGCAGTTGCTGTGGGACCGCGCCATGGCGCAGGGCATTGCCGAAGCACTGCAGCAACGACCCGATGCGCTCGTCGTCGGCATCATGGGTCGCGGCCATGTCCAGCACGGTCATGGGGTGCCGCATCAACTGGCCGATCTGGGTGTGACGCGGGTCATGTCGCTGCTGCCCTGGAGCGCGGACGACGATTGCGCGGATCTCGTGCCCGGCATCGCCGATGCCGTGTACGGCGTCGAAGCCGGCGAGCGCGAGGAACGCGAGGCGCCCTCGAACTGAGGCGTCCCTTCGTTTGACGGCGATGAGACGAAGGGCTATATGGAGCGGGTGAGTGCCGAACCCCAAATCCGCCAGCCGTCGCCGCGGGAACTGCCGGTTCCCGGCATCGACCTGGATCGCCAGATCGATGTCGTGACGCGTCTGCGCCAGGGCCTGCCGGCCGATGCGGTGCTGCATCGCATCGAGGACACGCGGCCTTATGAATGCGACGGGCTGTCGGCGTACCGCGAACTGCCCATGGTGGTCGCACTGCCGGCGAACGAAGAGGAAGTCGCCTTCGTCCTGCGCGCCTGTCACGAACTCAGCGTGCCGGTCATCGCGCGCGGTGCTGGAACCGGCCTGTCGGGCGGCGCTTTGCCCGCCCCGGACAGCGTGCTGCTGTCGCTGGCCAAAATGAAGCGCATTCTCGCCGTCGATCCGGTGGCGCGCCTCGCGCGCGTGCAGCCGGGCGTGCGCAACGCCGCCATTTCGGAAGCGGCCAAACCCTACGGTCTCTATTACGCGCCCGACCCTTCCTCGCAGATCGCCTGCACCATCGGCGGCAATGTCGCGGAGAACTCCGGCGGCGTGCATTGCCTGAAATACGGCCTTACCGTGCACAACGTCATGCGCGTGCGCGGCTACACCATGGCCGGCGAGGCGATCGAATTCGGCAGCGAAGCGCTCGATGCACCGGGCTACGATCTGCTCGCCGCAGTGATCGGCAGCGAGGGCATGCTGGCCGTGGTGACGGAAGTGACGGTCCGGCTCATTCCGCTGCCCGAAGCCGCCAAAGTCATCCTCGCTTCCTTCGGCGACGTGAAGACGGCCGGCGAGGCCGTCGCCGCCGTGATCGCCGAAGGCATCATCCCGGCCGGCCTGGAAATGATGGACCGGCCCGCGACCCGCGCGGTCGAGGAGTTCGTGCGGGCGGGCTACGATCTCGATGCCGCGGCGATCCTGTTGTGCGAGTCGGACGGCACGCCGGAGGAAGTGGAGGACGAAATCGCGCGCATGGAAGCGGTGCTCGTGCGCAACGGCGCGACCAATCTGCGCGTCTCGCGCGACGAGGCCGAACGCATCCGCTTCTGGGCCGGACGCAAGGCGGCGTTCCCGGCGGTGGGGCGCATCTCACCCGATTACTACTGCATGGACGGCACCATTCCGCGCAAGCGACTGGGCGAAGTGCTGCTGTTCATCGAGGAGATGGAGCGCAAATACGGTTTGCGCTGTCCCAACGTCTTCCATGCGGGCGACGGCAATCTGCATCCGCTCATCCTGTTCGACGCCAACGACGAGGACCAACTGCATCGCACCGAGGCGTTCGCCGCCGAAGTGCTGCAGAAATGCATCGAAGTCGGCGGCACCATCACCGGCGAGCATGGTGTGGGCGTGGAGAAACTCAATCAGATGTGCCAGCAGTTCAACGGCGACGAGCTGGAACGCTTCCGCGGCGTGAAGCGCGCCTTCGATCCGGACGGCCTGCTCAATCCGCTGAAGAACATTCCCACTTTGCATCGCTGCGCCGAGTTCGGCCGCATGCATGTGCGCAACGGACAGTTGCCGCATCCCGAGTTGCCGCGGTTCTGAGCGAGGGCCGATGATCGCGCAACTGGCCGATACCGTCCGCACTGCCGCCGCGCAACAGCGCCCGCTCCGTGTCCACGGCGGGAACACCAAGCGCTTCTACGGCCAGGCCGTCGAGGGCGAGCCGCTCGATGTGCGCGCCTACGGCGGCGTGGTCGATTACGAACCGAGCGAACTGGTGATCACCGTACGCGCCGGCACGCCGCTGGCGGAAGTGGAACGGCTGCTTGCCGAACACCATCAGATGCTGGCTTTCGAGCCGCCGCATTACGGCGCCGCGGCGACCATCGGCGGCGCGGTGGCCAGCGGCCTGTCCGGCCCGCGTCGCCAGGCGGTCGGCGCGGTGCGCGATTTCGTGCTCGGCGTGCGCATGCTCGACGGCCGCGGCGAGGATCTGTCCTTCGGCGGCCGGGTGATGAAGAACGTCGCCGGCTACGATGTCTCACGGCTCATGGCGGGCGCACTGGGCACGCTTGGCGTGCTCACCGAAATCTCCTTGAAGGTGCTGCCTCAGCCGCAGGCCGAGGCAACGTTGCGTTTCGAGATGCCCGAGGCGGTCGCCATCCAGAATCTCAACAACTGGGCGGCGCGTCCGTTGCCCATCAGCGCGAGCGCCTGGCAGGACGGCGAACTGCATTTGCGCCTGTCGGGTGCGCAAGTGGCGATCGATGCGGCATGCGCGCGCCTGGGCGGCGAACGCATCGACGACGCCGGCTACTGGCAGAGCGTGCGCGATCACACCGCACCCTTCTTCCGTGCGGACGGGCCGTTGTGGCGCGTCTCGCTGCCTTCGGTCGCCAGGCCTTTGGAGTTGCCGGGCGCGCAATTCATCGAATGGGGCGGCGCGCTGCGCTGGCTCGTCACGCAGGCCGATGCGCGCACGGTGCGCGCCGCAGCCGAAGCGCGCGGCGGTCATGCGACGCTGTTTCGCGGCGGCGACGAGGAGACGCCGGTCTTTCATCCGCTGCCGCGCGCGGTGCTGGACATCCATCGCCGCCTCAAGGCCGAATTCGATCCGCACGGCATTCTCAATCCCGGCCGTATGTACAGGGGTCTGTAGTCATGCAGACGGAGCTCGCCGATTTCGTCCGCGATACCGAGCAGGGGCGCATGGCCGAAGCCATCCTGCGCAAGTGCGTGCACTGCGGCTTCTGCACCGCGACCTGTCCGACCTATCAATTGCTGGGCGACGAACTGGACGGACCGCGCGGCCGCATCTACCTGATGAAGTCGATGCTGGAAGGCGAGCCGGTTTCGCGCAGCACGCAACTGCATCTGGATCGCTGTCTGACCTGTCGCAATTGCGAGACCACCTGTCCGTCCGGGGTGGAATACGGCCATCTGGTCGACATCGGCCGCGCGATCGTGGATGCGCAGGTCGAGCGGCCCTGGCATGAGCGGGTGCTGCGCGCGACGATCGGCGCGGTGTTCACGCGTCCGTGGCTGTTCGGGCCGCTGATGCATGCGGGCATGGCCATGCGGCCGCTCTTGCCGATCCGCCTGGCGCAAAAACTGCCGATGCGCATTCCGCGCGCGCCCGTTCGGCCGACCGGAACGCATGCGCGCCGGATGGTGGCGCTCGCCGGTTGCGTGCAGTCCACGCTCACGCCCGACACCAATGCCGCGACGGCGCGCGTGCTGGATCGCTTCGGCATCACGCTGCTGGAAGCGCCCGGCTGTTGCGGCGCGCTGCGTTTCCATCTCGACCGGCAGGACGAGGGCCTGGACGACATGCGCCGCATGATCGACCGCTTGTGGCCGCATGTGGAGCAGGGCGTCGAAGCCTTCGTCATGACCGCGTCCGGCTGCGGCGCGACCGTGCGCGAATACGGCCACCATCTGCGCGGCGATCCGCAATACGCCGACAAGGCGCAGCGCATCAGCGCCATGACGCGCGATCTCACCGAAGTACTGACCGATGAAGCCGCGCGCGCCGCCCCTGTGCTGAGGGAAGCGCCGCTCGTCGCCTTTCACGCGCCCTGCAGCCTGCAGCACTGGCAGAAGCTTCATGGCGTGGGCGAGCGGCTGCTGACCGCGCTGGGCTATCGGCTCACGCCGGTCCCGGACGCGCACCTGTGCTGCGGCTCGGCGGGCGCCTACTCGCTGTTGCAGCCGGAGTTGTCGCAGCAACTGAAGCGCAACAAGCTCGCTGCGCTGTCCTCGGGCATGCCCGAAGTCATCCTCACCGCCAACGTCGGTTGTCAGAATCACCTGACCACCGAGGACGGCATCCCCGTCAAGCACTGGATTGTCGATCTGGACGAACGACTGTCGGTGCGCTGACCATTGCGGTTGCTGCGGTTCCCGCATAGGCTTGCGCCACCTCAACTCAATGCGGAGTTCTCATGTCGTTCGCTCGCACTCTGGTTCTGCTGTCCGCAACGCTTGTTTCCACTGCTGCGCTCGCCCAGCAAATGCGTCCGGGCCTGTGGGAATTTTCCATGTCCGGCGTTCCGATGAAGCAGACCATCTGCATCACGCCCGACATGGCGAAGGATCCGACCAGTCTGGGCAAGGATCCGCAAATGCCCGATACCGACTGCAAGAGCTCGAAACCCACGGTTTCCGGCAAGACCACGAGCTTCACGGTGAGCTGCACCCGGCCGCAGAAGATGCACACCAAAATGACGCTGACCAACAACAGCCCGGACAGCTTCACCATGAAGCAGGACTACGACATGGAGATGGGCGGCCAGCGTCACCGCGGTTCGACCACCATGAACTACAAGCGCCTGGGCGACTGCAAGTAAGGCTTTCCTGATGCGCGGTCGGCGGGCACGCCGATCGCGTACGCTTTGCTCATGAGTGCAACGCCGCCATCGCCCGCACAACCGCGCGTCTCCCATCACGCGCTGCTATGGCGCTGGTTCGATCGCAACATCCTCGATCTGGGCCGGCAGATGCGCTGGTCCTATCTGCCGCCGCTGATGGTCTATATGGCGGCGGGCGTGTCGGGTCTCACCGGCATCGTCGGCACTTTTTTCGTCAAGGAGTATCTCGGCCTCTCGGCCGCCTTTCTTGCCGCACTGGGTTTCTGGGCCGGCTTGCCGTGGGCGCTGAAAATGCCGCTCGGGCATCTGGTCGATCTCATCTGGCGCTGGAAGTCCTATCTGATCTTTCTCGGCGCCGGCCTGATCGCCGCCAGCCTGCTCATCATGATCGGCCTCATCAGTCATCGCGAAGCGATGGCTGCTGTCATGAAAGTGGAGGCCTGGTTCGTCCTCTCGGTGCTGCTTGCACCCGTCGGTTATGTCGTACAGGACGTGGTGGCCGATGCGATGACGGTGGAAGCCGTGCCGCGCGTTCACGCGGACGGCAGTCCGGTATTGCAGGACGACCGCAAGGCAATGCACGTCACCATGCAGACGCTCGGCCGCGTGGCGATCATCGGCGGTACGGTGCTGGTCGCGCTGGCGAACGTCTATCTCTTTCGCGATGCGGCCGCCATGCCCGAAGCGGAGAAGGTCGCCACCTATGCGCGCATCTACACCCTGGCGCTGATCATCCCGGTTATTTCGGTGGGCGGTGTGGTCGTCGCGCAGTGGGTGCGCCGCCGCGAAGTGCGGCAGTTGCGCGCGCACGGGCTGTCGGATGAGGAAGCGCGCGCGCTGCTGCATCCGCATGTCGAGCGACCGCGCGTCAACTGGTGGATCCTCGGCGGCGGCTTCGGCTTCGCCGCATTCTCGCTGCTGGTGGGACTGGGCGATTTCCCGGCGCGCGAGGAGGTCGTTTTCCTGACCTCCATGGCGATCATCGTGTTCATGATCGTCAAGCTGGTACGCGAACTGGAGCCGCAGGCGCGCAACGTGCTGGTGGGCACGGCGATCGTGATTTTCGTCTATCGCGCCATGCCGGCCACGGGCGAAGGCTCGACCTGGTGGATGATCGATGTGCTCGGCTTCGATCAGCAGTTCATCTCGGTGCTGTCGCTCATTGCCAGCGGCCTCACGCTGTTGGGGATGTTCATCTTCCGCCGCTTCATGGCCGACAACTCCATCGCCTATGTCGTGGGAGCGCTCACCATTGTCGGCACCATCCTGTCGCTGCCGACGCTCGGCATGTACTACGGCGTGCACGAATGGACGGCGGCGCATACCAACGGCGTGGTCGATGCGCGCTTCATCGCGCTGGTGGATACGGCCTTGTCCTCGCCGCTGGGACAGATCGCCATGATTCCCATGCTCGCCTGGATCGCCAACTCCGCGCCGGAGAATCTGAAAGCCACCTTCTTCGCCGTCATGGCCTCGTTCACCAATCTGGCGTTGTCCGCGTCGCAGTTGCTCACCAAGTACGTGAACGAGATCTGGGTCGTGCAGCGTGAGGTGAAAGCGCCGGGGACGGACGAGATCGCGGTCGCGGCCGATTACAGTCAACTGGGCGAGTTGTTCATCGCGGTGATCCTCATCGGCCTGATCGTCCCTCTGGCCACCATCGGCATCGTCAAACTCACGCGCTTCAAGAGCGCTTGAAGGACATGGCGCGGGTTGCCGGAACTCCGGTACATTGCGCCATCCGCCCGCTGCGCAAGCGCTAACAGGAAGGAGCGTGGATGTCGCTGACTTTCGATCCGCTGGAATCGTTACTGGCGGCCATTGTCTGCCTGCTGCTGGGTGCAGCGGTGAACCGCAGGGTGGGCTTCCTCAGCAAGTACAACATTCCCGACCCGGTGACCGGCGGACTGCTGTTCGCCGTGTTCGTGTCCATCGCGGCGGAGTGGGGCGAGGCGCAGATTTCGCTCAACGCGACCCTGAAGCCCGTGCTGCTCCTGATGTTCTTCGCCGGCGTCGGCCTGGGCGCCGACCTGCGGCTGCTCAAGGTGGGCGGCAAAGCGCTCGCCCTGTTCATGGTCGTGCTGTTCCCCTTCCTCATCCTGCAGAATGTGGTGGGCGTGGCCGCCGCGCAGGCGCTCGACCTGCATCCCATCTTCGGTCTGATCGCCGGCTCGATCACGCTGGTGGGCGGGCACGGTACGGGCGCCGCCTATGCCGAGCGCTTCGCCGAAGTGAACAACCTGCAGTCGGTGATGGAACTGTCCATGACTTCGGCGACCATCGGCCTGGTGCTGGGCGGCATCGTCGCCGGCCCGGTGGCGCAATACCTGATCAATCGCCACAGGCTGCGTTCGCGTTCCACGGAAGCAACGACGGAATTTACGGAGCCCGAGCTCGGGCCACCCATCACCGCGCTGGGCGTGATGGGTGCGCTGGCGGGCATCCTCGCCGCGGTGCTGGTCGGGCAGTGGCTGGCGGAGCGTTTCCACGATCTCCCAGTGACCATTCCCGGCTTTGTATGGTGTCTGATCGTCGGCGTGGCGATCCGCAACGTGGCGCCGCTTGTGGGGCTCCACTTCGACGACCGCGCCACCGAGCTGATTGCGGGCGTGAGCCTGGCGCTGTTTCTCGTCATGACCATGATGGCGCTCAATCTGGTCGAAGTCGTGTTGACCGCGGGACCCCTGGTGCTGATCGTGCTGTTGCAGGTGGTGGCCATCGTGGCCTACGCGATCTGGGTGTGCTTCCGCTTCATGGGCCGCGATTACGAAGCGGTAACCACCACTGCCGGTTTCATCGGCTTCAATCTGGGCTCGACGGCCACGGCCATTGCCAACATGCAGGCCATTACGGGCAAGTACGGTCCCGCACCCAAGTCCTTTCTGATCGTGCCGCTTGCCGGCGCGTTCTTCGTGGATCTGCTGAACGCGGCGGTGCTGACGGTGTTCCTTTCGCTCGGGTTCATCGGAGGCTGAACATGCGCAGACTCCTGCTCCTTCTCCTGCTCGGTGTGCTGACGGCCTGCAGCCGCGGACCGGACGTCGACATGCTGCAACGCGACGTCGAAGCGCGTCTGGCCGAGGCGCTGCCTGCCGACACGCTGACGCTCGAAGCGCTTTATCGCCGCGGTTCCCAGAAGGACGTCAAGTCGCCGGACGGCGAGACCCGCCGCATCGTTTATTTCGACGTCGATCTCAAGTTGACGAAGAACTACGACTTCGGCGCCTGGGATTCGCCCGGCGTGGCGGGCGTGATCAGTGCGCTGGGCACCGGCCCGCGGGGACTGTCCGGCATCGTGAGCGGCGGCAACCGGGCGGGCGACATCATCCGCGCGCACGGCACAGCCATTTACAAACAGGCGGACGACGGCAAATGGAGCGCCGTCGCGCCGGTGGGGTTCCGCAATGTGGTGGCGCCGGATGTCGCCAGCGGTGCGCCGCGTCCTGCGCCCGAATTGCTGCTCGAGGCGATGCGCAATGTCATCGCCACGGCGCCGCCCGAAACCACCGCCGCAACGCGCGACGTCATCGTGCAGGAACTGCAGGTGGCGCATGCCGCCATCCAGTCGCGCCTGGCACGCGTGCAACACGGTTATGCCATCGCGGCGGGCGCCAACGGCGGCCAGTACCTGCGCTTCGCCCAGGCACTGGGCGACGGGAAGACGCGGGTGGTGCCGCTGATCACCGCGGGCGGCGAAGACAATCTGCGCATGGTGCGCGCGCTGCAGGCGCCGCTCGGCATGGCGCAGGGCGATTCGGCGCTGATGGCTTACGAGGGCAAGGGGCCGTTCCAAAGCGAAGGCCGCTACACGACCCTGCGCGCCATCGGCAGCCTTTACCCCGAACCGATTCATGTCGTGGTGCGCGCCGACAGTACGCTCCGCCGCATGTCCGATCTGGTCGGCAAGCGGGTGTCGATCGGTGTTCCGGGCGCCGCCTCGCGGACCACGGCCGTCGCCGTACTGGAAGCGCACGGCATTCCGCTCGCGAAGCTGGGCGAGGTCGTGGAATTTCCCTTGAACGATGGGCTGGTGGCATTGCGCCAGCAGGAAATCGACGCGCTGATCCAGGTGATCGGCTTCCCTTCGGCCAGCATTCGCGACGCCACGGCGGCGGTGCCTCTGCGGCTGTTGCCGCTGGACGAGGGTGCTATCCGTAAACTCACCGCCCAAAGCCCGGCGTATTTCCCGCTCACCTTGCCGCGCGGCACCTATCCGCATCAGGGCGATGCCGTGTCCACCATCGCCACCGCTGCCATCCTGGTGACCGGCACGGAAATGACCGATGCCGAAATCGCCGGCATTACGCGGATGGTCTATGCGCGCGGGCAGGATCTGGTCGCGCGCGGCAGTGCGCAGGGCGCGCAGCTTTCGGCCGCGAATGCGCACCTGGGGCTGGCGGTGCCGATGCACACGGCGGCCGAAGAAGTCATTGCCGAACTGCGGGCGGCATCGCAGGCGCCATGAAAAACGGCCACCGCCCGTGAGGACGGCAGCCGCGCGAGGAAGACGGGGTCGCCGCGAAGCGCGCGGCGGCCTGGGCGCCCGGCTCAGTGAGCCACGGGCTTGGGTGTGCTGATGGTGCTGGGCGGCAGGATCGGGTATTCGATCTTCGGTTGCTCACCCGTCAGCGTGCGTAGGAAATTGGTGATCAGGCGCGCTTCGTTGTTGTTCAGCGTCGTGCCCAATTGCGACGAACCCATGATCTGCACGGCCTCTTCCAGATCCCACACCTGGCCGCTGTGGAAGTAGGGCGCGGTCAGTTCGATGTTGCGCAGCGGACCGGCACGGAACACGTACTCGTCGGTCGCCGTCTGCGTCACCGCGAAGCGGCCCTTGTCGCTTTCGGGCAGCACTGCGGCGCCGGGTTTGGCGACCACGCCGAACGGCCAGTAGGTCTGCCCGCCCACGTTCACGCCGCTGTGGCAGCCGGCGCAGCCCTTGTTGATGAACAGCGACAAACCTTCCAGTTCATTCTTGTTGAGGCTGTTCTTGCCCATCAGGAACTGGTCGAACCGCGAGTTGGGCGTGATCAGCGTCGCTTCGAAGGCCTCGATCGCCCGCGCCATGTTGTCGTAGCTCACCGGCTCCTTGCTGTCGGGGAAGGCCTTCTTGAACATTTCCACGTACTGGGGAATGCTCTGCAGCGTGAGCACGACCATGTCCGGCGTGTTGTTCATTTCCACGCTCGCCTCGACCGGCCCGGTCGCCTGCTCTTTCAGGTCGGCGGCGCGGCCGTCCCAGAACTGCGCGATGTTGAATACCGCGTTGAGGGTGGTCGGCGCGTTGCGCGGGCCCTTCTGCCAGCCGTGGCCGATGGAAGTCGGCACGTTGTCTGCGCCGCCGGTACCGATGGCGTGGCAGCTATTGCAGCTGATGAAGTGGCTGCGCGACAGGCGCGGCTCGAAATAGAGCATGCGGCCCAGCTCGATTTGCGCTTCGGTCAGCTTCCTGCCGCGGACTTCCGTCACTTTCGAGGGGATCGGCTTGAACAACTGGTTGGCGATGGTTCGCAGCTCCTCTGCCGAGGGTTGCGCCTGCACCGGCGCGGCGACCATCGCGGTGATACAGAACGACAAAGCGAGCAGCTTGCGCATGGATATTCCCTTTCAGCGAAGTGGTTATTGCTATTGAACTACACACCCGGGAAACAAGCTTGATCGCGATCAAACAAAAATCGTTCCTTCTCCGGCCGGTCGGCGGCGCCTTTTCCGCAGCCGCGCCCGGGCTTTACGGCCATTTTCCGTCGAGGCACCCGATCGCATGACACTGACCCGTTTCGGCCCCATCCTCCGCTTTCTCGCGCCGTACAAGGCACGCATCGCCGTCGCACTGACGGCGCTCGTCGTCGCCGCGGGCGCCGTGCTGGTGCTGGGGCAGGGACTGCGTTTCGTCATCGATGCGGGTTTCGGCGACGGCAGCCAGCACCGGCTCAACTACGCGCTGGTCGGCATGGTGGCCATCGCCGCCCTCATGGCGCTCGCCAGCTACACCCGCTTCTATCTGATGATGAGCACCGGCGAGCGCGTCATCACCGACATCCGCCGTGCGGTGTTCGGTCGCATCCTCACGCTGTCGCCGGGTTTTTACGAAGGCACGCGCACCGGCGAGATCATTTCCCGCCTGACCAACGACGTCACCCTGGTGCAGACCGTGATCGGCTGGGGCTTCTCGATGTTCCTGCGCAACGCGCTGATGATGATCGGCGCGGTGATCATGCTGATCGTCACCAGTCCCAAGCTCGCGTCGCTGATCGTGGTGGGCGTGCCGCTCACGCTCGCACCCATCCTCGTGCTGGGCAAACGCATCCGGCGCATGTCGCGCGAAGTGCAGGATCGCATCGCCGACGTGTCGGCGCACATCGACGAAGCCGTGCACGAAATGCGTACCGTACAGGCCTATGTGCATGAGGACGTCGATCGCCTGCGCTTCGGCGAACGCGCGGAGGCAGCATACGAATCCGCCGTCGCACGCATCCGGGATCGCGGCCTGCTGTTCTCCTCGGTGCTCCTGATCGCCTTCTGCGCCATCGGCGTCATTCTGTGGATCGGCGGACGCGACGTGCTGGCCGGCACGCTCACCGCGGGCGAACTGTCCGCGTTCGTGTTCTATGCCGTGATCGTCGCCAGCGGTGCGGGCACGGTCTCCGAAGTGTGGGGCGACCTGCTGCGCGCGGTCGGCGCTACGGAGCGCATCGTGGAACTGCTGGCCACCGAGCCGGACATCGTCGCGCCCGCGCAACCGCTTGCACTGCCTGCGCGCGTGAAGGGCGAGATCGTCTTCGACCGGGTGCGTTTCTGCTATCCGGCGCGGCCCGATACGCCGGCGCTGGACGACTTCAGTCTGCGCGTCGAAGCGGGCGAGCGCGTGGCGCTGGTCGGTGCATCGGGCGCGGGCAAATCGACCGTGCTCGCATTGCTGCTGCGCTTTTACGATCCGCAGGGCGGCAGCATCCGCATCGACGGTTTCGATCTGGCGCAATGCGATCCGCGCGCCGTGCGTCGACAGATCGCGCTGGTGGCGCAGGAGCCGGTGATCTTTGCCGCCTCGGTCGCGGAAAACGTGCGCTACGGTCGGCCCGATGCCTCGATGGAAGACGTACAGGCTGCCTGCGAAGCGGCGTATGCCATGGAATTCATCGAGGCGCTGCCGCAGGGCTTCGACACCGATCTGGGCGAACGCGGCGTGCGG